>Ga0126342_10006562_pt1 | contig 20660 bp, 15 predicted proteins | sample Cyp1metagenome_FD_92528 | JGI IMG/M metagenome (GOLD analysis project Ga0126342, IMG submission 92528) | Coral microbial communities from Lord Howe Island, Old Settlement Bay, Australia - Cyphastrea 1 metagenome | ecosystem: Host-associated > Invertebrates > Cnidaria > Coral ...
TAGCATCCACGTGGTGTGCAAGTGCAAATGAACGTTAACATCCCACCCCACCCCCCATCCCACCCCTGGCCGTATATGCTGAAAAGTAGTAAACTCCTCTGATATGCTAAAAAGTAGTAAATTTCTCAGCGCCGCTAACGGCGGCGTGAGCATAAACATCCCATTATAATTATATTTGATTATCATTCACCATTTTTACACATGGTTACCCTCTGGTAAACTAACATAGCTATTGAAAATTGCAATTTATAGTGGAGTTTCCCATGAAAAATTGTGATGTTCCATAGCTATGTTAGTTTACCAGAGGGTAACCGCTAGTAAGTCATTCACCATAGGGTACCTTCTGGAAACAGTACCACTGTACCACTCCCATCATGGTACCCTCATGGTACCCTCATGGTACCCGGGGAGACCTTCAGACGCTTCGCGAAGTTGGAAATGCCATTTGGACCTGGGCGTCGGGCGATTTGCTAAGCTACTGTATGTTGGTTGAAGTCATCAAAAACGAGGTGAATACGATTAAGGTATATGGTAGATATATGGTAGATATATGGTAGATATATGTAGATATACTATAGTTAATGGAGGTTATGTCCACCAACTGATGGGGGTTTCCACCATGATCAATAATGTCCTTTTGGTAAAAATAGGTTTGGGCCGGGAGCTGGTATACCATCTATCATCATTTACTTGTTGTTAGAGGGGTAATCACACCCCTCTATCAATCAACCAACCAATGGGAAAAGGACATCTATGATTGGGTTTGTGGTAGATATATGGTGGTTTCCAATCCATGGGGGTACCCCCCAAATCATACATGTTTTTCATGGATTTTCCATGAAATAAGCCATTCAGCTATTGGGATCCACCATGACTATGGAAACCACGGTATGGAGATACGAAACCAACGAACATACTGTAACTGTGGGGGCACCTCCTTTTAGATATGTTTCATGTGTAAATAAATCGATGTATATCATCCTCATTCTGCATCACGTAAATTCAGATATTAGCGAGGTTATCAGCAATTGGGCGTTTAACCAATTAAACATCTGCCTTGGGTCGAAGGACTTGTATCGTATCCCATTATAGTGCCGGCTGCATCCCCCATTGTTCGGTAAAAGAAATGCGTTTCCCGAGTTTGCTAATATCTATATACTGATGATATACCTTTTTCCAAGTCCACCAAAAATCATTTCCTCCAACTGTAGGTTAGCTCCACTTTGTTTATACGGTAAATACCCGGTTCTATTGCTGATTGTATCCCCATGTTTGCTGCTTCAGTTGGTTAATTGGTCAACAGGGATAAACATTGAATTAAATATCAACTCATCAAATAGAGATTTTGATCATTTGGAAACGGGTACCTTTTGGTAAACTAACATAGCGAACTGGAAAATCACTATGTTTAAAAGGTAAATCAACGAACTAAATGGGCCATTTTCCAGTTCGCTATGTTAGTTTACCAGAGGGTATGTCCCATTCATTATACCCATATCATGTCCCCATTTCATGATTTCCATGAAAGATAAAACCCTGCCGGCACGTCCAAAACACCAACTTTTAGCGTTGAAAACCCAACTCCATCCACCAGGTGAAAGACATTTGATGAATCGATGGTGGGTTCCACCTTTATGTTGGTTGCATCCCAGCGTTTGCTGCTGAGATCTGGTGGTCTTAATATGTCTTAATCATTGCAATCCGTCCAAAGAAATTGAGGCAGATTAACCATCCTTTTGCATGGTTGAACAGCAATAAATACAACTGAACCTCCCAAAAAAAGATCCATATCATTGCCTGTTTACTATATTTTCCTTCCGGAAAATCAAACGTGGCAATCAAAAATCCCCGAGCTAATTCGAGGTTTACAGCTGGGAATATCATCTGTAAATGGTGGATTTTCCAGCAAAACACATTTGATGACACAGGAGGGTAATTCATTTATTCATTCATGGGTAGCTCAAATCCCTGTCAAACAATAGATACAATAGACACCCCCAATGATATCTCTATTATAGCCCTATCCCCATGATATCCATATTCTATCCCCCCCAAAAATATTCCTATTACATCCCCATTTATTCTAATTGATTAATATATTCCATAGATATTCCATAGATACACCAATTATAACCATTATTAACCATAGATTAACCATAGATTAACCATAGATTAACCATAGATTCACCAGGAAAATTCATGTTCCAAACCACCAATCAGCCAATGGCCTACCAATTTCCGAACGGAGCCGCTGGTGTCACTCCAGGCTTTCAGCTTCTCCAAGGCGATCAAGGCCTGGCGCCGTAAATTTTTCGTCCCAAGAGATGGTGAGCTAAGCTGAAAAGCCCAAGATGATTGGAAAACTTATGGTTTTAGTATGTTTAAAGAGATATTCTTATAACTAAATTAAAGATGAATCAACTAGAATATGATTAGACAAGTCATAGTTTTCATACTCATAAGAGGTTAGTGATATGATTAAGATTTATTGAGTTTTAATAATCATAAGAGAATAAAGTAATAGTTTTAATAATCTTCATCATCATAACTATCAAAGAATATCAAAGAGAAATATGATTCTTTAAGATTTGTTGAAGATGATATCGGTATGAACTAGTATCATCTAGTATTAGTTTCAATATGAGCACCATGTGCTGCAAGTGTATGAATTTATCTATTTAAGTATATTAACAATAGTATTAACTAATTTAACCAAAAGGTTTATGGTCAGCCATACTATTAGATATTATGTAAAACTGCTAATATCATATTTTTTCATGTTCAACAAAAGATATTGAAGAGTAAAACTCCATGTAATCATCAACCAGCAGTTTTTTAAAACATTGCTGATTAACTTCCTCAACTTCCACATTGGCTTGAACCGAAAGGTACCCAGTGCGTGTGCGAGAGAAATCTCACTACAAAGCAGTGACGCATTTGGTATAGATGGGATAACTCCAGTTCCGGGACTTGTTACCCAGGGTAAGTGGGTGCAACTTTCTTGCCTGAAGCCCCTAACTTCGGTGCGATTCCCATGTTTGCTTGAATTTTGCTGGCTCAAATCCATTTTTGTTCTATCCTGAATATACCCTCTGGTAAACTAACAGTTTGCTTTTGAACATGGCCTTTTATAGTTGATATATGTTGATTTACCTATTAAACATGGTGTTTTTCCATCGTTTTCCGTATGCTTACCAGAGGCTTTTTGGTTCTGCTTGGCGTTTTCACCTGAAACATCGGCTTCCTCAATGGAGACCATCGTCCCAGGATTTCCCATTCTGATCTTCTCCAATAAGCCAGGTGGTAGAACCTCCTATCTATATTAAACCCATCAACAGAGGTATAAATCCTATCAAATCCTGTTAAATCACTATTTTTCTTGTTTAACTCTCATTTTTGTTGGTTACCCTCTGGTAAACTTACATAGCAAACTGGAAAATCACCATTGTCAATAGGTAAATCAACTATAAATCACCCATTTTCCATAGCTATGTTGAATTACCAGAGGGTAAATCGGTATTTTCACTGGATTGGAAGGGAAAATCGAAGCCGGAAACCATGGTTTTCCCCATGAAGTATAGGGCTTTCCATGGGTTTCCTGTAAATTTTCCCACTCTTCGCTCATCTTTTGGCGCCTCCTCCGACTCGTCCACCACGCGCTGGTACGGCGCCTCCTCCGCAGCCTCTGCCGTGGTCGTGGTGAGCAGCGGCAGGTAGAGGTCGCGGTCGTCGTAGAAGGTCTCCTCGGGAGAGGTATGAAGGTCGCGCTCTATAGTATTATCTACTATACCAGAATATAATATTCCTATAAATAGCTATTAATACACATGATATACCTATTAATAATAGGTATTTATAGATTAATGTTCTATTTTACAAAGGGTATTTTACATCATAGGGTATACCCATAAACCGTAACTGTATGGGGCATGGTTTATGGCAGTGTGTTTAATGTGGGTAATACAATGCCATAAGCCACCCATTTGGGAATGGTTTATACCACTCATAAAAATGGTGATGACTGGGGGATGGTTTACTCATTGTTTTAACAACATTCTAGTATTATCCATTATATCTGGTATGAATAGGTATTAAGGGTCCTATTCATATAGAACTATTATGAACTATTATGAACTATTATGAACTAGTATGAACTAGTATGAACTATTGTTCTATAGGTATTTTTTTGGAACTGGGGATTAGTAACTAATGTTCTATGAACAATAACCTATGGATCCAAGTGCCTTCTCAGAAAGTGGCCATGGATCCATAGGGATAGAATGATCATGGTAATAGCAATGAACAATAATCATTATTACTACCATGATATATTGTACATTAACCAGTATTGGAAATAATCATTGTTATTGTAAACAATCATTATTACTACCATTACTATCATCTAAATGTTTCCAATATATTGTTATTGCTCTTATTGCTACCCTGATCATTTTTTAAAGTACTATACAATGTCCAATTTCATCATCACTATCCCTACTATTGGTACCTAGTGTCCTACATAATATGCTATTATTCTTATATAACTTCCACGTGTGGGTCATTTGTTGAAGTGAAGTCCAGGACATATGCAATATATTATGGCTGATATTTTGGGCAGTTGTTGGTGTGAATTCTGGCAAATATGTAATCTCTGGTCGATTGATGACGCACCTCCCTGCAAAATAGGAAGGTTATCTGAGGATTGTCCGATCATTTTGGCAAGCAGAGATCAAAGCACAGATTTTGAAATTGTCAAGCAGCCATGGTGTGGGTGGCCACAGGTGATGTTAAAGGAACTTGGAGCAGGCTTCCCCAAGGTTTTCAATCGAAATTCAAATGATACAGAATATGATCCAAGTTCTTGTTTTAGCTTGCTACATTGCGAAAGGGCCATCAACAGTCACCAGCAATTCAAAATCGAACACTTTCAAACACATTCAAACCAGAGTTAGACACAATTTCATCCATTTCCACCTGATACTGTGGATGGTTGCGAAATCCTGCACCACCAACCAGATGGTTGAAACCCCAACAAAATAATGGGATGTTTGCCACCAATCAACTGGTGCAGGATTTCGCAACCACCCAATGCGTCCCCACAGGGTTACAGCAACCGGACGGCTGATACCTGTGATGGCCCAATGGCCCGTTTCCAAAGTCATGGTACACCAATAGCTGGATGGTTTATAGTGGACAATCCTATTGAAAAAGGCACCCCCATGGATTGGAAACCTCCATTTAAATGCACCAACTATGAAACATCATCTATTGGTGTTTTATTCATTTTCAAGAGTTGTATACATGCACACAAACACTCACACACACACACACTGGTGAATACCCAGGTTATGTAGGGGATAGATTGGTCCCGCCCTCCTGTCTGGATGATTTGCACAAGACCTAGGACCTAGAACGTCCCTCACCAGGTTTAACAGAAGTGCCAGACTGCCAGAATCCTGACATCTTAGTAGGCTCCGACACATGAAGTAGTGGGAGCCACGCCCAATCTTAGATACCCAACTGCAAACATGTAAAAGTCATCCTGGAGTAGATAGAATATGGAATTTTTATTCAATCTCCCTAAACTAGGAATATCTTTGAACACGTCACATTTAATAATATAATATATATATATCTATACACATAGAGTTGCTGAGAAATTGTCCCGAACCTCCAATTATTGGACTACTTAATAAATGAGCTATTCCATTCATCAACCATTTGCAGGTCATTTTACATCATCAAACATAGGGTATACCCATAAACCTTTACTGTATTGGGCATGGTTTATGGCAGTATGAACTCTGGTTATAGTAACGATATGTAGGAATATTCTTTGGAATATCTATGGAATATCCAATGAAATATCTAGATATACCCTATGTATGTCATTATTATAGGTAAAAAAAATGCCATAAGCAACCCATTCGGGAATGGTTTATACCACCCATAAAAATGGTGATGACTGGGGGATGGTGTACACATTGTTTTAACCACATTCTAGTACTATCCATTATATCCGGTATGAATAGGTATTAATGCTCCTATTCATATAGAACTATTATGAACTATTATTCTATTGTTCTAAAGGTATTAATAGAACTGGGGGTTAGTAACGAATGTTCTATGAATATGCCCTATGGATCCAAGTACCTATGAATATACCCTATGAATGGTTTATAAAATTTCATTACGCATTATGTATATGTACTATTGTTGGATATTCCATATTTCATGGTATAGATTACCATCTGGATATTTAACATAGCCATGGAAAGATCCACCATTTTTAATAGGTAAACCACCTATTTCTATGGGCTATCTATACCATGGCTATGTTAAATAACCAGAGGGTAATTGTTTTACCCACATGACCAACTTATCCAAAGTTTCCCCAGCACCATCCCCAGACCCCGTCCTCGCTGGCATCCGCATCCAGCTGAGAGACGTAAAACTCCACCTCTTTTGGACGGGATGACTGGCTTGGTGAAGTCACTGAAAAAAATGGCACCTGTTGGTTACATGGCACCTGTGTATGCATATATTTAACATGTGTATACATATATATATAACATACATTCCATATCATAAATATAGCATGCTATATGCTAAATACAATAATTACAAAAAATGCAATACGCAGTACAGTAAATAAAATTTAAAATATAATGCAATAATCTGAACTTTGTGGTTTCAGGCCTTTTTTTGTGATCGTTATCAGTTGTGTCACTTTTCTTAGGGGATCCCGTACACCGATTCTATTTATCCGCAGATATAGCTATCATGGCGGTTTAATGACGTGAAACCATGTTTGATGGACCTGCTGGGTGTGTCTGAAAATGTGGAATTGGGACCCCCAAATAGTTATTTTCCCAAGGGAAATGATGATAAATGGTCAAATTTGGGGCTACTCTATATTCAAACAAACCTATATCTGTTATAATTAAATTACATAGTACTGATTTAATATTATGGTGATACACGTGAAAAAAGACACAGAACACCATGGGTTTTGATGATTTGAAACACACTGCTTTCAGGCACTGATTCTCATGACATGGTGATACAATCATGCTCGGAACAAACCACGATGCGTAAGTTTCTTGTGGGTACTGCTCAGATTTAAATGAATCTTAAACATACACACATTTCTTGCGGTGAAATACGCTGCTTTTGCTCCTGCCCTGGTTTAACTTCCATTTCAACTTCAAATTCCATGATTAAACTAGGATGATTACACATAATACCAATGAACTTCGTTCAAACAAAAACCAACCATAATGATATATTTTATGCTATCATATAAACCATTAAGAATACCACTATCCCATCTCATTACACGAGTTGGCGGATAGGTTTCCCTGATATGGGTTAGTTCATTATCCCGCAATAACCCGGGTAGTACAACTCCCTGTAATAACCAATCAAGAAAGGTATAAATCTAATGAAATCGCATTACATCAGTATTTTTCTTGTTTAACTTTCATTTTGGCTGGTTAGCCTCTGGTAAACTTACATAGCGAACTGGAAAATCACCATTGTCAATAGGTAAATCAACTATAAATCATCCATTTTCCATAGCTATTTTGACATAACCAGAGGGTATATCCCAGTAAATCCCATGAAAGATCCCATGAAAAGTCACCATTACTATCCATTACTAACCACTACTAACTAGTTAAATTACCAGAGGGTATGGGTATGGGTCTTGCGACCGGTGCCAAGCCACGTTTTCGCGAAAGTCCGTGGGCAGTGTGAGACCACCAGACCTGCACATAACATGTATTCCTTTCCAAGCTTGAATAAAGGCAACTTCATTCATAACCTGCAATTTTCCTTCCAAAGTATGACTTCGTTCAAGAAACAGTACCCCTACAAAGTATAGAGCATTCCTTTAAACATTCAGTGATGTTTTTTTTCTGAAGAAGTGCAGTCTTCCTTTCAAACTATTATTAAGCCTTCCTTCAATCATACAGTATTTCTTTCAAAACACCAGATTCTAACATTTTGGATATGTCTATGTTTTTGATGCAACAGCGGAAGAATAATATCTTGATCAGCAATTTTTAATCTACAATGAATATAGCTTCATTATAGATTCCATATACTTTAATATACCAGTGAATTGACCATAAACATATCTTTAATAAACCTTTAATAAAAGCCTTTGGCATACCTTCAATATCCCCTGCTAAATACCATCTTAAAAACCTTTAACACACCATTCAATATACCTGTAGCATTCCATTGGATAACAATGAAGCTACCTTTAATATACAATCTAATTAGCCTTGAAAATACCTTTAGTATACTTTAAATATACCTTCAATGCATAAAACTTCACTATATACCAGTTAATCTACCTTAGATATACCATTTTATTGGCCATGAAAACATCTTTAGCACACCTTTAGGACACCACTCTACCTCTAGCATACCTTTTATTTTCCATTTAATTTGTCTTTAATAAATCTTTAATGTACTATCTATACTTAGCTTACCATTTAAGAACCATTACTATTCCATTTGATATACCATTAATTAATACTATTAAACATGTCGTTTACTACACCTTTAGTATACCTTCAAGGTATACACCTTTCTTATACCATTTAATTGACCTTGAAAATACCACTATGTCTCTAAGATACCTTTTACTTACCATTTAGTTTGCCTGTAATAAACCTTGAATCTACAATCTATACTTAGTTTACCATGTTAGAATCATGAATATTCCATTTGACATACCATTACTATATGACTTAATTGATATGGTTTTAGCATTCCATCTTATATACCATGAATCTACCTCTAATATACCATTTGTTTGACTTTGAAAATATCTTTAATATACCTTTAGTATACCATCTAATCCACCTCTAATATACCATTTAATATACGTGTTGTATACCTGTAATATTCCAGTCTGGCCATGAATCTATATAATATATTGATATATATATATGTATATCTTTAGTATATCTTTCAAATACCTTGTGTGTTCATTAAAAGATATCGCTTACTACACCTTTAATATTCCAAGTGCATGCAGTACCTGAGAGCATAGCGCTATGTTGGCCCGCTAGCATAGAGGGCCAGGTACTTAGAGCAATTTTGTCACCAAAAGGGTTTGCAAACGTTTGCAAACGAGACTGGCTCAGGATTCAAGATTCAAGACTCAAGATTCAAGATTCAAGATCCAAGATCCAAGATTCAAGATTCAAGATCCAAGACTCAAGATTCAAGATCCAAGATTCAAGATTCAAGATTCAAAAAAAACTTCTTGAATCCCTGGGCTAGGATAAGGAGAGTTTCTGGATTCAAGAAGTTTTTCTTGAATCTTGAATCTTGGATCTTGAATCTTGAATCTTGAGTCTTGAATCTTGAATCTTGAATCCTGAGCCAGTCTCGTTTGCAAACGTTTGCAAACGCTTTTGGTGACAAAATTGCTCTAAGTACCTGGGTTCAACAGTAAGACAACAATTAATAATACACACATATGTGTATATATATATATATGGTACCCCCCACTGGAACTCAAACTGAACAGGGTAATTTGTCCCAAAAGCGTTGCAACCTCAAAAACGTCTGTTTTGGGGGAGGGGTACCATATATATGTATATGTTTTCTTAAAATGGTGGATCCCCACGTCAATATGGGTTACAATGCCTGGTCATGGTCCAATGACTTGGGTGATGTTACGTTGGGTACCCCCCATGGAATTGAAATCTCCATATCTATATATGTATGTATGTATGTATGTATGTATATATATACACATATGTATATGTAAATGTATATGTAAATGTAAATGTATATGTATATGCATATGTATGTATATGTATGTATATATATATATATATATGTGTGTATAGGTAGGTATATGTATACGTATGTAATTGTATGGATATGTATGTATGTGTATGTGTATGTGTATGTATATGTATGTATATGTATGTATATGTATGTAAATGTATGTACATGTATGTATAAGTATGTAAATGTATGTACATGTATGTATATGTATGTAGATGTATGTCTATGTATATGTATGTATATGTATGTATATGTATGTACATGTATGTATATGCATGTACATGTATGTATATGCATGTACATGCATGTACTATGTATATGTATGTATATGTATGTACATGTATGTATATGCATGTACATGCATGTACATGTATGTATATGTATGTACATGTATGTACATGTATGTACATGTATGTATATGTATGTATATGTATGTATGTGTATGTATATGTATGTATATGTATGTCTATGTATATGTATGTATATGTATATGTATGTGGATGTATAGTTCCGATGGTACAGATGCCGAACCACATAGAGAGGAAAAACTCATAGATGTTGCACCCATAGATGCTGCAAGTGATCAACATCTATGACCTTTTGGCAAAACGTATCTGGTTGGTGGTTGACCTAGCCCTCTGAAAAATGATGGAGTGAAAGTCAGTTGGGATGATTCCATTTTGAACTGAATGGAAAGTCATAAAATTCCATGGTTCCAAACCACCAATCAGTCTAACATAGCTATTGAAAATTGCCATTTATAGTGGATTTACTCAGCTATAAAATGGATCCAAACCACCAACCAGATATGGCTTTTGTTGGTTAAATCCAATCTTTAAACCCGGCTCTCCGCGCCGAGGTGCCGCAAGAGTTCCAGCAGCTGCATCAATTGCTCCTGGTTGATGGGTGATCTAAACCAAACTGCAGGTGTTACCCTCTGGTAAACTAACATAACTATGGAAAGTCACCATTTTATAGCTGGGAAAACTCACTATAAATGGCCATTTTCAATAGCTTTTTGTATGTTTACCAGAGGGTAACCTACAAACAATCGCACTTTCTATGGATGTTTAAAGGCCACACTTGAGGTCAAAATCACATGCTTAAAGTCGTGTGAAGTATGGCCATGACTACCCATACCCTCAGGAGGATCCCATTTAGAATCTGGAGTCTTACGATATGTTGCTACGTTTGCCACCTTTTCGGGCTACTTTCAGGGTCAAGGTAACTGAAATACATGAGGCCCCACAATGATAACAGCGACAAATCTGTAGCATGGCTAGCCTGAGATACCGAAACACATGCGGGTTGGTGGTTGACCTACCCCTCTGAAAAATATGAAAGTCAGTTGGGATGATGACATTCCCAACTGAATGGAAAGTCAAAAAATCCATGGTTCCAAACCACCAATCAGACATGGATCCCCGAACGCGCCGTCAGCAATTTCCACTTCTGGTGATGAACAGTCGGGGCTGTTTGGAACGACCATTTGCAGGCCATGCTCTATGTGAAGTCATGTCAGATATAAACATATATTGAGGTTTCCATAGTCATGGGGGATCCCCAAAATGGTTGGTTTATAATGGAAAATCCTAGTAAAATGGATGATAACTAGGGGTATCCCTATTTTAGGAAACCAGTTGCTCCCTGATGCTCCCTGTTTGAATCATCTACCCTCTGGTAAACTAACAAAAAACTATGGAAAACCACCATTTTATAGCTGGGAAAACTCATTATAAATGGCCATTTTCAATAGCTTTTTGTGTGTTTACCAGAGGGTAAAAGGGAATACGGGTACTGATAGCTCCAGACAACTCCAAACCACCAGATATCAACTCAAAGCAGTGGAAATTGGACATGGCTTCCCCTCGCATTAGAGCCATAAACTAACAAAAAACTATGGAGAATCACCAATTTACAGCTGGGTAAATCAACTATTTCTATGGCCATGCTCATTATCAGGGCTACATCATAGATCAAAAAGTTCGGACTCCTCGAAGTATTGGGTAAATATCATCTATACCAGTGCCATCCTGGGAAAAGGTCTGTACTTTTTTGGGCAGTTGCTATACCCTCTGGTAAACATACAAATAGCTATTGAACATGGCCATAGAAATAGTTGATTTACCCACCTGTAAAATGGTGATTCTCCATAGTTTTTTGTATGTTTACCAGAGGGTACATCCCCGTAAATCCCATGAAAGATCCTATTAAATCCCATTAAGTCACCATAAAATCCGATTAAGCCACCATAAACCCCCAGTAAATCCCATTAAGTCACCATAAAACCCCAGTAAATCCCATTAAGTCACCATTTTTTGGGGGCTGCTATCCCAGTTCAAATTCAAGGACTCCAAGCACCACCGTCCTCATGCCACTGGTGCTTTGATTGCAGCCATGCAGGGCCTTCGTCACGTTGTCTCCGCAATGCCTTGCGAAGAATGGCGGAGAATCCGATGTTTCATAGGACATTCATAGGAGGGAATTATACTTTAAATATTTGTAAATTATATAGATGCATCTGCAGAAATGAAGTCGATATTCACCAACCTTTTTCATGCCAGTTTCGGATAGTTACCTTAATCCAAGCCATTATTCTAGTGACGTCTCAAGTTTCGGTCGTTATAGTTACCTTTCCCTATCTTTTCCGCTGAGAGACCCTCCGGATCATCACCCAAACATGGAAAGAAAGAGATGCTTGCGAAATTTCGGCCTGACAAAAATGAGATAATTAATAGGCGACCCTGGTTCAAATTGTGACAAGTCAAAATGGTGGCTTAGGCAAAAAGCGGCTTATTTCACCCACAACAAAAAGGGTACGCGATTCAATTAAATGCGATCACCCATGGGCATTCCTTCTGGGAAATGTCGCAGAACCGAAGTAATGGCCAATCATGTTCTTTGAGGACAAATTAGAATGGTCGCTTGGGCACACCATTTACAACTTTTTTGTGTACCATCGTTTACGATTTGGTTGTTCAATGGCCGTTACCCTCCAGTAAACAAACCTATGGGAAAAAGATCATCCAAGGGAAAACCCGATGGATTTCCATATCATTCGCTCAGCTGGGTAGCTCCTCGGCAGGAAACACGGCTCGCCTCGCCTGAAGCTGTGATTGAAGCCACACTTCTTCAGGCTTGCCGCTACCGCTCTCACCATAGCCACCCCTGAGTTGAGACCTTGGTTGCGGAGGCCATGGATCTCACTGCGGATGTGAACTTGCACAAGTTCTTGAACGAAGATGATTCATATAGCAATAGATCGAAGTAAAATAAGTGCCTTGTCTAAAGAACCATTTAGTATGACATTCTCAACTCAGATTCTGAACTGTGCCTGTAAGAATGCTCTGCTACACTCAAGCCGTTGAAGCTGTGCTTAAACGACGTGCTTGCGGCGTGATGTGCCCTATGGAGGGGCCTTCCCTGCATGAAGAAACAGTTGTTTGGGATTAATTGGTGGTCCAAGGCATTAAATGAGCGACGGCATTTATTTGATACATGTGAAGTCAAGAAGATTCAAGGAGTCCCCCCCCACATCGTTTACACATGTTTCTGGCGCTGACCTTGTTTTCCAACGTCGTCAACTTTTTGGATGTTTGTCAAGCATTCGATGGATCCTGAGCAAAACCTGCTATTGCCGAATACTACTTTTAATTGTCTTGAATGCAGTTGCACAAATGTGATTCGTTGGCTGTCACAACCATCAAAATCGATTCTTTTTCAATTGGGTAGAGAGAAAACAAAATCGGAAAGCACCAACTAAGGTTTTATTCAGTGGCTAGAGATGGAACCAGAATTTCTGCTGCGCCAAGACACATCTTGGCTGCAGCTTTCTTTGCAGCTTTCGGCGCCATGGTCGCCGGACAGTGCAAGTTCGATGCTCTGGGCTGTGAAACTTGGTCAAGATTTTGAAGGATATACCGTATATGATATACCCTGAATGAAATATACCAATATCTGGACTAGAAACATACAACTAGTTGCTCTTAAGCCCAACAAACACATCCCAAATAGGCTTGAAAATCGCATTCAGATTAGCATCCAGCATTCACATGGTCCCAGGTTGGTCAATTCCGGTGTTTTTTTCCTGTCAAAAACCGGTAAGCCAAAGGATAAAAGGTAGAACATCCATGAATTGAGGGACAACTTTGGTTTTGGAGTTCTTTTTGAGACAGAAACAACAATTGTTTCATTTTTGTTCTCCTTCCTTTGTGTTGGCAGCTGTGAATCTGATCAAATGCAACCCTTCAAGAGTCACTATCAGCTGCGATAGTGAGCCAATTGGCATCCCACAGCTTTCTGCACAGAAGTTTCCTCGTCCAGTTTGCCATGTCGGGAAGGCGAGGAATCAAACTTGACAAACAAAAAGATATTTTCATCGAGTCTTGGACTGTTTCGTTTTCACAGTATATTCTTCCACAATCTTCTACATGTCGTGGGTATATACATACATATACATATTATATATATATGTATATATTTATTGCAATATAGACCATAATATATATATATATATAAATAAACATATGTAACATATATATATATTCAAATCGTGAAAATACGATCCACATGCTCATGAGAGTGACAATACATGTATGTATGATGTACATATTATATATATATATACAAAAACATGTCGCTGTATATATATATGTGATAAGCATCATACATAAAAGTCACACATATTCTATCTTGGTTATATAGAGCATATAGTACATGTCTGTATCACACACACATATATATGTATACACATAGCATTATTTTATGTGATCTTATGTGTAGTTGTGTGCACACATACATTCATACTGAAGAAAATAGAATATGACAAGTTCAAACATATTCCCATCTTAGTGAGGGACGCTTATCTACTCCAGGATGGCTGTACACGTAAGGGAAGGCCCCCCTCTTATGTTTGTTGGTTTATAACCCCCATTTATCTGCTATAAACCTTACTTCTACATATATTCTGGCTGAATTGTAATAATTTGCAAACCTGAAAGTAGTTGAAATCAGGCCATTTTTAGGATCTGAGTTTCGGCAACCTTCGTGAAAAGCTTCGTGGCAATGGGAGCACGACGTGCCCTGGAGAAAGGCTTGCTCAGAAATACTTTGGGGGAAGCCAAAGCAAGAATTACAGGGCTGATTTCACAGAAAACGGGGATTTAAGCATGAGCAATAGGGATGATTTAATTAACATGATTTAACCAATGAATAGTGAATATTGGGCATGTCTCAAAATTGGATGTGTGTCTAAATGACGAGTATAAAGTGTTCAGGGTGGTGATCTGTAGGATGGTGGGGTCTTCAAACCAAGTTGCAGGGATTGGAAGTTAACTGACCAGTCAACTGAATTATCCTCGTGACTATTGGTCGTTGCGGACGATTTTTCACTGTCTACCACAGTCAATTTACCCACAGAACAAAATCATCTTGACTCATTCTTGAAGGCCACGCAATTTGTGCCAAAATCAACCATCATCTACAGGGCGACACGTTTGATGCCCCAAAATCAGTTTTTTTTCAAGCCAACCCACTTAGACTGGCCAGGGCATCGTCCCGTAAACTAACAGCTTGCTATTGAAAACGGACAATTTGTAGATGGTTTACCTATTAAATCTGGTGATTTTCCATAGCACTGTGATCATACTTGGATTGCAAATCATCCATGTGGCTCATTATGTTAGGGGTGAACTAACCGAATTACCATCACCATTTAGTAAGTGGTTAGCAACCCATTAAAATAACACATATGTCCAGCTTGGGGTATTCCACGAATTGATCTTGGGTATAACTCAACGGGGAAATGTGTGTGTGTGTATATATATATATATATATATATTACATACATCATCAACAACTATATAACCAAGCTTTCAGACATCCGGTTGTATGTACCCAGTATATATACATATGTGTGTTATACAACTGGATGTTTGATTATATAGTTGTCAACCCATAAATACGTATTATAATCTATCTGTATATATATATATATATATCAATATGTAACTATGGATATGCCAGAATTTTACCATTGTCATTGTAGTGCCCCGTTTGTTGCTTAAATCCCCATGATTTTGCATGGTTAAATCTTTTGTGAGTCCCTCAAAAAAACTGCCGAGCCATGGCAATAGCCAAGGTGCCCGGCACAGGGCGATCAGAAAATGTGGTGCCCCTGCTGGAGGTCTCCTTGGAGCCAAAAGTTTCAAAAGATCTTCGCAACGCGCCATCGGAGGAAGTTCCTCTGATGTTTATAACAGCCAAGGGCTTCAAGGCTATCGTGCCAAGCGGATGTTGCGTCAACTTCGATGACCCGAGATGCACATGTTTTTTTGTTTCGCTGTCGCAGATTCCCATGCCAATTTAGTTCAGGGATTTCCCAGCGATGGTTGAGTATTCCCGTTATATTCCTTTGAAATCCCATGAAATCCAATGAATCCCTTGAAAGTTGATGGTAAAACCTCCATTCCCAGAGGGTATACCCCCTATTCTACTCACTTGAGTTTGATGACACCTAGTCGGCTAATTCGGATATTCCGGAAATATCAGCATGATATCCCCCCTTTTTATCCCCTTTATACTACCATGCCATGTTTGTGGCTTAAATCCCACAGATTTCCCCCTATTTGTTCATGGTTAAACCTCCATCACCAGAGGGTATAGCCCCTACAACCAATTAATCATCAATCAATCATCATTTATCAATGATATCCCTATCTGTTAGTTAAAGCCCTAATAAAACCACCATTCGTGATAGTTAAATCTGGTATATCCAATCTAAATTCCAATCAATAGTCAGTCAACAAGGTCTATTTTTTGAGTTGTATTCCATATCTTCGATACTTAAAAACTCCATAAAACCATATAAAACCTCTGTAATTCATGGTGAATCATTTTTCTGGTTGAATGGCTCAACATGGCTCAACCCTGGCACGGCACCACGGCACCTGCAGCTTTGAACACACCAAGCGATACAGCTCCAACAACTCCTGGATCCGAAAAAAGGTGATTAGGCGCGACTGGAGCGTCGCCAAAAACATGGGAGATGTTCCTCATGATAAAAATGACAACATATGGATGTGGGTCAAAATGAAAGACCGACCTAGGGGACCACAGAGGGAAATTAGTCTAGTTTAGTATTAACCATAACAAATTTTGGGGTACCTAATTTTGACCCATACCCATATGACAACAGAATACTATTCACATCTCATCTGTATGATTGATAAGAAGGAAACATACATGTTCTGGTTGGTGGAAAAATATGCTCGTCAGTTGGGATGATTATTCCCAATATATGGAAACATAAAAAATGTTCCAAACCACCAACCAGTGTTGAACAAGATTCACATTTGGGACTAATTTTAGTTGTTTGGAAAGCTTCAAAGCTTTACCAATCCCATGTTTCCATTTCGAACCCTGAACCCTTCGTACCATGTGGATTGAACTTGGGGATTCCAAGCTCCGTAACTGATCATATCATCATCTGGGGAATGTGCCAAACCTTTCCGAGCCAAACAATTGAATTTTGAAATGCATGGTGCACACATTCAACCACATTTTACCATAATTCTGCCCAAAGTCTAAAGTGAGGTGTGACAGAATACTTCCAAGACCAACTCGTAAAATTGGCGAACCGCAAACGCACAATTGATGATCTTAATTTGTGATGACGCGTAACTGAAGAAATCTTTTTTGTTTTTGTTTTTTTTTACCTCTGTCAAAACACTAGAGATCAACACAGTAGAAGGAAAACAACAAACAACCATGCATTTCATATATAAACACATGTATATACATACATGTATTCATGTATGAGATATTGATATACGTATGTCTATCTATATATAGTTGTATACATATATATATAAACATTATATATATATATATATGTATGTATATGTATATACATATAAATATTCATATATCATATCATCATGAATATCTATTTGCAGTGGACATCGATCCCCAACCATGGCGCAAGCTCCTCCGGATCATCCTTATCACAGCGTAAAGAGAGCAAGCACGAGAGTGTCCTGACGCAGGGCTTGGAATAGAAGACGATGAGCAAATCTATCACCGTCTATCACCTTAAATCAATGGCCGTTTCAGGAACCTAAATTCGAGGTACCTACCATATATAAGACCTATGTAAGGGCTAAATTTCAGGGAATATTGCTACAAAATATGGCCTTATATGGTACAGCACCTCCATTTTAGGATCCTGAAATTCCCATTGAACATTGAACAGTACCTCCATGTTTTTTTTGGTATTAACGTACCTCCATTTTAGGATCCTTTTTTTATTCCCATTGATTAAATGGTGGTAATAATAAACCATCCCCCAGTCATCACCATATTGGTATAAACCATTCCCAAATGGGTGGTTTTTTATTGTTTTACGCACAGTACCCCAGTAACTAGATGGTTAATGCATGTTAATACTAATCATACACTAACATGTGGTCCCCTGGATCTGAAATTATGACTACCCGATTTCTATTTCATTCGGTGTGTCTGAACATAGGGTGCCAGTTTGGTACATCAAGTACATCAAGCCTAAAAAAGATGCTGAACAGTGTGCCACCAGGACGCTAGTTCGTTGATATTTTCGTAATATTTCCAGGTTTTTCACTTTTTGGCATCTTTCCCCCATTGAACGGCGATTGAAGCGGGTATGTCCAATCTTTAGACACACCCGACTATCATGTTGCCAGTTGTATCAATTATAGCCAATGATATTCCATTAAATCACCATTTTTGTTGGTTAATTCAAATAGATCCAATGGTTCCACTGGTTATACCATTATTGGTTGCCTGTATGATGAATCATCCAGTTTCGCAGTTTCGAGTTGCCTTGCACATCGAAGCTGCATTACGTCATCCCTGGTTGATTGAGAACAGGCTTCCTAAAATTTGTAGCATACTAATCCACAACTCACCAAGTAGATCCAAGTAGTGAAACCCGCCAATAATGTCCTTGTGGTATATCATCTATCATCATTTACCATGTTGTTAAAGGGGTAAACAAACTCCTCTACTAATCAACCAACCAATGGGAAAAGGACATCTATGATACAAGCTGCAATAACTCATCAACAAGGCCAGCTCGGGCTGCGAAATCACGTCTGACACATCCGAAAACGCTGGTGTACCTTGTGGGATTCTGATACGGTGGGTTTTACGGTGATTAGATCTGATTACACACAAAAATAGCGTCATAATGCTAAATATACCCTCTGGTAAACGTTTACATAACTATGGAAAGATCCACCATTTTTTAGCTGGGTAAATCCACGACATTTCTATGGCCATTTTCAATAGCTTTTTGCTTGTTTACCAGGCCGGGTACCCAGAATTATCGTTTGGATCTGGATTTGTACGAGACTTTTTTCCCAATATTGTGGGCCATTTCAGTGGGAAAAATGAAACAAAAATCATTGGAGTTTGGCGCCCAACACGGAGATATAAATCAGCAGTTGAAATCACCATTTTTAGCTGTTGAAATCACCAGTGGAAACCATTTATTGTTGAAACCATTTACCCTCTGGTTATGACTGGTATAGATGGCCCATAGAAATAGATGGTTTACCGAACTTAATAGCATGGTGGATCTTTCCATCGAACTGTTAAATAACCAGATGGTACCCATGTAGGTTTTGGAATTGCTTACAATGATGAGAAACACACACACAAACTGATGGTTGAGAAAATAAGTTCAGCCATGTAAAATGGCCATATTTTTTGGACAAACCCACATGGCAACATCTTATGGCAACATCATCCTCCAGGTTGGAAGTCTTGACATCAAGAACTGGTTGATGGTGCAATAACCATCTTGAAAAATGATGGAGTTCGTCACTGGGAAGGACTATCCCATATATGAAATGGACAATAAAATTCATGTTCCAAACCACCAACCAGAATATGGTTGTTTTTTTCAATGTGCGAACACTTTTCAAATCTTTTGACGATTTTTCAATGGCGAAAATCACCGTTTCTCAGAAAAAACAATCGTTCACCACGACATGGCAAATCTTAGATGAGCCCTGCAAACAAGAATAGCAGGTCAGTAGAAACATTACCTCATTTCTAGCAGAAGATTATAGAAAGTACAAAAACACAATCGAGTTGGTTTACCCAGTTATATCAGCTATGTCTGCATTGCTGGTGAAATCTAGATCTGGGATCAAATGGGAGTTATGATAGCATTTTTTGTGATGGTGAACCCAAGCATATATACCCTTTGGTAATCCAACATAGCGGAAAATCACCATGAAATTACTGGGTAAGTCACCATGAATCATCTATAATTGGGCCATGGCTTCCATAGCAACTTGTTAAGTAAGCAGAAGATAAAATGTGTTCCCCCTGGTTCTTTAATCCAGGATCTATCAGTCAAAGTTGAAGGTCTCGGTTCGATCTGGGAGTCTCCGCAATCTCCAGTACCGGCCACGTGTGTCAATTGTTGGTGTGTACATACCCGAGCTAACACATTCCATGTGTTTTTACTATTTCTTACTATCATTTCTTCAAGCCTAAGTCCGGCATCTTTGTTGCGACAATCCTTATTCTTCGGCCATATCAAGGATCTCTTCAATCCTGGTAAAAGCCTCATGCGTACGTTGAGTAAAGGCCATGGTTGGTACCCACGTTGGTTAGTTACATCATTTTGCGGTTTGTGTTAAAATAGGGTACCCCCAGAGTTCCCATGGTTTATCATCACTTGAGAGGGAAGGGTGAAAGATCGAAAGGTAGGCGTGGGTTGGAACAGGAGAAGAGAGCAAGGGAACGAGGCATATCCGCTGCGGACGGACGTGGGTGGAGTTGGGGCGGATATCGAA
>Ga0126342_10006563_pt1 | contig 20659 bp, 17 predicted proteins | sample Cyp1metagenome_FD_92528 | JGI IMG/M metagenome (GOLD analysis project Ga0126342, IMG submission 92528) | Coral microbial communities from Lord Howe Island, Old Settlement Bay, Australia - Cyphastrea 1 metagenome | ecosystem: Host-associated > Invertebrates > Cnidaria > Coral ...
AAGCGTGCAAGAACAAATCTCGATCCCCACCCCACCCCCACCCCCCCCACCCCCCTCCCCTCCCCCCCCCCCCTCCCCCCCCCCCACCCCACCCCCCCCCCCCCCCCCCCCCGAACCCCCCCCCCACGTTCAAGTTGAAAAAGGAGTGAAGAGCGTAGCATCAAGTGCGCGTTACATGATAGTTTATGAACATGATCACAGAAAGTTTAACAGCGTAACATGATAGGCGCGGTGAGAACGTTTTAGCGGTGAGAATGATAGTTAGTATAACATTATGTAGCGTTAATTCGTGGAATCATGAAGGCGAAAAAAAAGGATGCAATGAAAGTCTACAACGAAAAATCCAACAAGTAAATGTTTTGTTTATAAATCCTTCAATCTTCATCGAACAACTGAAAACCAATTCCACCCTCGAATAAGTACTTCGTCTTTCTGTAGCAACACCCTGCTCCACACGTGGGAGAAGTTAAAAGAACTGCATCACTACACGTTCGGTTTTCGGTCCCCTAGCATAACATAAAGTAGATTCTAAAGTAGAACAACCGAAATTGATAATAAATCAGTGCTTTATGATGTGAAACTAATGCCCAAAGGGAGATATAGTCGTAGTCGTAGACAATGCAAATGAAAGATTGTGTGACGTTGAGTCAGAATACTAGAATGGATTCTCTTGGAAGTAAGGGAGTAGGATTCGGATACAAAAGCCATCCTTCAATAGAAATGGAAACTCAAGTGCCAGGAGGCCCCTGCTCTTGTGCAGATGCAGCCCGACCAGCTTTGAAAGGATTCCATTGCCGTGGTGGTGTTCTGGCTGAGGACCATGAAATCATGAAAAGAACAAAATGCCATGGGCGAGTCATGGCGAGTCTAGTTTTGTAGGCAGACCTGGCAGACACTACAACTTAGCTCTTTCAAAATCTTCCAGGAGGCTGTGAAACTTCTTCAGGTCACTTGGCTGACTTGGCTATACGGCTATACGCAAGAATAGGCAAGCAAACAGAAATTGGGCATAGAGAAACGCAGAGAAACGGTACATCAAGTTGTTTGACTGTCACAGTCTGATTGTCTGAAAGTTACTCCCCATGCAGCTTGGATCTTACCGTCTTCAGTTTCCTGTTCTTTGAAAGTTGCCAGCCTGTCCAAGTGGCACAGACTGGCCGCTTGGCCACAAAGCGAAGCTCAACCGATCTCGAACAAGTAAACTAAGTAAACTAAGTAAACTAAGTAAACTAAGTAAACACCAGAAAAAACACCAGAAAAAACACCAGAAATAGCAGCAGCATGGCCACAGTGGCCACAGACCCATAGATTCCCCAGGTGTCAGGTCAAAAGGTTATTGCCATCCGACTGTCAACTCAGGATTTCTATCGTTCCGGAAACCCAAACGCGCCGGATCTGAAGCGACATCGGCCACTAGAGCCAGAAGCAAAGCCAGAAGTCAAAGACATGGATGGTGCAGATGCGTGCGAAAAGTACAGAACTGTTTGGGAAAGCGTTGGGTTTGCAGATGAATGCGAAAATTATCAAAATATAACACATTTGACTATCATCAGATATAACACTTTGCTAACACGACTGTCAGACTGATGGCTAGAAGTCTTGGGATGTCTTGGGGCATCCGCCAGGGCAGAGAGAGGGTTTCCTCTCAGAGTTGGGTCGGGTGCCCCATGGTGCCCTGCTTCTGTTGATAAGTTGCACTTGTTCTGAGAACTGCAGGACCATCCTTTGAATTGTATTTCTTGAAGGCATTGAACTCATTGAGAAGACATCATATTTAGATGTCATACAAGATATCGTACTCTACGTTGTCTGGGCCTCTTTCCGGCTCAAGATGCATGAAATTAGGAGTTGTGATATAGTCACAAGTAAAACTCGTTGAGCCTCAAGCCTCATCAGGCGATAGAGGGTTTGTTGAGGAGTTCAGAAGTGGAGCTTCAAACCCTCAACCGCCAGCAGCTTCAGCGCCAGCTTCAACAAGCTGACCATCACGCTGACCATCGTGACCATTGTGAGCATCGCGAAGATGGGATCCGCATGCAGTTCCACGGAGGTGTCTACCCCTGAGATGCCCACAGTGAAAATGTGGGTCATCAAGGTGACAGACTTCTTGAAGATGGACATTCCCATGCCTTCGCACGAAAGGTGTCTTGAAGCTGGGCTGCTGCATCGTTGGGAGAAGACCTTCTTTTGCATCTTCGTGTCCCACCAGTGGTTGGGAACACGCCATCCAGATCCCAAAGGGAAACAGTTCCAGATTTTGCAGAATGCTTTGAGGAAGATCCTTGATGGTACTTCAACTGTGTCACGAGACATTGCCTCAGAGCTCTATGGTGACACCAAGAGGTTTACAGATGAAGACCGGTCTCGACTGCAAAATGCATATCTGTGGCTTGATTGGCTCAGCGTGCCACAAGCTCCGGTGAAGATCTCTCAGGTTTTTGACAGAGCTCAGACTGATGACTTGGACCCAGCGGTGAGGTCGTTGAGGACGACGCACAGGGTCGTTTTAGAGAAACGGGGAAGCCTCACGACGCAGGATGTCCATATACTTTCCATTCCTACCTTCGTGCAGCAATCAGATGTTTTCCTGGCTCTGGTTCCAACATTGCAGCACGAAGATACTGGTTTTCCTGTCAACTTCGTGAGTTGGTTCGACAGGGGTTGGTGCAGGATGGAAATGTGGTGCAAGATGTTATCAGAGAAAGCCAGCAGTGCATCAATGCCGATGATTGTAGTTTCGGGTCCAGACCGGATCATGCTTGAAACGCCACTTCACTGGATTGATCGTCCGCCGCATGAGGGCAATGTGACCTTTGAAGCAGACCTGGATGTGATATTTTCTGTGATGCAGCACCTGCTTGACCAACGGTTGAAGTTTCTTGCTGGACAAGGCAGAAGCGACAGCTACGACTACCTTTTGGCAAGGTATGAGGCAGTGTTAGGCCTACCAGTGCATGAGAGATCTTTGGAAGACTTCTGTGTTCATTTCGGTTTCGGCTCGGTGGAGTCGGCCAGAAAGTCCACAAGAAACATTGGACCAATGGCTTGTGCAGTGGCATCTGGAGACGCATCTATGATCCACGCCCTGGCTGAAGTAGGCGTGTCTCCAAATTTGCATTTGAAGCCGGTGCTTGATGTTCGAATCATGTCAAGCCTGAGCATTATCCATCTGGCTGTCGATGTCAGCTGGAGACAGCCAAGAGTTCTTGAAGCCCTTCTTGCAGTGAAAGCCGATCCGAACACGCATGATGACCTTGGCTACCCCGTCCTTGGCTTTTGCCGGACAACACGGGACGTTGAATTGCTGGTGCGTCATCGTGCCGATGTCAACCGAAGGAACTATCCATCGAATCAGCTGGCAATCAGTGTAGCCTGTGAATATTGTGCACCACCACAGGTTGTGTCGAAACTCTTGGAGTGCGGCTCCCTAGTGAATCCTGTTGGCGGGGGTTGTGGCCTTGGTTGTGCCCATCCACTGAGCTTTCTGAGTATGTGGGCATCAGCGAACCGCCATTGCTTGGAGGTGGCCCAAGTACTTCTACATGCTAGGGCAGATTTGAATCAACAGTGCGTTGCCAGCGGGCGGTGGCGTGCTCTTGAGCTTGCAAGTCGGGCCTATCTTCGATTTAGTGCGTCCTCTTCCATGCTGGTGCAATACTATGCAGAGTGGAGCACCACGCCTTTGGGCATGGCTTGCTTTTTTGGCAGTGAAGACCTCGTATCCTTTTTCTTGGAAGCTGGAGCGGACCCAGACATTCCAAACCTGCGTGGCCACACTCCCATCCACTTAGCCAGTACCCAACGAATTGTTGAAATGATAGAGAAGCATCAGTCTGAGACGGCATCGACCTTTTCCATTTAGCATCCATTTAGCTATTTGTGCCACAATAGGTGTGGATTCAGCGCCTACAGGTGCTGCAGTGTTTCAACCGTCGCCAAGCGACAAAGACTTTTGGCTCCATCAGAGCCCTTCTGGCATTGTCAAGACTGGGTGCACTGAACATATTTGGACATACAACATCGGTATACATCATACAGCCATCACCAAATCACCAAATCTGGGTTGGGAAGTTGAGCATTTTGACATATGCCGCATATGATGCCTAATTGTACGTTTCTTCCGCATAGCCACCCCTCGTCGGGAGGGGCGTACCTCATCACCAGCAGAGCTGTTCAAAACGGGTGCTGGAAGAGGTATGACTGTGGAAATCTGTGGAACATTGCATATGAATTATAATGAAGCATATGAATTTTGTTTATGCTTGACTCTTTACGAGGCTTCTTATGATACCTACTGCCTGACCAGGTCATGCAACTGGCGGCAGTCTTCAGGCCTGTTGGACAGGAATAGATCGCATGTAGAACAAAGGCGAGCGTTTTCTCTCGCAAATTCATTTCCTGTCCAACTTGTGAGCAGTTTACTCAGATTATTGCCAGAGTTACTTGAAGTTGCTTGAATCATTGAACTTGCATGTGTCCTGATTGGAATGTGTTGTGACTTGGTCATTTTGCCGATCGAAGCTGGAGCTCGCAGAGCTCAGAGGTAGGACGTCCCGAACTCGTCCGAACTCGTCGGTGTTCCGTCCCGATCTCGTCCAATGAAGAGCGCATGGAGCGCATGGAGCGCATGGAGCGCATGGAGCGCATGGAGCGCCAAGGCCCTGGTCCTGACGGCACTTTGGCTTTCCATCGGGGAAGCTGCCCTCACTGGTGACACCCTCAGCTCAGGGTCGCCTGTTGCGAAGATTGTGGAGATGTTGAAAGATATGTCATCAAAGTCAGACGAAGATGGGAAAGCAGAAGAGGAGACCTTTTCGAGCTTTAAGTGCCACAGCACGAAGGTCATTGAAAGCAAGGCAACCAAGATGTCTGATTTGGAAGAGCTCAGCTTGTCTCTGGAAAACAAGATCGAGAAGCTCACAGCTTTAAAGGGTGAGCTTGCATCCAAGGCAGTGTCAGTGAAGAAGGACTTGGAAAAAAATGATGAAACAAAAAGGGAGGCTGACAGCACCCGTGAGAACAGTCACAAGAGCTTTCTCTCCAGCGAGAAGGAGATGCCTACAAACCTGAAGACTTTGAGTCAAGCATTGACATCCTTGAAGGAAACAGAGAAAAAAAGTGCAGCTACAGAGTTGTTGGCCATGTCTAGCAACGCAGAGCTTGCTGCTCTTGGAAGGCAACTGCAGGAAGTGCAAAACCCTCCAGCTTCAAATCCTTTTTCCAAAGATTTCCTTTCTCCAAAGGATGGTCTTGCCCTGCTAGGTGGGGCTCCAGGCAATTACGAGTCCCAAAGTGGTGGTGTCTTGGGTGTGTTGACGAGCACCAGAGACACCTATGCCAAAGACTTGGAAACCCTGCAGCAGACCGAAGCGTCGCAGAAGGACGCCTTTGACAAAATGACTGCCACACTTCTCTCGGAGAAGAAGGAACTCGCAGAGTTGTTGCGAATCACCGAAGCCAGCAGAGCAAGTACTGAGGAAGAGATTGAGACCAGGAAGTCTCAGCTGAAAGAAGCCAAGGAAAACCTAGCAACTGAAACAGATCTCAAAGCACAAGAAGAAAAGATGTTGGCTTCCAAGACTGCAGTCTATGAGCAACGAAAGAGTCTAAGGTCAGAAGAAGAGACAGCTATCGCACAAGCCATTGCTGTTTTAAACAGCGATTCTTCCTTCGCAACTTTCACAGCAGTGAAGACAAGTCCGAGCTTTTTACAGCTTGGTCGCTCAACTGGACTTGCAAAGTCTGTTTCTCGAAGGGGCCAGGCAATCCAGTTCTTGAGGGAGGAGGCGCATGCTAGAAGTTCCACGAAGCTTGCTCATTTGGCTGTACTATTGAGCTCGGAGTCAGCAAATCCATTTGGCAAAGTTCTGGGCGAGATTGAGAAGATGCAGGAGACAATTGTTGCAGAGGGAAAGGCTGACAGGAAGAAGTTTGATTGGTGTGCAGCTGAAAGGGCTAAGAGCAAAGAGTCCAAGAGCGACAAGGAGACTCAAATTGGAAGCTTCAAAGCAGTCTCCGCCTCAGCAACCTCATAGCTGTTTGTGCATCCTTGTGTCCGATGTCAAGAATCCAACAGGATGTAATCCTGATGTTGATGATAGATAATTGGCATCATACTCAGAATATCTCAGAATATTATCATGACATTTCATGACATGCATTCAGCCCCTATAACACTATGACCATCTATGCATAACCCCACCAAGGAACTGCTGGAGCTCAAGGGAACTCTCACAGGCCCAGTGGATGGCTTGGAGGCCACCCTAACCAAAGCTGAAGAAGATCTCAAGGAAAACGAGGCATTGGTGCTGGGGAGGGGCCGGGCGCACGGTGGGGCAGGGTGGTGTGATGCAGTGTGATGCAGTTCAGCTTTGCATTTTGCTTCACTTCGTTGGCAAACCAGTGGCGTTATGTTGAGCATTTGGCTGAACACTATTCACTATGCACTATGTCGTGCACAGGAAGATCAAGAGAAGGAAACAGCAGATCGGAAAAAGGAAAACAAAGAGTACCAGACACTTTGCTGAAGATCAATAATAAATTATGATATCTTGATCAGGGAGTCATTTGAGTGCTCTTGGAATCCTTGTTTTATGATAAGTTATTTGCTCTATTTTGCTCTTCTTTCTCAAGGAAGAACATCGCGAACTTGCAGAACGCCCAGGGCCTGGTTGACAAGGCAGGGGGGAGCCTCTCTACACCTCGCTGTCCAGTTTGAACAGCTTCAGTCACTATATGTCACTATCACTTGCCAGTGCCTTTCTAGACCTTCGTCAATGCCTTTGAAGGCACTCTCGGTACTGAAGAAGTTTTATGCCAAGGTTGCGTTGACGCAGGCCTGCTTGCTGACTGAGTGCTGTTAGTGGCGCTGCCCGGTCAAATCACACCCCAGCTCGACATGTTCGTGCTGCAAAGTCAGGTGAAAAACCAAGCAAATGAGCAAGCTGCAGAAGACCCTGAGTGAGCCACATAGAAATGTTGTGACAGCTTATTTGCCTTCTGCATCCAGCTATGCCACATCCAAATGATGACAATGAGTGCCAGCATCAGACTGTTACGGATGGCTCACATTCATGACCTTGTGAGAAACACTTGGGCTGGTGTAATAGCTACGATATATTACGATATGCAGTTCACAGGATCTCTGACATGACTCAATGACCGCGACATGAGTGCAACGTCGCAACTTGAGGTACGACGAGGGTGACTTTAAAGGGCAAGCAAATGGTGGCAAAGTCCAAGAGCTTCTGAAGGCCGTTTTGGATGATACCGCGAAAGAGGAGGCCGATGCTCACAAAGCGGAACAGGACAGCTGCTCAGAGAGGTGCCGAAAGAACTCGTGTGTATTCAACAAGAACATACAAGAACTCAAAAATACTCAAAGACAGGTCAGACGAAAGTCAGACGAAAGTCAGACGAAAGTCAGACGAAAGTCAGACGAAAGTCAGTCAAGTCAGATCAACAACAGTCCCTTGGCATCGAGCAATCTTCTCTAGACAGCCACAGCAGCAACAAGTTTCACAGCACCCTCAGGTGGGAAGTTTTTCCTATGTTTAAGTGTAGTCCGATTTCACCGATTTCAGCTGGTGCTTCCACCCATGATCGCCTTTCCTTGTTTTATCATCTGGGGTCCTAGACTTCTTGCACATGCATCTATGCATCGTTTGGTCCAGTGTTTTGTATTGTTTTGTGGTCTTCAGCGTATCGTTGGTGTTTCTTGTCAGTGAACCCTCCTCCGAATGTGAGGACGCTCAGATAGACTTCGAGGATCGCTTGGCTTTGCTGACAAGGTGGGGGGGTGGAGGCTAGCTGAAGATGCAAATCGCAAAGTCGAAAATTCCACACGTAGAGAGGAACAAACCTTGGTCCATTCTTGTACCTTTCTTATCCTTTAATTGGGTTTTGTATCTTTATTTTTTTGGTCGTTCTTGAAGTTGCCTTGAAGCCTCCAGACTGTCATCTTCCTTTCAAGCGATTATAGTAGTTTTAAAACTCAGACTAATATGAAAACACTACATTATATATCCATTGTATCCATGTCGATTTGTTCATGTCAATTTTCATGATTGTCATGTGTATGTTTCAGGTCAGCGGAGGAGCTGGGGAAGACAATTACTGACACACAGAAAGCGATTGCCGACGCCAAAGTCAAGGTCACTGAGAACAAAGAGATGAAAGCAGATGCTGAGAAGGAGAAGAAGTCAATCGAAGAGTACTTGGAAGATATCAAGCCGCAGTGTGACTTTATCACCAAGAACCTGGATCAACGCAAGGCCAATCGTGCAGGTGAAACAAAATCACTTGAAAAGGCTATTGAATTAATTAAAGGAACTCCAGCCTACAAAAGCCTGGCCTGAGCTTAGCCACTGAACATGCCAGAATGTGCCACAATGCTCCACCCCGAGCAGAAAATGCGTTTCCGTGGTTGCGTTTTGGGGAGGGTCGACAGATGGCGACAACATGTATTGAGGATTTGGCGATTTGGCATGGTTTGGCATGGCTTGGCATGGTTTGGCTGTGGAGTGCCTAGCATCGCCACCACTTGCAATTGCAGGTTGCTGATTGGTGCCCAGGACCCCCAGGACCTACAATTCCTGTTTGGGGAGTCGCTATGGTGGAGCAGAGCACTTGTATCCGCTTGTGCCTATTTGATCTATTTGTGCCTGTACATGCATCACACTGACATTTTTGTTGTGACGTGATGGCTCTTCTAGGATGACGCCCAAAACACAGCACAGAAATTCAAAGAATGAAGGACAGGAGGAGACAATTAATCACCAAAACACACCAGGCAGCTACAACTTTGCCAAAAAAAGGACAGATTTCCTGACATCGGATTGACTTGTAGCCCGATTTCGCCATGGGTGCAGCTTTATCCAATTCCGGCCTTGCTCTATCTGCATTGTGCACAGTGATAGGTCTTGGAGCTTGGGCAGTGCTTTGGTCACTTGCCCACTTTGTGCAGGGTCGGACTGACATGTGGACTAGCATGACACCAATGACTTAGGTAAAACCAGGTATGAATAACTACGATGCTCAGTGTAAAGGGCTGCTGTGCCATGATGAATCTGGGTCTAATATCTGAACTGCCAATTGTCGAGGATAAATTCGTTTACGAACTGTATGGTATAAATTGGTATAATATACAATATGTATATATTACATTATATTACATGATATTGTATGTATATTTGTATGGGGATGAATGGTTTGCTTTCTATTGGGTCAATTGCTTTTGGCATGGTTCCTTTGTCTCAGGCTGAAGCGGCGATCAACAGTACTTCCTGATGTCAGCGTGCCAGAGGCTACCATGGCTTTCGGGTTTGGAAGTAAATTCGAAGTAAATAGATGAATGAAACGAATGACATATTGAAGTAAACTGCTTAATTACTGTAATTTACGGTAGTTCATTGGTCCTCCAGCATCATAAGCCTTGTAAAAGCACCAGATCCAATGCTCGGGAAAGCTTCCGACCGGTGTCTTGCGTTTGTTGACCTGCTGTGCAGCAGCTTTCCCTTTGAGTTTTGAAAGTTGCCCTGCTGTGAGGCTTTGTATGCTATGACGTGTCCTGACTGGGATACTTAAATGTTTCCCAATTATGTCTCAGATAATTAATTCTTCAAACCCTGGGCGACTTTGCAGTGCTGCTCTTTTGTTTTTTTCCAAGGCGAGGGAAAGAGCGCTTCAAGAGAGCTGCATGTGCAAGAGCCCTCTGCAGCATCATCAATGGCGAGGCGCTTTCGGGGATTTGGGGGCCATGCTAGGTGATCCAGTATGATCCAGTCAAACATGTCCAATATGTCCAATATGTCCAACCGAAACTATAGAAATTCAGTCAACATACAGCATGAAACAGCATTATGACATTCATTGACACTCTATTCTTGTTCATATTTGTTCATATTCGTTCAAGGTGTTTATTTGGTCTTTATCTCTGTTTATCTCTGTGTTTATCTCTGGTTCAGTTCCTGGATCCGGTCAGGTGCAAGTCTTGGAAGAGGTTTTGGACGAGTCGCAGGGGAAGCATCCAGAGCAGCTTGGCGCCATGGCGCGGCAGCTGTTGAATCTGTTGAATCTGTTGAATCCATGGAGCCATGGCCAATCGGATTGTAGGCCTGAGCAGCTGAGATAGTTCAGATTAGTTCAGGTTTGGTGGTGTGCTGCCTGATGGCCGGGGCCTGCTTTCCGTGGCTTGTTTGCAACATGGAAATTTGAAATTTGATGGTACAGTCATGAGATTTTCTACTCTGTCTGCCGTTCCTACCATCAGTATCCATCAGTCTTAAAGAGTTCCCCAACATGCACCGAGAACCTCTGCCACCTCGCGCACAGGTGACTCTTGATGATTTGGCCGCAACTGGGCCTGCCAGTGAAACCGAGGTCTGGTTGAAGTGAAGGCTTCAAACACCTTAAAAACACCTTAAAATTATGTCATGGATTTGCCATGGATTTGATTGGCTGCTGCAGTTTTTTCCTTCACCAGGCTTTTGCTGACCTACTGCTGGCGTGCACGGCCTTTGATGTGCCCTGGCGTCAAGCTGGTGACGTCAGGAGTTGTGTTTCCTCAGCTTTGTAGTATTTTAATTATTTTGTAATGATTCTGATTATGGTGTCGGGTTTTGTACTGGACTTCACTTTGGCGCTGATTTTTTATCTGCAGTATTGAGGCTTGACGACATCTGCAGTTTGCTTCAAACATTTCACCTTTGCCGCCTTTGCCCTTGCTGCCCTTGCTGCCCTTGCTGCCCTTGCTGCCCTTGCTTCCACTTCGCCACTTCGTCACGTCGCCACTTCGCCACTTCGCTTTGTCAGGCGGCCTGGGATGAGACAGATGAGTGGAACGCGTTGACCATGAAGGTTGTTAAGCACCTGAAGTCCAGAGCTTAAATTCATTAAATGCAGATGCTATGCAGATGCTTTCAGAAGTGCTTTCAGAAGATTGTGCTATCACACTGGATGTGCACAAAATACGGCAGAAGCACTTTGGAATGGAAATCTTGCAGGGATGATCTGCATGCACTGGATCGGATTGCAGTCCTGGAACGACAAGCTGCTGGGTCGGTTCTCCAAAAGGCGATGGGAATCTTCGATGTCGGCAGATGTCGGCAGATGTCGGCAGATGTCGGCAGATGTCGGATGTCGGCAGTGTCGAAAGCAAAAGTTTGAGCCGCTCTGAGCTCAGGCGGCAGTCCTGCGGCAACGTTTGCATGGAGATTGTTGGGCGCTTAGTCGAGGCTCTGGAATGTCCTAAGCATCTTCGAACTTCAGTTGCTACTTGCCATCACTTGCCATCACTTGCCATCGCTTGGCGACCTTGGCTTCTCTAGAAAAAAACTGGGGACTTTGTCAGCCTGAGGAACCATGAAGCCCGAAAGTCTCGAAGGCAGACGTAGCTTCGGCAAAAGCACCTTTAATCACCTTTAATCACCTTTCCAGTACTCCCAGGGCGAAATTGAAAGCCATTCGATTCTCTCGGCAGGTTCAGAATGCTTGGACGTGCCAATGATGCTGTCCATGAACACACGTGTCCAGTGCCAAAGCTGCATTTGGAAAACCATGGAAAACCATGGAAAGCCCTTCAAGATCCTTCAAGTGCCTTCAGCCGTGTCAGTGTGAATTTCTTGGAGCCTTTTTTGAATCTGTGAGTCCCTGTGTCTTCGATGTGCCATCAGGTGTCCAGTTTGTATGACTATGCGCACGGACTTGGTTCGTTGTCCAACCTGCCGCAATGTTGGCTATTGCAGTCTGGGCCTCGGCTGATTCGACTTGGGATTGGGATTGAGCAACTGTTGGGCATTGAAAAATCTGAAGCACCTACTGAAACACATGTTTGTGGCAGCTGAAAGCAAGGATGCAGTTGTAATATCTTGTGATGATGTATGGAATGTCTTTGGGTGTGTTGTGTCATAAGGTGCCCGACACCTGCAAGCAGACGTAGATCGGCACCAGTTCTGGTGCAACTAGTTGTCATCAGTGATAGGGTTAATGCAGTTAATGTCAATGTCATCAAAGAATGGCACCAAAGGGAGGGGAACAGGTCCCAGAAAAAAGTGGCCCGTTGAAAGCACTATTCCGTTTGCATATCGATGCCAGTGCTTACCATGCTTTGTGATGCTGCGGAGAGTGGCCGAGTGAATGGATGTGCAGCATGCAGGAGCCATCAGGACCGAGTGCTTGCCCCGTGGGCTTTTTGGGCCTTGTCGTCCCTGTGCCTCGGATCTCTCGGTCCGAGCCTGATGACATTTATATTCTGCAATGAGATTTGAAGAGATTCGAGTCGATCTGAACATGCCACATGCCACATTTCCACGGATCCCACCAGGCAGCATTGGCTCAAAAGAAGCCCGATTTGCCGAAGCCGCCCATCACATTTGACGATTTTGTGGCCATGGCCTGCCGCTTTTGTGCTCGTCGTCGGAAGGCTTCAGATATTGAGGCGTGACCCTCAGGTAATCAGGTAGTCATCAGGTAGTCGGAGGCCACACAGAGGTTGCGCAAAGACTGCAAAGGAGGTCATTCTTCAGTGCAGTGTGGCATGGCAGTGTAGTGTCCTCTGAGGAAACTTGGACATACATGGACATACTGTATGTGAAATACATTGAAATACTCTTCCTCCAGCCTGACTTTTTCCAGGTGTTACGCCAAGATATCCAGCAGGGCAAGTCTGAAGGCGAAGTCGTTCCTTGCCAAATCAGGTCATTCCGAGTGATTTCCTTCTTTTCTTTCTGCATTAAAGATATTAAAGCTATAGTCAGTGCATGTCAGTGCTAAGCATAGAGTAATCCAATGGAATCCTGGTGGGGGTGCAGTGCCATCCCCGTTTTCTGAGGCATTGGCGACGGCAGGTTCCCATACTCGAAGTTCAGGCCAGTCGCTGTCTCCAAGTCACACACTGCCAGCACATGCCACCACTATCCGCCACAAAGACTCCATGAGGCCTCCGAGATTTGAGTGAAGAAGCCACTTGTCGAACATTTCACCGGACAATGCAGGACATCGTTCAGAAGGGATGCGCATGTGGAAATCGTTCAAGGCAGTGCAATGTTACATCTCCTAGTCGCTTTTTGCTGTGTTTGGCATGGGCGCTTCACAAGTTTCGAGCTTAATCACAGCTAAGGTACTCTCATCCGTGTTTCGTTGCATCTCAGTTGCAGATCAATCAAGACTTCAACATGCAGAAATATTTTAAAAACCAGTAGTCATACCAACACACGCACACATTGACATACGACCTCAAACCCATATCACCTTTGTGCCTATAATGTATCACATGCGCGTACCAACATGTGCATACCAAGATATACCAAGATATAGCAAGACTAAATGCACAGGTTTGTATCACTGATTGAGTATAGCCGCTCATGTTGGCTCATGTTGGCTCATGCACATAGCGATGTCAGAGATGTCTGTCATTTAGGAAATTTCTGTGGATAGCTGTGGCAATTTCTAGTCGACTCAGTCGACTCAGTCGACTCACTCGACTCGACAGTCTGAGGTCTCCGAGCTACAGAGGTGCTGACCTCTTTGGAGCCGTGCTCCAAATTTCTGCAGTCCATCCTCGGAGAGCCGAAGCTTGGAGAAGACTTCAAGGAAGATCAAGTAAGGAACGGAAGGAACGGAAGAAACGGAAGGAAATTGACTTTATTATAATACTTGTATGAATATTATGAATGTTCAAAGGCTTATGTACAAAGACTTACAAAGTGGAATGCGTTGACATGGACACATATGGACACACGATGACACATGTAATTCACACGTATGTGGAGGAGATGACACCCTGTCTGAAACAATTTTGCCGGTGTTTGAAGTTGTTCTTGCTCAGGGATTCCCTGTGGACGGCCTTTCTGGCACAGGACCCGTGCTAGAAAGTCATGTCTAGGGAGAATCAACGAGGAACATAATGGATGATATGGATGCACAACCTGACAACTAGTTTGGCAAAAACCTTAGGGTGGCCCTGGATGTTTCTTGTTGCTTTCCATCGCTTGGGTCACTTGAAATGAAAGAACATTTTCATGAAGTCTTTCCGCAGTCTTTCCGCAGTCTTTCCGCAAGCGTTTGACGCAGGAATTCCCCGGTGAAGGTCGGAGCCTCCAGAGCTGCGCCGACAAGGCTCCGAAGTGGCTGTACCGACAGCTGATTCAACGCAGGCTCTGCGACACTGTGGAGTGGCGCCAAGTGCCGCTTCCACGGTCCAACCTCGGGGCCAGAGAAGGATCGCCTGGAGTGTTTTACAAACACGGCTACGTCTTCATGTTTGGAGGATGGGGCTTTGGTCCCATGAGAGATCTTCATGTTGCAGCCTTGCAGACACCTATGCACTTTCAAGAGGTGATGGTCCAGGGTAGTGGCCCTGCACCAACCTATGAAGCTAAGACAACCGTTTTGGAGGATGCGAAAGACTTGGATGGAGACAATTCTGGCGTGTTTCGGGTGATAGTGACGGGAGGATGGCGCCATGGAGGTCTTGTGCTTATATTACTTTATGATGTGATTTTTTGGTCACCTCTTGTACTGAGTTTGCAAATTAGTTTGCTTGGGTATCAGTCTGTGGTGAAGTCATGTGAAGCCTGAGAGTCGGGAGATGTCATGAGATGTCGGGAGTCTGAGGTTACTATGAGGAAAGTGGCATGTATGGCATCATGGAGATTGACTGCCGTGACGGTGCCGTCAAGGCTCGATGGGTCAGAACGGGATCTCAGATGCCCAGAGCCAATCACAGCGCAACTTACGTCCCTCCCAGCATTGCCGGCCACCTCTACCCGGATGGCTACCTGCTGGTTTTCGGTGGCTGTGTGAATGGTACGAACTCAAATGCTATGAGTCTCCTCGACTTCTCAAACTATCACTGGACTGAGATTGACATGGGAGCTTCCTCGCCAGAGCCGCAGAATTCACATAGTGCCACCCTGGTATCATGCACTGTTGGCAGTAACGGCAGCAAGAAGTTGGAGTATGCCATTCTTATCTTGGGAGGAGGTGGTGGTGATGCCAGTAACGGTGGGCCTCCTCGTGGTGGTCGCGACTTTGTTGCTTCGGAATATTGGTTGTGTGGCTTGGAGGGTGCCCAGTTTCGGTGGGAAGCCCATCAGAGCTCAGTGGGGCCGGGAGGTCGTGGCCACGTGGCTGTGAGGTTATCAGGGACTGACACGGTGGTGATGATGGGTGGTGGCCGACCGCCTTTGCAGCGCACTTGTGCTGTGACCACTGGAATTTCTGGAATCACTGGAAATCGTGCAAGGGTGTTGGAATGTAAGACTAAAGGGCCTGCAGCCCGCGCCTTTGGTGGTGGTTGTGCTCTACCTGGTGGTTTAGCTATGGTCTATGGCGGCTGGCATCCTTGCAAAGGCACCTTTTCTGATGTGTGGGTTGCCTGCTTCGATGACATTGGCCGCAACTCCGCTTTCTTCCAGCAGCTGCCAGCTCCGGATGTTGAAGCTGAGGAACCCGAAGAGTCTGGTGATGAAATGGCCTTCAATCTTGTGATTCGGAGGCTGTTTCGGCAGATGGAAGGCGAAGGGCACGAAGGGATGCGAGAAGGGCTGCGCTCGGGTGATGAGGATAGTGACAGCGAGGAAGAGGAAGATGAGAATGACGAGAGCTCGGAAGACATGGACGGGGACGGGGCAGAAGCCCCAGCTCCAGAGGAGAGGGTTCTGATATGTTCTGATATGTTCTGATATGTTCTGATACAATTTGGGAATAATTAAAGATGAATAAAGTAGGGTGCCAATAGGATGCCGGGGGAACTCATGTTCATTGGTTTTTGCTCTCACCAACTGGTAACTCCGTATTTGATAAAGGTTACCTGAAGAATCCTGAAAATCAGGACCTGCAAGACTTGATGGATGACCTTGACTCTTCGGCTCCATTGGTAGAGTCCAGCGATGAAGATTCCCCCAGCTCTCGCCGAAGCGGCCAAGATCCAAGGCTGTGAGGCTGTGTCACTGATCGATTAAAAATGACAAAAAACGATTAAACCCAACATAAAAATGTTAAAGCCTGAAGGATCTGAAGGCGCAAGCTCCTGGGAATTTCGCTGCATCTTGGACTTTTCCGCAGCCAAGTGGCTGCCCGCCGTGAAAGCGGCATGTACATAACAGAACCAATCATGAACTTCATCATGAACCAGTAGTCAAGTGATTACAGTGATATTTTGATATTTCATATGGCACCTATGTGCCTTGACTCTACATCTTCGATATGCTGCAAAGAGGCTGCACGTCAGCTTTGGAACACTTGTCAAACAAAGCGAACAGCTAGATATGATAGATATGGGTGGTGAGAACAGCTTGAGAAAGTGAAATACCTTCTGAGGTTTTGTGAATGCAGATTCCAGATGCTTCGCACTTTTGCCCGTCTTTTTTGGTTCAAGAAAGCAAGTGGGCCCAAACATCCTTTGGGCAACATCTCGAGTCTTCTGTGGACTTCTGTAGGCGAGTGGTAACCCTCGTCTGCTCAGCTAAGAAAACCCAGCAAAGCGTTCGTTCTGTAGCCTACCATGGCGCTCCCTTTGACAGCATCGCAGACCCTCGAGGCTGTCTACAACTCGTTGGCTCCGTTATGGGTGGAGCTTTCCTTCCTGTTTTTCTTCTCCATGGGCTTTTTCTATCTCCGTGCCGAGAACTTTCGCAAAGGGAAGAAGTTTCAAAAAGACGGAACTTCAAGGGTGAAGGGCCTTGAGCCACAGTTCCGTGCTCCGGTGCCTCTGCTGAAGTTGGCAAATTTATTCGTCCACGCATTGACATTCCTCGAACGGATGTAGTATCATGACGAATTTCTTTTTTCAGGTTTCCCTGTTAGCCTGCATAGTCACTAGTCCCAATTGCTTCTAGCTTCCAATCCATTCTTTTTTCTGGCATTTGGATGCATTTGGCACCAGCCTCATTTGAAGAAAAACTTGGGGTGGAGTTCTCATCAACCTTCAAACCCATCTAAATATATATATATATATATAATATCTAAATCAGTCTAAATCCATCCAAATCATCCAGATGTATCCAAATCTTTCCTCTTTGTGACCCTGTGTCTTTTTCTCCAAGGTTCGCAAGACACTTGAAGCCGAAGCCGCTGCAGGTAACGCCTCCAAACTTCTGGAAGCATGGCGAACCGAACAGAGCAAGGCACCCACACCGAGACTCGGTGAGAAGGGTTGGACATGTTGGACATGTTGGACATGTTGTACGGATTTGGACGGACATTTCATGCAGATCATATCAGATCATGCAGGTTTGTTCGATTTTGTTCGTCCAAATGGATCCTTTTCGCCTGCAATACGTGCGTATATCGTGCGTATATAATATGTGCACACACACACACACCACGCGCATAGTACTTCCTGCCCTCAAATGAACACATTGCATCAGATTAGACAACTTCACTTTGGCATGTCATGCCAGCCGTAGATGTCCATAATTTGTTCTTCACTTGCTGAGCTGCTTGCCTAGCTGCCTAGCTGCTTGCCCCATTTGGCAATATTTGGCATATTTTGCCTCCTTTTCCTTTTTTTTTATTATCCTTTTTCACTTGCCATATCTTACCCGAAGGAGAGACCTGCTGAAGCCCGTTGTCCAAGCATTCATCGATGCAGAGCCCGAGGCGTTGGTTGTTGAAATCATTGGGCACCTTGAAATGCACAAGGACAGCTTGGTGAATTCGTGGTGTGGTACGGTGATCTTGGACACGGTGGCACGTTCGGGCAACGTTGAGGTGATGATGGAGTTGTGGGACGTGTTCCAGAAGAAACTGAGCTTGATTCGCAGCTGCTCGATGTTTGAGGTGGTTCTTGGAGGATTTGCTTCTGCTGGTCATCCTGAGAAGGTGGCTGAGTTTGAAGCTTTGATGCGCAAAGACAGGCTGAAACTATCTCCGCGTGGCCACTCGCTGATCATCAAGGGCTTCCTGAAGAATGGCTTGGTGGACGAGGTCTTCCACCGCATCATCGCAATGACCAAATCCGGGCACGTCGTGCCTGCCTTTGCCGTGGCTCAGTTTTTGCGCGTGGCTGCTGAGAATGGGAAGGCTGCCGCAATGTACGAACAACTTTTGGAGGAGGGCATCTCTCTTGGCACAGAAGCTGTCACGGTGATCCTCGAGGAATGTGTGAAGAGTCACGATGCAAAGCTTGCCCGAAAAGTGGAACAGCATGCCCGTACTGCCCGCGTGCCGTTCAACATGCATGCCTATGATGCCATGCTGAAGGCCTATGCAGAGGATTGTGATGTCCGCGCACTTGAGATCTTCAAAGAGATGCAGGCCGAAGGCCACACCATCAGCGAAGGCCTTTGTGTCGGTCTTTTGGCTCGCTGTGCCGAGGGCAAGTTCCTGAGCTTCGCTGAGGAGATCATCCGTTTCGTACGTGCCGGTGGTGCCGGTGCTGGAATGACCATCGCCGTCTACAGTGGCTTGATGAAAGTCTACGCCTACAGCGGAATGTACGGCAAAGCCTGTGATTTGTACGACCAGATCCGCTCCGACGGCTTGGAACCGGACCAGATGATGTACGGCTGCCTGATGAAGTTCTCCGTGGAATGCGGCAGGACCGCCTTGTCCCAAGAGCTCTCCGAGAAGCTCTCCGTGCTCGACATCCAGCACCTTGGAAGATGGACGAAGAACGACAAACATCCGCTAAGAGGACAGGTTAATGTTGGACCTATGACCATCTATGACCTATGACATCTTATAAATAATTGGACTTGTTATGAAGCTGTAGACATCTTTCAGAGCATCTTTGAAAATATACCACAGGTGCTGCTCAGGCGGCAAGTGTGTGATTGGGCCTGAAATATGCCATGGAATGCGGGGTGTCACCATTTTTTTTCTCTCCTCTTCGAGCTTCGTGGCATTTCGTGGCATTGAAAGGGACTTGATTTCGCTCAGGAACTACATGTCCCTCATCAAGGCTGCTGGTCGTGACCGTGATGTCGACCGTGCATTTGGTATCATCCAACGCCTCCGTGAGAACAATGCAGCTTGCCCAACCCGAGTCCCAGTCGAGAACACCATTTGAACAGATTTGAACATATTTGAAATAACTAGTGGATACTAGTGGATGGTTGGATGATGTTAGATGCAGAAATAGGAGAAATTGCGGAGCATATTTTATTGTCGATTCTCATCCCACAGGGCTTCCATTGTAGCACTTTGTAGCACTTTGTAGCACTTTGTAGCACTTTGCAGCATTGTAGCTAACAGAGTGTGGCTTTGTGTCGAGGTCAAGCCGGATGCCATTGCCTTCAACTGTGTCTTGGATGTTTGCGTGAAAGCTGGCGATATCCACCGTGCCAGACAGCTGGTTCAAGAGATGGAGGAGACGTTGTCGAATGCGAAAACGGACAGTACAGAAACGGTACAGAAACGGTACAGAAACGATCCAAATTGCAAGTTGCAGGGGCGCAAAAGATTGCAAACGCGTACATGTCAAGAACAGCTGCAGATAAAACCTCGGTCTGAGAGCCAGTTCACATTGGGTGCATTCACCGAGCCGAATCTGGAGAAAAAGACATGCCAGTAGTTAAACGGAACCAAATTAAAGCAAACACAAAGTGATTCTGTTTGCTTTAATTTTTCCAGGAACTTGGCCTGCTGGTAGCGTGTCTGCACTATATATTGTATACCCTTGACTCACAACTTTCGCCGCAGCCGCCAACTGTTCGGCATTGTTCGGCACTCTGCTTGTTCATGAGTTGAAGGATGTTAAATGCAGTTATGGGATGTTTAGGGTTTCAACCCGGGCATGGTTCAGGATTCGTCGCATGGCATCTGAATTTGTTCCAAAGGGATTCCTCAGGGGCTCGTATGGAGTTGAGTCATGACTCGGGAAAGCTGTTGCGCTGAGGATATCATCACCTACAACACCTTGCTGAAAGGATACTGCAACAATAACGACATCAAAGGTGCCAAGGACAGCGCAATAGGTGCTGCAGGCCGTTTCAAAGGGCCAATAATTGGACACGTGTTCTGCAAGGGGGCCACGATGTGAAGACGTTCCTGGTCATTGTGCGCTTTGGATGGGACCTCGTGCCAATCTGCCAATCTGTTCTTTCTTTTCCCTCCGGTTTGTTTTGGAAGCTCCGGATGTTGATACGTTCTGACTTGACCAGGACCTGCTGTCTGAGATGTCGGCCGCAAACTTCGAGCCAAATGATGTTTCCTACAACTGCCTCTCGGATCTGGATCTACTCCGATCCTCTTGGCTCTGCTTCTGATTGCTTCTGTCCAGATCATCGTTGCATCTAGTCATACCTTGTCAGCCAATTTGACTTCCAATCATGCCCATGTCGAGCTGTCAAGGCATCCTCAATGCAGCTGTGAACTGCGGCAACTTTGAAGACGCGTGGGATACCATCGCGAAAATGGAGCTTTGCTAGCAGAACATTCTTGCCTCTTGTTGAGTGCGGGCGTGCTTCCTTTTTTTTATATCCGATAGATTCACGTCCTGTGGTAACATCAATACATAGAACTTGAGGCCGATTCTGTGCCAGTTTTGCACGGACGTGCTATGCAAGTTCCGAATCAATTCCAAGTCATGTATATCACGAAAGCCAGCCGCTAGGCTAGGCGAAGTTATTTTTGCGAACAAAGTGAGTTAAGGGGGTCTGGGGGCAGAGCGTCCGAAATCGGACAAAAATGAGGAAAATAGGTGGTAAAAAAGGTG
>Ga0126342_10006564_pt1 | contig 20657 bp, 19 predicted proteins | sample Cyp1metagenome_FD_92528 | JGI IMG/M metagenome (GOLD analysis project Ga0126342, IMG submission 92528) | Coral microbial communities from Lord Howe Island, Old Settlement Bay, Australia - Cyphastrea 1 metagenome | ecosystem: Host-associated > Invertebrates > Cnidaria > Coral ...
CGTAGCATCCACGTATGTAGGCAAGGTACATGAACGTTAATATTCCCCGCCCACCCCACCCAACCCCCTTTTGCTAAAATATGTATTTCGGTCCACGGCCGTCTATGCGCCGGGTACCAACTAATTGAAGAAGATGCTGAACAGGCTGAACTACAAAGATCCTGCAGTTTTTTGTTTTTCATTTATATCGCCTAATATCGCAATAATGAGAGAAGGATTCAAGCATGAAGATCTGGCATTGGGTCGAAACCGTCGTGCGATGGTGTCGGTCTGGCATGTTGCGTCAAGGAGCGTCTTCCTGAAGCATGGGGCGGACGTTAACCTTCGAAGCAGTGACGGACAAACCGCCTTGCATAAGGCTCTGGAAACGGATCACGCGGATGAAATCTTCATCGTGATTTCGTTGACATCAGATGACATCAGTAGTTTCCGCATGTTTCAGCTATACGATCGTTGATGGGGAAAAAGATCCTCATGGAACAGTTCATTTCTTTCTGTTGGTGCTTCAACCACCAACCAATCACCATGTCCTTGACTTATTTGACTCATTTGACTCATAGATAGTCAGTTAGTCATTGCGACATATTGCGACCACATCCTTTCTGAGCCTAAGACCGTCTCTGTTCTCAGGCCATGGCTGGTGGCTTCGAACGAGCTGCCCCTTGGGCGGTGAAAGACGTGACGTGTTGTGTTGGCTCGGCTCTTGTTTCAAGTCCACTTAGTCGAGATTTCACAGATGGAACTCTTGTGGATGGTGTTTGGCCCCAATATCTGTATAAGATGGTACACGTACAACCTTAATCAAAGTTCCAAAGGCTTGAGACAGTTCGGTTGAACAAGCCCCGAATGGCTCGAAGAGATGATGTCCTCACCTGGTGCGCCCAACTCGGTGGATATGAGGCATGGGCGTTGATTTGCGCCAAAGCGGATTTTGTTGCAGACGAACAGGGCATAACACCCTTGATGGAAGGCACTGCACATGGGAGGAAACTGGTATAAACTGGCGGACTTTAGAATACTTTGAATACTTTGATGATGACGTTTCCGCGAGTCCGGGCAACTTCAGTTTTGGCAACAACAGCTAAATATTTGCTACACTTGTTCCATCTTGTTCCAATTGAAGTAACAAGTCACGTTTGGACCACAAAGGAAACCACAAGAGAGAGAGAGAGAGAATTAGAATTCGACTTTGAATTAAAACTGCAAGTAGACTCGTCGTGAGGGGTTCGTGCTCCTCTGGTGAGAGATTCAGAGAGGGTATTGCCACTGTCTCAGGGTGTTCGGGTCCTTCGGGTCCTTGTTTTGTTTGGGCGCTGGAGGACTCCTCAAGTTGCGCGTGAACCCATCAGACGAGAGCATTGCCCGCGCTGTCTCCACCGTGGCCCAGCTGTGTCAAAAATCTGAGTTTGAGAAGTTGGCAGAAAGGATGGAGGCAGGGCACCAGGCTAGGGATATCGGAGGGAATTACACAGCAAGAAAGAGATTCCTTGACAATCATTGACAATCTAGTATATATATATAATATACTCATCTTCCACCATTTTCCGAGTGATAGAGGGCATCCAGCAAAACCCGAACTTTCAACGCCAGTTGCATTACATTACTTTTGCTCAGATCATTTCGGACGCGTTACAGGCAGTGTCAAACTAAGACCCCAGGAGACTGTTGGAATTCTGTCGCCTGCCCTGGAGGCGTTAGCACGAAGCCGATTGATCCAGAGTTCCGAGTTGGTCGTGGCGTGCAAAGACAACAACTTCGACAAAGTCGAGCGCCTGCTGCGGGAATCTCGGGTGATTTTGGATGATCTTGGGGTTCTGGATCCACTTTTGCAATCTTTCGCATTTTTTGTCAGCCTGATTATAGGGACTCAAGGGGCCAGAGTGTTTTGCAGATTCCAACTTCAATTTACGCATTGGTGTCCTTTGTCATCACCAAGTCAAAGTTACACTCTTCACACATCTTCACACATCTTCACATGAAGGCATTTGATTCACAGGAGTTGGCAATGTTGCGCATCAGTGACTCAAGACATCTGAAGAGAGAATGGTGCTAAATTTATCAAGGCCAACTGAGCTACAGAAGGGTTGTAGATGGTTGTAGTAGTTTGAATTAAACATGTAAAAAACAATGAAAAACATGTGAAAAAATGTGATTAGGAGCAAAACATAAGAGAACAAAACTTCAAAACTGCTTTAAAAAATACTCTTTTTCACATTTTTCACATTTTTGAAATGCATTTTTTCACATTTTTTTTCTTTAAATTGCATTTTTGGAACACATTTTTCACATTTATTCGCATTTTTAATTAATCATTGTTTTCAGGCTTGTAGCTGGAAACGGCCATGATAATGCTAAATATGGTGTGAATCTCTCAATTTACATCGACATGTGTCAGGATTGGGCCGACCCCAATTCAGTCGCCGATGGGCTTCACGTCGTGCATGCGGCGCTTCATGGTGGCCAGAGGGATTTCCACCCAGACAGGGCCAAGGTCCTTGGACGGGTTCTGGAGCCTCGGATTTTGAATGATTTTGATGTGGTATGATGTGGTAAAACGGAACTTTCTGCATCTTTGGCATAAAGGACTCCACAAGATCTGTTGCTCTTTTGGAAAAAAATAGCCGTGCTTTTTCGGTTGTATACAGTTGCCTTTGGTGGATCTTGTTGGGAAAATGCGACGTTGCTATGACATGACATCCCGTTATCCAGGCAACAGCACTCCTTTTTAAAAAATATTCTTTTCACGTTGGAACCTCCTTATTGCAAAGTGCAAAGTTGCACAAAGTCCCAACATCAGGCTACTTCAGGGCGAGTCTTTTTGCGATTTTGTTTTGAATTTGCATAGGATAATGTCTTCAGAAGTTTGCAGAAGCTGATGTTGGACCCGGTCGGATTGTATCGATAAGAGATCCCACGCATTCCCCTCCATGCTTTTGCTTGTTTCATGCTTCAGCGAGGTGATGATTTGTTTTTTCAGGACCTTGTAAAACTATGCGTATTCCCGAATTATATACCATTTTCGAACATTGACATGGGAAACTACTAGCTTTGTACTCTCATGCTGAGTTTTCCGACTCCGTGCTCCGTTTGGACAGCCGAAAAGAAGACATACTGATCCAAAACTGCGTTGGAATGAAAGATACCTTTGGACCCACAACTTTATTTTCACACAGCGAAGCCTTTTGCAGTACATATGCGGGCGCTTGTTTCTGTGGTGCTTCTATATTGGGTTGTGGTGGGTGCACTTCTATTGTGACACCTGTTTCTTCCAGGAAATTACACATGCTTTGAATCTTTTTTTGGTTGTATAGTTTGGTGCCTGCTGGACATTGTCCCGAAATAGCTCAAATTGAACAACTTATTTGTTCTGCAATAAAAGAACGGTCCTCAGCGTTTCTGAAGCTCTTGGTAGATACACGGCACTACCTTCACGACTTGTTTTGTCATACTTTGAGCATGTTTGGGCATTTGCGATCAGAAGTTTGGTTCCATTTAAATTTGTGTGGAGGTAGCATTCTACATATAGTTCATCAATGTTCATCAGATTTCTACATCATAGGCACAGGTGTTCCGACTGGCCAACTGGCCGACTAGTCTTAGCAGCTTGGCGACACCGGTCTTTTCTGCTCCGCTGCTCCGCGCCCAGGAGTTCCGAGCCAACCCAGATGCAACGACGTCTTTTGAGGATGAGACCTGCACGGCTTTGGAGGTGGCTTTGAGAAGCTACAGCCCACGAGCACCCACTGGCATCGCAGAGCTCGTGAGGCACGGTGCGCATTTCATGAACAGATGCGTCAGGAAGTATTTGCCACCGTGGACGGCGAAAAGTCAAGAAACCGAGCCACAAGACGCTTGACCAGGTGAACGACATAAGGATTCGTTGGCTTTTTTTCAGGTCTGCCTAAAAATGATGTTTGGTCACGGCCAAAATTGATACATTCTATTTTTATTTCTTGCAATGCCATTGGCCCTGCCTATGGTCGCAACAGATGGAACTTGTGTTTGTTTAGGTGATTGCATCAGGCATACCAGCTTGTGTAGTATAAGGCATATTTTTTGGCATGACAAGGACACGTCCATCACGCCGTTCAACCGCCTTTCAAAGTTACTGTAAGGAGTTGGCTTGCCACTTCCTCAACACCTGGCCCTGTCTACCTTTTGGCGGCAGAGAGTTGCTGAAGATTGACATTTCGTTGATGTTGAAGGAGCTCGGTCGAGATTGCGGCTCTTGTGTCCCAGTAACATCCAGTAACCAACTTGTGCCAATACTGACACCGTCCATCTACTGTCTTGAAGGGTTGATTTGGAACATGGGTTTCTATTTGTTCCATGTTATTTCAGTGTCCCCAAGTTGTAGGGCTTCCCATAACAACTGCTGTGCAGGGGTGTCTTCCGGAGTTCTTGCTCTTTCATGGCCACGAAGCAGCAAAGCAATGCGACGTACTGGAGGACTGAGCGAAGGGGGTGCTACGACGGCCACGGCAAACCTGGAAATGTGTTGCCTGCGTGCCGACTGAAAACGTTGTTAAATATGTTGTTCCGTTGGAATCCTATAATACGTAACAATAACTATACAATCTATACATACCTGTTTGTCGGCTTAGTGCGAACGAATATTTCGCGGGTTTTACTGCCTTACTTTTGACACAGGAGAAGAAAGACGAAGTGGCTCAGCTCGTGGCCAATCTGCTGGAGCGCCGCGGCCACCAGTGGGAGAGTACAGCCGTTCGCGCAGACTGCCGAGCCAAGGACACGAAAGTAGTGTTCTGCGTTGATGGTTCGCGGTGGTCTCGGTAGCCTGTTGTGTCCATTTTGCCCATCTGCAGGAGGTCATCCTCAGCAAGACCTTCGAAGACGCTTCGAATCAGATCCGGTCCGTCTCCTTCTCACCGCAGTTTTTGGCCGCCGGCGACGAGGCAGGGAAAGTCTGGATCTACGATTTGCACCAGGACCCCGGGCGCCGTGGGCTCAGGTGAGGGGGTGGTGAGACCGTGAGTTCCCAGTCCTCGAAATTTGGCAAGAAGGACTTCGTTTCCAGAAACGGCACAGAAAATCCTCACAAAGTCATATATTGGGAATACTTGATGAACATGTTGGCTTTTGAAAAATATCGAGTTGCATGGAAGCCCTCCATGGGCACACTTCGCACCACTCCCTTTTATGTGTGCGGAATCATGTCGTGCCTCACAGAGTTTCATGTATAAAAAATTACTTTGATGATGTTGATGGGCCGTGTAGGAATTTCTCCACACCGCATCAGGCATACTGTACTTACCCAACTGTTTCGTGCCAAGTCTCCAGGACTCATCCCTGATCCGGACCCTGCACGATGCCTCCGACTGGATCCACTCGGTCTCCTGGTGCGGCCAATGGCTGGCCGCAGGCGGTAGAGACCAAAAAATGAGGGTCTACAACGCCGCGCAGGACGGAGCCAGGCAGCAGGTGGCACAGGGCTGGGCACAAAGACATCCGAAGTGAAGCCGGGTGCTTTAGTGAATTTTGGGACAAGTTCTTTGTGGATATCGAGTGCTGGAAATAAGTCCGGTATAAAAACTGCTGTTTCAAATTTGATAGCCCAGGCTGGGGTGCCTCCAGAGAGGTTGCACGCCTCCCTGTAGACATGGGATATAGTTGTGCCATTTCAGATTATGGAAAACGGGCACGGTTGCGGCCTGTCGTTTGCCCCGTCGGGTGACGTCTCCTTCGTCTCCAGGATTTTTTCCTCGCGAAATCGTTGGAGGATGCCTCGGACGAGATCAACTCAACCGCATGGAGTGACCAGCAGCTGTTGGCTGCGGCTGGTGATGATTGCAAAATCTGGGTGTATGACGGTGCCCAGGACAGGGGAGTTGGGCAAAAATTGCTGGAAAATGGGTGGGAACGAGGTGCAGAAGTTGCGACTTTGTGGTAAAGACTGAACCCAGCGAGAAGCTAGCGAGGCTAGCCGTGTTTTTGGGACCAATTTGCAACAGCCACTAATCAAGCAGTCCTATCGAGGGTTCAAAAAGAGCAAACCAAGGCTCGCACGAATGCCCACAAGATGTCTTAAGTTGGATGCCAAAGTCTTAAGGCCGTACTAAATGAGTCCTTGGCAAAAGTGGCACAGGAGGGGGCCCTTGCCGAGAAACCATAGCAATGCCGCGTGTTTACGGGCGAGGGTTTATAGCAATATCAATGATTCTGCGGCCGAGGTTCACTCACGATTACTCACGATTTCTTACTTTTTTTTTGGCCGCTCTGTGTACCTTTCAAAGCCTTTTCGTACCTTTTAGGGCCCTGTACTTTTTAGGGTCCTGCTCACGATTACTCACGATTACTCACGATTTTCAGGGTCCGGGACCTCAAAAGGTACATCAAGGATGTTACTTGGTGGTTGCTTTTTACTTATGGTACTTGCAAGCAACTTGTGGAACTTGCTGGGAATATAGAACTTGCAAGTTGGACTTAACATACTTATAAAAGTAAAATTGGGTTTTTCTAAACATCGGATTTGTTCTTTTTTGATAAAAGGGAAAAAGTTAAATCAATGATGTGACAAATCTATTGTTTTTAGGTGTTTGAAGCTCAATTGTTTTCGGGATGGTGACAAGAATATCTGGAACCTTTACATTTCCACCAATTGGAAAGTGCATCTTTGTCTAGATGAGCACGTATGTACAGGAAATTTGGAAGATTTTGAGATTTGGAGTCACTGGGGCCAAACAGTGACTGCAGCCAATCAACGTGAACTGTGACCTATGAAGGATCAATGTCACAGGATAGAAAAACCCAAATTATGTGTGTCTTGAACTTTTTTCCCCCTTTCTACATATGATTGTTGCAAACTATTTGGCACTTCTGTCAAACCACTTGATACCCACTGGCAATTTACTTGAGATTCATGCTTGGGGTCTACATGTGATCATTTGTGTGGATCATGTTCTTGGATCAGAAAAACAGTTTACTTGTGACCAAAGAGAACCATGTTCAATTCTTGTGAATCTTTCTGTAAACATTTGTAAACAACGCACTGTTTGTAAATGGTTGTTGGGGCCCAAAAAAGTTTCAGGCTATCTTGCATAGCTTTCTGATGAGTGAACCATGGTCCAAAAAAGGTCCAACCAGTTTGCAAACTGGTCGGACCTTTTCCACGCCCAACTGTTTTGAAAGTTTTGAGAAAGAAACCAAATTGCTAGTCAATCAATGCCTGAATACAAGTATTTCTTAATATGTTTTCTATGGTTGTATCAAGGCTTCTAGTTTCTATGCAGTCTGTATGCAGTTTCCAAAAACTACATGTACCCTACATGCAGTTTTGATGAAACACATGTAGTTTTACAAACTGCACATAAACTGCATAAAGAACTGCATATTAAAAATGTATTGATTTTTGATCATTCTCCGGCGAAAAACACCCAATCTTTGGATCTAGTTTCAATCAAAAAAGAAAGAGAGCTACATTATATCAAGAATGCAAGGTTTGCCCCAAAATCTCAACATACAAGCCCTTTTGGGCCAAACGAAGGTTCAACAGTAAATCTCAACTAAAGATGTTTGGATGAAATACACATGAGGTGATCTGTATAGGGATGGCTTGACTCATCACCCTCACAGTTTGCCAATTATATAACTTGAACTTACTTGGGAAGATTCATATAGTGAATGTTTGCATTCATACATGTGCCAGCTATATCTTCCGTTGAATCTAATCCTTTGGGTTTTGAGATTGCATAGTATTCAATGTCTCAAAAAGGTTTCAGAACTAAATCCGCAATAGGATTGAAATTGCAGCGCAGGTGACAGTGAACATAGTTCCCATTACAAAACTTCACAAACAACAATAGGTCTCATGTAGTAATGTTCATGTTTGTGGGTTTCCCATGTAGTAGATAAAGTATCCCAGGTAACACCATGTAAATGTAAATAAGTCACAGGTGACCCACAACATGTTTGCGCTAGGCGCTAGCGTCCAACTTTTTTCCATCCAGCCAAGCGTCGAGAGTCGACATGGCTGTCTTATACCACAGGTACATAGGCATCTTTGCCTACAAACCTGAATATGAAAGCTACAATTTCCGCAGAGGTGAATTGACACAAGTATACACCACTCAGGTACATTGCAACCGCACAAATAAGTGAAACACAGAGGTGAATAGGCACAAGTATAGAACACATGTAAATTGCAGGTGCGCAGACAAGTAAAAATACAATGGTGATCGATCCAAAGCATGTCCATTGCATGCACACAAGATGTCCATTGCATGCACACAAGCACATGGAAGAACATCTCGCAAGTGTGCATGACACAAATGAATTGCACATGTTTTTGCACACGTATATATATAGATAGATCTGAACAATCAACATTCTCATGTTTCATTTTAAAGTCACCACATGTTCATGATGGCAAAGAAAAACATCAAACTATGCTTTAAAAACATCGGAAAATCATGTTTAAAAGCATTAAATGGTTATATATAAGTGAATCGAATTTAGCTAATGGTTTAAAAACACATTTACTGGTACATGCTTGAAAAAAAAGTGTGTTTTTTTGGTATGGAGCCAAGAGTAAACAAAAAGAACTACGTAAAATCTTGCCTAAGTAGATTTACTAATCTTCGAGACCCAGAATATATACATATTCCGATGGAGATTCAATGCCTGAAGCATGCTTTTTTTAAATATTATCTACACATGTGTAATTCCAGTTTTGGTTTTGTTTACACGTCTAAATCTGTTTTTCTTGTTTTACACATGTGTAAATTCTGTGTTTGAACATTTACACATGCCTACACATGCATACACACCGCTACATATGTCCAAAAAAAACTGAGATCGCCAGTTGTATGGCATGAGGTTTTCCAGTCTCTGGGATGGAAAGGGGGCGCAACGTTTGGCACCTCATACCTATAAATAGTCCAATTAAACCATTCAACACATATTTGAAATATTTTGAAATTATAGTTCATCTTATTTTCGACCAAGTTTCTGATTTGATTATGTGTCATATATGGGTATTTATCGACATAATGTGTCCTTCTTGACCCCCAAAATGCCATGTTTGGTCCCGTTTTTCGTTTTTAAACTTGCATTTTGAAACATCCCCATATCTTTTGAAGCATCCCGGTCTCTTTTCAGCTTGCGGCCCAATGGGCCGCAAGAGAATGCAGAAGGCTGGATAAACATATTTAGTATATTTATATAAAGGTTAAGAAGCTAACCAATGTGGTTGCAGTTTGATAGGCGGCTCATATGTACTTTCGACTTGAATGCCAATCTGTTTTTTTCCCTGACGACACGTGCAACTGCGCAGTGAAACTGAGAAACCAAGAAGCGATGAGTCTCGAAAACTAATAAATTTCCATTTTGGCCAGATTTACGTAAATATTTACGTAGATTAGGTCTGGAATCCAAATTTTTACATGTATCCTAGATTTTCATACTAAGGATTGTTTTCTTCATTTGTTTGCTTATTTGTTGGATACTTCAATTTCGAGACTATTGTTGAATATTGACTATTTTCTTTTGCTTACCCTTATATATGTTGTAAAAAATTGAACATTTTTCGTAAGTAAAACATGGTAAAGTGATTGAATACATGACAAATGAACTCGACACAGACGATAAGATTCTTACCGTCTGCATGCAGCTAGAATCAAACCAAACACACAATTATCAGTCATAGATATACAATACAACAGTTATCACCTCACTATTTACGAGAGCGTAAACTTTGCAGGAACTTTAGAACATGTAAAGATCATCACATAGGAGTTTCCTCCAGTAAGAACTTCGCAAGCAACCAATACATATGTTTACTTGTGACCAAAGAGAATCATGTTCAATTCTTGTGAACCTTTTTTGTGAACATGTGTAAACAATGCACTGTTTGTAAATGGTTGTTTGCAACCAAGCACGTTTTCTGATGGATGAGCCATGGTCCAAAAAAGGTTCAACCAGTTTGCACATTGGTCGGACCCTTTCCAAGCCCAACTTTTTTTTTAAAGTTTTGAGAAAGAAACAAAATCTTTCTGGCTTTGCTAGTACATGAATGGCTGAATACATGTCATTTGATATTTTCTAAATGAATGTTTGTGACGCTCTTCCTTTATTGTGCCAAATGCCTGTCCAAATGAGTTCAAGCAAGAAAAAAGTTAAGTTGGCTCATTAACTAAGTAATTTGCAAGTAGTTTAAGTATTTTTTATGATTTCAAATATGACTTAAAACACTGGTGAAAATCATATAAATTGTGTTTTTGACTTATAAGTGCTGTAACTGCACTTTTAAACTACAGCCTACTTACTGCACTTGCAACATGTTGCAACCTAGTTGCAAGGGGTACATGCAAGTGCCCTAAACGAAAAGCAACCACCAAGTATAGCAGTGTTCTTTTTGAGGTACGACACCTCGAAAGGTACATCATTTGTATCATACGACGTACTTTTTGGTCCGCTTTCTACGGATTTTCATGACGACGTAGTTTTTGAGTCCCTGGACTTTCAGGGTTGGATACCTCAAAGTCCGAGCACGATTTGCAGTTCTTCCATTTTTCAGAAATCGTTTTTCCACTTGGAATTTGTTGCACGGTTGACGGGGCCACGCGCGAGGACTTCGCCCTCCTGGCCACCCTGGGCGATGCCTCGGACAGGATCCGTGCCCTGTCCTGGGGCGGGCCACTCCTGGCAGCCAGTGGTACCGACAAAAAAATCCGAGTCTACGACGGCACCGAGGTGACGGGGCCACGGCGTCGTTGTGACTTCGGGGCGTGAAGCGGGGACCCGGCAGGAAACGTCACCACATGTTTCTGTGATTCTCAGCGGATACTTATGTATTGTTTATATCTGCTTATCAGCTCAAGTGTTTGGCATGCACCATAATCGATCCTGCATAGAGATGGGTTTCATGTTGCCATAACTTAGGGATATCGGGGGGGTCCCTTGGGTTTCCGTGTGGGTGGATGACCAGCAAACAGATCGCCGCCCATCAGATGTCGCGTCCATAGTCCAAAGTGTCATGGTTCCAGCAGCGCCTGGAGTGTGCTCCATTTATTTCATTTTGTATCTGATAAGACCTAACATTGGGCCACATCAGGGAGTATAAAAACCGTGTCGAATTCTTCACCGTCTTTCGTGACTTGCCTTCTCTGCGAGTCGGCAGGAGTTCCTTCTGATCAAAATCCTGGATGCCACTAGCATGATCAACTCCCTGGCCTGGAATGGCCCACTGTTGGCATCAGGATGCGACGACAAAAACGTCCGCATCTACGATGCTGCGAAGGACGGCGGAAAGGGCTGGGGCTCAGGGCACACGGAGAAGGTCCGCCCTGCAGAGATTTGGCACTTTAGACGACGAACCTGAGGCGTTTCATACTTAAGCCAGACCATGTCATAAGATTCATAAGAGGCCGCCTGGAATGGCATATGGATTTAAACTTGTAAATGGTATCAAATGAGTGTCACTTCCATTCAAAACCCCTTGCGAGCCAACATGACGAACGAGTCACGACGATTCTGAATGAGAACAACCAAACATTTCCAGGATGTTTGCTTCCATGGCACATATACTGGAATGGTTCCAGCATGTGCCGGCAACTGCCACCAGTGCGTTCGATTTGTTGGTTGTAGATGCCACAAGAAGTGCAGTCGTCATAAGTTAAGTAAACCGTGAAACTGACATAACTGATGCAATTTGAGTACTTTGCAATTGAATCAGAACATTCCTTTGCCTTGCGCAACATGACTTTGGGAAAGGCATCTTAATGTTTCGCGGTTTCCTTTTGATATTGTTTTCCAAAAGTTAGAAACTGCCCTTCTGAAAGGTCAATGTGAGATAAACTTGGCCTCTTTAGAGATTGTTTGGCATGTACGGTTTTGAAATAACATGTGTTTCGATTCTGCACATGTTTTGGGCATTCGTTTGGAGTGGATTACATAAATTCACGACCATCGCAAGGCCAATAGGTTCTCCCCCAGTTGCCTCGTGCCTGGACGATGTCCTTCATAGCGAGTCTGCCAGGATTTTGCGCTCATCCAAACACTGGGAGATGCGGCCAAAGTGATCCGCTCTGTCGCTTGGTCTGGGCATCTCCTGGCAGCTGCTGGGGCTGACAAGCAGGTGAGGCTCTACAGCGCCAGCCAGGACTCGGGAAGTCTCGCATCCAGTGGGGTCAGCTGAGCGAAGCCGAGTTGGGCTCTGCTGACATCGTGATGTTTTACGTTATCTTCTTGGATCATGGGCGAGGGGGTGGAGAATCACTGATCGTTTTGCAGAAGGAGGTTCAAGGCTGTGCAGACTTTGATTTTCATATCGATGCACATTCATATACAAATCAAACATTGGGATGCACTTGGAAGTGAAGTCAGTCCCATCTGTTTATGTTCTCCGTACCAGGCCTTCCCATGGAATGCTGCTGTTTTTGTTCGGCCGAGTCTCCCAGGACTTCGCATTGATCCAGACCCTGGGCGATGCCTCGGACTCCGTCACTGCCGTCTCCTGGCGGGGCCAGGTCTTGGCTGCTGCAGGCGCCGACAAAAAACTTCGCATCTACCACGAGGCCCGGGGCCTGGGCCTGGGATGTCTGACGGGATTTTTGGTTTACAGTAGGCTGCTGTGGTGCAGGTTTTTTTTTTTCTGATGATGCCTTCCAGCATTAATTTGTAACAAATTTGTAACAAAAAGGGTCAATTGCAGATTTGTGCCATCGAGTTGCAAAGCCGATTGGCGACTTTCGCTTCAACTTGTACAGACGACTACAGATGGCCATGACAATTGCCATCAGTTGTTCACACCCCGAATATTGTGCATGCGTTGCATTGGAAACTCCTGTGGGTTTGGAACTTTTCCGGAGGACCAGAAACGCCCAGCTGATGCGCAAGTCACCGACTGGGTGAGGTTTGTCGAACTCGCTATCGACAGCCAGGGCGCGCAAAGTGTCGATGCGCTGCTTCATGCAGCAGTGGCTTGCCACGCACTGGCTGGTTCGCTAGAGGAGCATACCCTATCCCCGGATGCATGCTTGTAGACGGCAGCATCAAGCCACACGCTCTTGAAGTGTACAGCCTGATTGACTTATATTAGACGAATCGTGATGAATCATGATGGATCCACTTCCAGAGTGCATACCATTGACCTGACGTTGATGCGTTCATGCCCTGCAGGAGTCGCTCCCGAGCGCGGCACAGGCAGTGGCAACAAAGCTTCGGGCGATCGGACGGCTCGACTCCTCAGAGGAACTCCTGCAAAAGTACGCCGTTGAGGACACGGATTTTGACCACTTTATCCCCTCCGTTTTTGCAATGCGCAATTCTTTTGTTGTTTGGTGTGGTTTTGTTTGAATCAGAGTGATGTTTCCTGGAGGAAGTGAACATAGAAGTTGAAGAGAAAAAGGCTAAGATCAGTCGCATCTTAAACAAAGGCAGACATCGACGTCGAGTTTCTTCCCTGTCAGCATGCTATTTTGACATACTGCAGGATTAAAACAAACATTTGAGAAGTTCAGGCATGCTTCACTGAGTAGCTTCCAAGGACCATCCATATAGTGATAGATAGTGATAGCATCAGGAATGACAGCCGCAGCTCCCTGCGGCGTGACGAGGGAAATAGATCTAAATAGATCTATCTATAAATGTGATATTTTAAGTGCAGGACAAGCAGAGAAATCATGAGAAAGCAGCATCATCGGCCTTGACGATTCCCAGAAGCAAATCTAGAATTGTTCTTCCAAACTTGGCGAAGCCCTAAGCTTGGCCATTGGAATAAGTTTTTATAAGTGTTTATTGTGGGCAGTCTCAATCATACAGTTTTAATATGTTTTTAACTTAGTTGTACCCAACTCCTGGAGACCTAAGACATGCTCCACACAGTGCAGTGTTTGCAGCCACTGCAATCTCCATCTCCACTTTCTCTTCCAAAATCATCCAAAAGCTTCATTTTTTGGTGGGGTTCCGCGACCCTTTTTTGAAGTTTGCAGGACTTCACGGCGATCAAGACGATGGCGGATGCTTCCGGGCCGATCCGCTCCGTGTCCTCGAGTCGCCACCTTCTCGCCGCAGCTTGCGCGGACGCCAAAGTTCGGATTTATGACGTGCAGCAGGACTTGGGAGCCAGACTCGGGTGATCTCTGCGTGTTGGACTTTGCGGCGCTGTGGATATTCACTATATTTGAACGTATTTGGCCCATCATTTCAGTGGCTCTAACCTGCCTGTAAGTATGAACTCATAAACATTTGGGAAAAGGGGAATGGATGCTTTCATTCGAGGAAAATGAATGAACACGAATTCTTTTTTCGTGACTTTGTTGTACATGGTGTATCGTTATAGGGTGGGTTTGCGCACTTTGCGCGTGTTTTCATGGTCCGCGTTTGGAGTGTGAGTTGTCCTTGGAGTTGCGACGCTTCTGAGTCGGCTTCACACGCGCGGCACGTCGCAGAGCCTCCAGGAGTTCACCGCAGTCCGAGTGCTGGAGGAGGCCTCAGACTACGTTCGAGCAGCCGCTTGGAGCCAGAATCTATTGGCCACTGCTGGGTACGACAGGACGGTCCGCATCTACGACTCGGATCAGGACCGGGAGCGTGAGGTGAGACTCTGGGTGAGGTGCCCGTGCGGAATTCCAAAAAAAAAATCTTCTAAAACACCAGGAGTTGAAGGGAGTTGGATTGTGTCACTTTCATCGATATTCAAGCTGTCACTTGGATTGATCCAACGGTGTGGCGTCTTTGTGGCTGTGGTTTCAAACATTCTTCAACGTGTTCTTGCTAGCGCTTGGAAGTGTGTTCCATTTCTGTGCCTTTGGAGCTCCTCCTGTAGATTGGTGTGGTTTTTGTGGTTTTTCGTGACGGTTGCTTTGTGATTGTATTGGTCATGTCAGAGATTGTCAGAGAACTGATGCTGTTTCACGTGTTTCACGACTTGTCCCTTTTGTGAATCTCCAGGACTTTGTCGTCCTGAAAACCATCCATGATGATTGCCGGGTCCTTTCCTTGGCGTGGAATGCCCATCTCCTGGGAGTGGGGGGCCGGGACAAAAAGGTGTGGGTTTATGACAGCTCGAAGGACGGAGCCAGACACGCCGAAGTTGCGCTGGGCACACACTTTTTTGTTGCTGGAAAACTGGGAGTTAGTGAGTTTGGAGTTTGTAGCAAAGTCTGTCTTGGCTGCAATTTATTTGATGTTTGAGTTTGAAGTAGCTGTAGCTTTCTGGCACTTCGGTTGGCAAGGATGGTAATTTTTGAGTTTTGCCCTTTTGCCAAAGTTTCCAATGTGTTTCTCTCGACCTATATATTTCCAAAGGCTGTATTTGACATGATCTTTCGTTACTTCCCGGATAAGTGGCTGCTTGTAAAGTGTTTTTTTGACAACAAGCCCGACAAGCCCCCATTAATATGGATCCATATTGATATGATTGTTAACAGCATCCTGGTGTATGCGACTGGATCCCCAATGTCTCCTTCAAACACCATCCGAATCATTCCCAATATTGAATTTTCTTGGGTGCACGCTTCGAATTTGTTGGGGCAAAACATTGTTCAGAAAATTGGCATTGCGGAAGCAGCCTTCAAATCCACACCCATACCCCCATACCGAGTATTATTTATTTGGTCCTTATTATTCGCAACTATTTCTGATTGTAGGATTTGAGCATATGCGCTGCCCTGTAAAAAGGTGGAGTCTCCCAGCAGATTTTCACTCATGGCAGCAAGCGTGCGAACATTCAGCTGGTGAGAAAAGATGTACATTGCATGCAAATTGTGTGTAGTGATTCAGGGTGGTTTGCGGATTTGGCTGAGCTTTGCAGCGTTTTCAGTGAGCTTGTGCCGTTTCTGGATCTCCACAGAATCCACAGGCCACGTCAAGGATTTATCCGTTTGCCGAGCCTCGCAGGAGTTTGCGCTTCTCAAAATTATCGATGACGCGTCGGACGAGATCAACTGCGTCTCATGGGGTCAACAGCTTCTCGCGGCCGCTGGTGACGACAAGACGGTCAGGATCTACGATGTCACCAAGGAGCCGAGACCCGGAGCTGGGCCTTGATCACACAACGTCCACAACATCCAGATCGGGGAATAACATATGCCTTGACTCCATCAGATTTTGTCCTTTGCCCCTTTCATGGCTTGTGTTTTCTCTGCGGAGCCTGCAGGACTTCCAGATGATCAAAGGCCTCCAGGATGCCACTGCCCGAATCTGGTCCCTCGCCTGGAGTGCCAACCTACTGGCAGTGGGCGGCAACGACACACAACTGCGGGTCTATGATGCCGGGCAGGACTCGGGAGCCGGACTCCGGTGGATGTCTTTTGTTTTGAGACCCGGTTTGCTTGGGGCAAATTCTTGTGCAGAGGTTGAATCGAAAAGACCCTGTTCCAATCCGATCCATACCTTCATTTTTCCATCAGTCTTTCCCACAGGCACACACTGGTGACACACATGGCAAGAGGGAGGCACTTCCGACTCGTCGAGGTGGTGAGGGATTGCTGCAGCATGCATGCAGTTTGGGTATGGTGATTTCTTATGGTCAGAATGTTTCTGGATGCCCAGGCTTACGGCAACAAGTCGTTTCCACACTGTGTCGTATTTGCATTTTGCTGTTCCCACCACATCCTACCATAGGACTTTGCCATGCCTTGATTCATGGCATTTGCATAGATTCGTACTCTTTTCAAGAGATTTACATGGGATACGTCATGCAACTTATCGTGTTTTGCGATGCCCAAAGTTTCAGGAGTTTTCTCTGGTGAACACGATCAGCGATGCTTCCAAAACGATCCTTGGCATTGCTTGGAGCGGCGGTCTGTTGGCAGCTGGTGGTGAGGACAAGACACTGCGGGTGTATGACTCCCAGCAGGACTGGGGAGCTCGACTCGGGTAGAAGTGGGGCTCTGCTGCGCTGAAGCAGGGACTTGCTGGGGTTGTGGTGAAGACAGCGAAATGTGATCCACAAGTTGCACTTCAAACCCAGTTGTGTTTCTTGCAGTGCGCTCATGGAGGAGGGCCGGTGACATGTTATCATCGCCTTTTTCCCGCATCGTGTCCATGCTTTTTAAAACACCCATTGCCCATTGCTGCAAGAATTTCCCGAGTCACTGCCAAGTGGTTTTCGCAGGACTGGGCCTTGATGAAGATCATCGTGCTGCCGTCCGCAGTGTGGTCCATTAGTTGGACTGGACATCAGCTGGCCGTGGGGCTTGGGAGTGGAGAGGTGCGGGTGTTGGATTCGAAGTTCCGATGCAGCGCTCTGGACGAAGAGTGGCTCGTTTGAAGTCAGATGCAGGAGGTTCCATGCAGATTTTCTTGCAGAATATTTGCATGTGTTGATCGTGTTGGGTTTCATGTCCAAGATTTTCCAAGATCTCTCCTACTGTCTACCCTCCGCATGCCACGGCCGCGCTGAGTCGATTGTGGGAGTTGGCCCTGACCAAGTCGGAGCAGAAAAGTGGAGATTCCGCCGTCCAAGGCTATTCTCCTGTCACCATGTTTCGAGCATGGCTTGGAGGTCCATCCACACAGCAGAGGTCTTGAAATTCGATAGGTTTTGTGTGAAGAGACATATGAGAATTTTAGGGAAGGAAATTCGTGGCGACTTGGAATTATTGGTGAAATATATGGGATGTCCTGCATAAAACATTTCCAAAGTTCTAGGAGCTGAGGCAGGCCGAAGTTGGCGGTACCGACCGAACCTGTTGGATGGCTCTGCAGCCGATTCCAAAGCCGCCGAAGGTTCAAAGAACCTGACGGCAGACTCGACGGATCCGAAAGTTCGTTTCACTCGACACCACTCCGCCCCTTTCGTTTGCAAAATGTGCTACGACTCAGCGGGACGCCTGAGAACTTCATCACATTGCAGTCGTGCCGTCGCGGAGGGACAACTTACACTCAAATCTCAAAGATGCTTAGCATTTGATCCCAAATCCCAACATACATAGTATTTTTAAACCCACCGATACATCACATTGACATATACAGATATATACAGTACATACGCCCATACCATGACACACATCAGACACATCAAACCTTGGCTCTGAACCTTGGGTCTTGACTGTAGGCCATCCCTGTACGTGTGAAGCTGCTCCCGTTGGAGGAACATGGAGTCCTGACCTCTGGTCGCCGTGGTTTTCTGCGTTGAGAATTCCATCAAAACGCCTTGATTTTCACTTTTGAGCCAGACATTGTACTGCCGGATTTTATGGATCAAACGATGATCAAATCAAACACCTTTTGCATTGTGGCTCCAAAATCTCCAAATAAATATTCCGTGGTTTGATGCTGGACTTGACCACAATCAGTAGGCCATGCTTGACTTTCCACCTAAAGCCATGTGGCAGGGGTTCACCGGAAGGTTGTGAGCTGAATGGTTAGCCTGTGCCCTACCTCTATGACAGGCCTAGACTTCCATTAACCACCTGCCTAATCTTGTTCAAGATGTACGGTAAATATGGATTTCATCAAACACGGCTGCATGAAACCTTGAGGGTGATCATACTGTGGCAAGATATCTCCCTTATGAGCAGGGATGCTGACAAAGGTCTTTAATGTAGTGGCTTCTCACACTATCATTTTGAGGCACGATGAAGAGAGTTTGTGATATCTCTCGAAGGTGTTTGCCTGTTGCTGACACATACTTGGATCTTATCATGCTGTGTTTCAATTTGATTATTCTTTTGCATACGCTCTCCGTATCCCATTCATTCTCTACATTGAGTCTTTCACTCTTGTAAACTGGTATCTTGGGTATTTAGTGTGTTTCGACGGATAGATTTCAAGAAAGCGTGTCACATTCTTACCGTCTGCTCTCCAACCACCTGTGTTGGTGTTTGAATCCAGAACCTTCCTTACTCTTCTTGAATCCCTGTTTGCAACGTAAAAGGCATCAGTCTTTACAGAAAAATACAGACTTTTGCACTTTTTTAACTTCTCATATTATGCATCATACATGTGAATGCTATGATTTTGTAACAGCACTCCGTTGATTTACCTGAAACCATTCATCAACTGCCTGCGGGCACTGACACTATTAAACAAGTGCAAGCATTTGGTTTGTGTATCTACTGGTTCTAAAGCATGCGTGATTACTACTGTTTTTAAGCAGTATGTTTGCCATCTTCAACCATCTCAACCATACAGTCAAAATCTCCACATAGATGTTTGTATCCATCAAGGTCTTTAAATATGTTATTCCTTTCTCATCAGTTTCAATACGACAACCATCAGGAGTGGCCTGCCGAGCAAAAAGCGCAAGGCTGGGGATGGGGCGGGATGGAGACAGGAAGTGGTGGGATCTGGTGGGTGGATCCCAGAAAATCGAACAATGGGTTTGGAAGAAAACTGAGATGTCGATGTCTGAAAACTAATTTTAAAAATGCACAGAAACTGGGGATAGAAGCGGAATTTCTTATAGGACGTGCTGTGTTGTTTTCATTTCTCTGGTCATGATGGATATGGGTGGATATGGGGCTTGCATCAGCAATAGAAATGGTGAGACTGAAGATGTTTCAACACCGATATTGCCAAAACTCATGGGGATGTAAATGGCCTCGCAACAGGACAGGAACGGAATGATGTTTGCTGTTTCAATAGATGTCAAAGATGCTTCTCAGTCTTTTTCGTGCACTTGCATTTGCATAATATTTACGCATATGTCACATATTCACATGGAGTTGCGGGAAGGTTTGGGGAGAAAACGTATGTCAAATCCAGGGCCTGCCTTGTCCGGTTGAGGACCTGAAGTTCGGGTCAATGCCATGACCAGATGCGCTTCTTGGCGTTGGAACTTCTTGGGTGTTGATGTTTTCCCAGTGTTGGGGTATTTATATTTATGATATGTGTGATATTCATGTGAAATATTTTTGCAGGATGACAGTGAGGACCCTGGGGAACATATGTGACCCGCCAGTGGAAAACTACCACCAAAGCCCATCGACTTCCCACCATAATGAGCACTCTTCACCACAAAATACAAATTGTCGCACCAAATAGTACCTGGTAATTTCAATACTACCTTCGTTAATAGGTGTTAATAGCATCAAACTCAATATGTACATATTTACACACACATATATATATATATATGAGATTGTATACATACATATATATATATATATATATGGTCCAGCGTTCCAGCCCCCCTCCCCCTCCGGCCATGGTCATGGGTCAGCCATAGTACTGTCCCCCTCCCCCCCTGTGGTGTGGTCGGGGTGTGGTACTGTCCCCCTCCCCCCCTGTGGTGTGGTGGGGGTGTGGTATTGTATGGATGGTAGGTATGGTAGGTAAGTCTGTTGGGTATGGTATGTTTGATGTGACAGTATGTATGGTCTGTCTGGTCTGTATGGTCTGTATGGTTAGTATGATGGGTATGGAATGTTTTCTATGTAAGGTAGGTATGGTATGTATGGCATGTATGTTTGGTATTGTATGTATGGGAGGTGTGGTCATTATGTTTTATATGTATGGTATGTGTGGTATGCATGATAGGTATGATAGGTATGGCATGTATGGTCAAAGTTCGTATGGTATGTATGGTATGTATGGCATCATTGAAATGCATGGTAGGTACTTAAACACATGTAGTGTTGTGAGAGCACACAGGTAGTAAATAGGAAGTAGATACATAGCACATGTATATATGACTATAGGTAGCACGTAGGTACTTTGAGGGAGTATGTGTGCTACGTAGGTCGTCTAAA
>Ga0126342_10006565_pt1 | contig 20655 bp, 15 predicted proteins | sample Cyp1metagenome_FD_92528 | JGI IMG/M metagenome (GOLD analysis project Ga0126342, IMG submission 92528) | Coral microbial communities from Lord Howe Island, Old Settlement Bay, Australia - Cyphastrea 1 metagenome | ecosystem: Host-associated > Invertebrates > Cnidaria > Coral ...
ATCCATTCACTTGTGTGGTGTCTGGGCTCACCAAGGGGTGGGCAGCGGTGAGGGATTTGAGCCATAGAGGAAAAGGCATTGGGTGCCTGTGCGGTGGCTTGGTTGGCGAGGCAGCCATTAACAATATGTGTATGTATGTATGTATGTATGTATGTATGTATGTATGTATGTATGTATGTGTGTGTATGTATGTATGTATGCATGCATGCATGCATGCATGCATGCATGCATGCATGCATGCATGCATGTATGTATGTATGTATGTATGTATTATGTGTGTGGTAGGGAAAACACCAATTAATGTGGTTAATTCATGTTAATTGAGGATATTGTTTAGATAACTATGATACCCAATTCTTCCATCATTTTTCCCATGAGGGTGTGTGTGTGTCTGAAAATGGGGAGCGCCTACTCCCCGGCCGTGTCAATAGGGAAAATGATGATTCACCAGTGGGACAGCTCCCCATTTCACAATCTCTAGCATCCCCGATGCTTGATGCGTTTCTCCAATTTTGGCCCTCCATTTTCTCGCTTTCATTGAAAGCCATCACATAACATCTCTGGATAGCAGCACCAATGGTGGTTATATATCATCTTATATATCATATCATATATATAGATATATGTATTTATGTATATATATATTATACACACATCATATATGTATATATCAATGGTGAAGCCGAAGCAAACAGTTTCAAGCTGCCAGAATTTCCATTCCGGCCTGCCAATCAGGATTTTGAGCTCCCCAACTGTGCACACAAAGACGCCTCCGAGACTGACCCTATTCCCTCCAGTGGTTCATCATCATGTTCCCCGAAACGGCCACAACTGGGGTGTGTATATCCCATTTTCAGACATGCCCAAGAAGTCGTATGTATGTAATATGTATATATATATATAGTATTATATATAATATATACTATATATATATATACATATTACATATTCTGTATATATATACATATATATATATATATCCACGTAAATCCCAATTTTCCCTCATAAAATCTCCACAAAAGTCTCTTCAATGACACAGGAAAACCCCCGCCTGAAGCCGGTCAGTTGCTGACAACCTTGTGCCCAATACATCCAAATCACTTTGGGCGCCTCTCCACCTGGGAGCTGGCCTGAGAAAGTGCAGTCACTAAAATCAGATATGGAGACAGATAGATGGATAGAAACTTGGATAAATAATGATAAATAGATATATAGATTCAGAATCAGAATTGGAATTAAAATTAGATTAGATAGGTACAGATATTGATCTCATAGTTGAATACTTTTTGAATATCCTCTGACCCTAGCATCACTCTTTCTCACACATTCCTGGCCCAGGATCGGCCCCACCTTCAGCGTCAATGGGTGTCTCCAACCACTCCCGCAGTCTTGCCGGCGCCGTCCTCGAAGCGGTGGTCAAAGCCGTAAAGTTGGGGATATATAATAACCCCTGTAAGTTGTGGTGATAGTAACCCGGAAAAAAGATGGAAGAGAGTCCAATTGATCGCTCAAAAGATCTTGCGTTTTTTGTTTGACTTGCTAGATCTTTTTTCGTTGCAATAGGCTTGGAAGGATTTCTTATCTGTGGAAAATCTGGTGATACGAACTTGTGGCGTCCTTGGCTTCGCACGCTGACCGCGGCGCTCAGGCGAGGGGGCAATGAAGCCAGCGGTTGCCACAAACCTATCACGACACAGGGTGAACTGTTCAAAGTCAGCTGAGGGAAACATGCTACAAAACATGCTCAAAGTGTACCCAAAAAACATCGTAAGGTATCAGGATTGGAGAATTCATCTTGAAAATATGTGTTGAATAATTTTGCATATGTGTTGGTATGGGTTTTGGCAGCCAGAAAGCTTGGACTTCTATTCTGATAAAACCAGCAACTTCCGAACCTCTGGAAGTCTTCATCGCTCCAAAGATCCACATCCGAAGGCAGCACCATGCCGCTGTACACGAAGCCAGGCTGATCCTCCAACGCACTTCGCAAACGATCGTCGCTGTCCTTCGGATCCTTCGAGGGCCAGAAGGGCCAACCACCTGGCGATGGAGCAGTTCCAGAGATACTTCGTCATCGGGGCCCCCTATCCCAATAAACATGGAGGTTTGTTAAGCCCATGGTCATATCATGGTCATACAAGGTGGTGCCCCCCAAGTTATAAGTTGGTTTATAACCCCATTAACTATAGATATATCACCTATAAACCATAGTTATTGGAGTTATAAACCAACTTAGCTATCTAGGGGGCACCTCCTTGTATCATGTCGTATCCCCATTTTGGTCAATTTCCTGTTCGCAGCCATGGCACTGGTTCCAAGCTGCAGACACCTCCGATCGTTCAAGGTCTTACACAACACTTTGGCATCGGGGGTCGCCTGGAACGGACCGGAACGGACTGGATCCATATCCAACTGAGATTTCAACTTGGCGTCACTACAAGGATTGTAGAAAGCTAAGTGGTGGAAGTGGAACCTATAGTGGAAACATCATCAAAAGATCTACGAAGTCCCGTCCTGATCCAAGTTCAGCATTCTAGAGACTTCTTGCCACGCTGCACTGATCATTTCCTGGCAAAATTCGAAGGGTACCCCGGACTGTGACAGGTTCATTGAGGCGATTCCATCAGCAAAGATGATGAAACAAGAAAAATTGTATAAAATTGAAGCTTAGATGAAACCATGATTGGGCCACAGAAATTTGAGAAACGGACTCCAAGAAAATAGCGGTCTCGGTCTAAGCTCCGTTTCTTTTCAATCAATTGTCCCTATCAAAAACATTCAAAGTCAAAAATAAGTTTACAGCAGTCGAACTTGACCGAAAAGCTACGCCGACACACTCCCGGAATCGCACCGGAACCTACTTGAAGCCTTGTTGAACCTGGCCGCACCAAGACCTTCCAGAACCTTCTCCAGAACCTTCTCCGGAACCTCGTTGAACCTGGCCCGGCTCTCCACCAAAGCCCTCCGGAACCTTCTCCAGAACCTCGTTGAACCTATAGGCTGGCTCTGCACCAAAGCCCTCTGGAACCTTCTCTGGAACCTTCTCCGGAACCTCGTTGAACCTGGCCCGGCTCTCCACCAAAGCCTTCCGGAAAACCTCGTTGAACCTAGCCCGGCTCTGCGCCAAAGCCTTCCGGAACCTTCTGGCTCTGCACCAAGCCTCCCAAACCTTCTCCGGAACCTTCTCCCGAACCTTTTCCAAAACCCGGTTGATCCCGACTTGGCTCTGCACCAACGCCCCCCCCGGAACCTTCTCCGGAACCCTGTTCTGTTCAACCTGACCTGGCTCTGCACCAAAGCCTCCCAGACCTTCTCCGGAACCTTCTCCGGAACCTTCTCCGGAACCTTCTCCGGAACCTTCTCTGGAACCCTGTTGAACCTGACCTGGCTCTGCACCAAAGCCTCCCAGACCTTCTCCGGAACTTTTTCCGGAACCTTCTCCAGAACCTTCTCCGGAACCCTGTTGAACTTGACGCGGCTCTGCACCAAACCCCCCGAGACCCTCTGAAACCCTGTTGAACCTGACCTGGCTCTGCACCAAAGCCTCCCAGACCTTCTTCTCCGGAACCCTGTTGAACCTGACGTGGCTCTGCACCCAAGCCTCCCAGACCTTCTCCAGAACCTTCTCCGGAACCCAGTTGACCTGGCTCTGCACCAAAGCCTCCTAGACCTTCTCCGGAACCTTCTCCGGAACCTTGTTGAACCTGACCTGGTGTCTGCACCAAAGCCTCCCGGAACCTTCCATTGAACCTGACCCGGCGCCTGCACCAGTGCACACCGGAGCTTACGCTGTTGGGGAAAAATCATTCAATTGGGTGGGTTTGTCCCATTTTGTCCCCATCTTTCAGGAATCCCATGTCGCTGTCCTTGTTCAGGTACGGTTTCACCGCCAAGGCCGTAGCTCCTTGGCGGTCCAAGCATTGATGCCACCAGGCTGGGGGGATCAGCAGCACATCACCTGGCGTTCGGGATCCAATGGGGATCTATCCCAAAAATCCTAAGATTCAATAGGAATTTAATGGCAATTAATGATTTTAATGGATGATTATGGGATTCTATGACAATCATGGAATTTTAATGCCGGGGAATGTCAGATAGAATGTGAGAAGAAACGTGGGGTTTAATCTCAAAATGTACATATATACCAAAAAATGCCCAGATTGATCTGGGCTCAGATAGAATTTCAAGACTACCAGATGAAATGCCAAGAAAACGTTCAAACCGCCCATGTTGAAACAATGCCAGGATATATGTCAGATAGTATGGCAAACTTCATGTCAACTGGAACGTCAGGGAAAAACTTCGCCCGAAAGAATGCCAGATATAATGGCACCCCACCCCACCCCCACAGAAACTCCGAAGTCGAAGAGATAACACAGCAACTTGAAGACCATCCCTTCCGGTGAATATCCCCCACTTGGTGGACCAATTCACGAATAGACCTAGTATTAAACCAGGTTTTCAAATTTTCTACAGGCTACATTTACTATATTTAAATATATTTAATATCAGGAGAAGGGATTTATGTGGTAAGCCCAACCATCAACAACCCCCAATGTTACCAGAAATGGCTATGGCTTGTCTAAACCCTCCTGAACTAATAAATAGACTTTTTTGCGGTAGAATCATCGAACAAAATAGGGAAATTCCCGGTAAACATGTCTGTTTGATGACACCGGAGGGTAAACACAACTGGATACAAAATGTAGATGAAGCGTTTTGGTGATCCGAGAACTGGATCTTGTACAGCAAAGTACAGACTTCAGACTTTTCAGAGTGCAATCAGGCAATATGTCTGAATGTGAATTTCCGTTTTCCTAGGGCAAGTCCACTTCTGTTGTTTCCCACGTGCAACTCCACTTTTTGTTCACCTTTTTTGTTGGGACAAGACATGTTGAAGCTACAACATTCGGCATATGTTCATTCAAGGGGTGATAATCTCATAATCTCATAGCTGTCATAGCATACTGTCCTAGAACATGACAGGAAATTGGGAAATCCAGGAACTTAATGGACATTTTGACTTCTCATGGGAAAAACCATGGAACCGAATGGCGTTCCATCGATGGATGCTATAAGCCGGTCCTGCTCCAAGCTCAGCTTCCATGGCTCCGTCACTCCCCTGGCTCCGTGGCCCAAACCTGCCAGAACCGGAAATCCATGGGAAATCCAAGCTGAGAATGTGGCAAAGCCAATAAGCAGGTAATATTAATAAGTATTTTCATTAATCATCTATAATCATCTATATACTGTTTGTAACATATGGCTATGGATCAATACCTATGAAAATACCTTTTTTAGGGGAATGAACATCCATTTACCAGCTATTTTGATGTGAACTACAGGGGTACAAGGTTTTGACACACTGCCATGTGGCAAAGCCATGCAAACCCAAAAATAAAACCGCCCATTTTCTAGACACTAACTTTCTGTGTATTACCACCTGTTTCTCCCTCGCCAAATTCCGGACGTTTAGGATTTTGTTTTCAACAAATGAAGGGACATTGTTTTGGCACTTCCAAGGTCTACAGGACATCCAAAATCAGCTGGGTTTCCGCGCAAATTGCACTGTGAAAGCGAGGCTCCCAAGTCCCCAATCAACGCATCACTCGGAATCTCACCTTGCTGTCGTCAGAAAAATCTGCGCATGACATTTCATGACATCCCCATTTTCGTGCATCTCTGGAACATGTTGCTTTAGGTTTTGGAATTATGAGCACGAAACATTGGATATGGATGTCTTCTGCGAAGTGTTTCTATCTCATTCCAATACATAGTGTGCCTGGATGTGTCAGGAACTCACACCGCAAGCGGGGCTGGGTCTAAAGTATTGGCAATGGATGGATTGAGACCAGCCCAACGATGCCAACCATTGCCATCCCAACTGTTTCCAAGGTCTGAAAAAGTTAGCAGCACACTCAAGAAACATCAAGAAGCCTGAAGCACATCTTCAAAAATCCGACAAATCCTTCAACCATTTTTCACCCTCGACACCCTTAGACGTACCTTAAACAATTCCAAAACATACCCTAAACAAGCCCTAGTCGACCTTCAACAAAGCCTAAACCTACACCTAAACAACCCCTAATCATAGTTGTCCAAGAAACCCTAAACATACCCAAGAAGAACCTAAACAATCCTTCCAGAAACCCGCGAGAAACCCTAAACATACCCTAGGCCACTCCCACACAAACCCTAAAAACTCCCTAGACAAACCCCACACAAACCCTAAACAAACCCCACACAAAGCCCAAACATATAGCCAAAATATCCGGAACGAACCCATAAACATACCTTAACAAACCCTAAGTATACCCTAAACAAGACCCCAAACATACCCTGAACAAACCCAAAAAAAACGAAAGAAACTTTAATGAAACCCGAAAACAACCCAATCATAAACATGAACTTGTGTACCCGAAACAAACCTAAGACATACCCTAAACAAACCCTAATCATAGCACAATCGTACCCTAAACAAGCCCCAAACAACCAACATGCAGAACAGGCGCAAGTGGGTGGCAACAGACGAACCGTCAGCTGGCCAGCCAAGACAGAGATGCTGTGCCCGCAAATGATGGGAGGTCGGCAAAGGAAGAGGTCTGCACCTGGCAACCAACCCACAAGTTCTATGTGATTGAAACCTAGCTGCTTTAGAGGGGATGTGAACAAATCCAATAATTGATCTTTAGATTATTTAGATCTTCTTGGATGATTTGAATCATCCATCATCAATCATCAGCAATGACAATCAACTGCAAGATCACCAATCATGATGACTTCTTGATCCGTCATTACTCGCCGGAAAGAGACCAGAATATCAGTGAACACTTCGTCATGAATCACATGAACAATGTCAGTGGACTATGGACCATTAAGACAATATAGACACCCACCATTAAGTCTTCCAAGATTAAGTCAGCACTAAATAAATGCCATCAAAGAATAAACGCTTCATTATGGCTCAAGACCCTGGTCACCTTCTGTTGAAACACCAAAATCGGGACCGCGAATTTAGGTCCAAAGCGACCTCCAGGTCGACCCAGAGATCAAAACCCAGTCACTGCGACCAAAGGAAGAATAATCCCATCACCCTAAAATGAAACACCCCCATTCTATGGTCATGTGCAAGTCTTATCCACTACATCCACCATGGTTTCTGGGGGGAGCCTTAATATGAACCGGGATGGGACAAGTGGATTTAACAAATTCAAGACCCAAATTTCAAGCAGAATATCCCATGATTGCTGGTGATATTTCCCATATAAACAATAGGCTTCGGTGGTATCCCCAACAGCCGAAAGGTTGCATTTTGACAAATCTTTCTGAAGCGTGCTGCGAAGCAGCGCTCGATACACCTCAGCTTGGTTTCCGTGAATTGAAAGGCCGCAAATCCTGTTAAACCTACCTGGCTCTCACCAAAGCCTCCGAGGCCTTCTCCGGAACCTTCTCCGGAACCCTGTTGAACCTGACCTTGCTGCACCGAAGCCTCCCAGACCTTCTCCGGAACCTTCTTCGGAACCTTCTCCAGAACCCTGTTGAACATGACCTGGCTCTGCACCAAAACCTCCCAAACCTTCTCCAGAACCTTCGGAACCTTTTCCGGAACCTCGTTGAACCTGACCCGGCTCCTGCACCAGTGCACACCGGAGCTATTCTGGGCTGAAGACCCCATTAGCTTGCGCTGTTGGGGAAAAATCTATATTCCCAATTCTATCCCATTCTCATTGGATTTACCATGAGAAAATGGATGCATGAAAAATCCCATGCGCCTTCACCCAGCATGGCGCATGCAAAGTCAGGTCCCGGTGGCAACATCTCTTGAGGCATCGCATCGAGGATGATGTCGCCTGGTCGGGAAAGAAGGGGAAAACGACGATTGACCAAACCACTGTGGTAAAATTATGGAATAATTTTATGGGAAATGATAGGTGAGTATGGGAAAAGATTGGAAAATCCATGGTTTTTTCGAATTGGAAAATAATCAATGAAGACAAATAAATTGGGGATAATCTACTATAATTCCAAATGGAAAAGTGTAAGGAAAACATGGAAAATCATCTAGAAATATGAAGATGTTCCATCGCGAGGTTAGAAAACCTTGCTGCAGTTCTTTCTTGGGTCCCTCCAATTTGGGGTACAAAAATTCTGCGGTGACAAGAGATGAATACTGTGATGAGTCTGGATGACTCTGAATGACACCAGGTGAAGACATGTGAAACCTGTGAAAATCACAGACTGCTTTGAACAGAATTCTCATGTATCTGGTGGATGTCTATAAAGAAAGGTGCAAAGCAAGCCTGCGATGACAATGTCCCCACAATATCCTTGGGATTCTGACCGGCACCTGGGATTGACAGGTAGCCCACCAAGTCCAGAGAGCGCAACAACTCTGGCGAAACGCCGCGGAAGGTGATGTCAAGTCCCTGGCAGAAACACCAGCGACTACTGACATAGCTACTGAAAATTGCGCATTTATAGTTGCTTTACCTAGTAAAAATTGTCATTTTCCATAGCGATGTTAGTTTACCAGAGGGTAAAATATTCCAACACATCAAACACATCGACACAATTTTAGGCCCCTCCACATCTCACCTCTCTCCATGCTCCAAGGACGATGGCTGTTGCAGGTGCAGCCAGCCCGTAGCGCAGGAATTTCGGGGAATTGCGGCTGGAAGAAATGCCTCAAGGCCCTATCAACCATGAAATTTACCATTCAAACTAGGACCACTGGGATATGTGGATAAAATGGGGATTTCAACAAGCTGAGTTCGTCCGAAATTTTCTGGTACTTCAAAGTTTGATGCTTTATCATAGTTTACCCTCTGGTAAACATACAAAAAGCTATTGAACATGGCCATTTAATTCGTGGATTTTCCCATTAAAAATGGTGATTTTCCATAGTATCATCATTCTCCCTTTGAAAATTCAGCCATAAATGGACCGAGCTGCAAGGATCTTCGGCTGCAGCCTCGGTGGACCGACGCGACGCTGGGATGGCCCGGCCATTCCGCCCAAAAATCCATGCCAGAATTAACAACGCAAAAATCCCATCGAGATGATAACCCTAGTTTTCCCCGTGAAATATATATATATATATATATTATATTATCATCTATATAATCTATACAGTCTATATAGTCTATATAATCTATATAATCTATATAATCTATATAATCTATTATATAGTCTATATATGGTTTACCTCCAAACCTTGCATCAAACTCCTGTTTGCCTGGAGGCCAACTTGCACCGCAGCTGAAGGGAGTCCATGATGTCGTTCAATCGCAGCATCCGTGGCAAGGCACGGCCCTTCCATCCTTTAACGCTGGGCACCGCATCCACAAGTACCACTGGCACGTCACCTTCCTTGGTCGGAAATATCAGGCTTGGCCACCGGCCGGCTGAAGCCAGGTCATTGTAATGGATTGTATACATCTTGAAACAAACAGCAGAAAACCCTTGCTTCACCAAAAAAATGATGGAAACATGTTACGGAGTTCAAGGAAAAAACAAGACATGACAAGGTGCATGGAAGCATTCATCAACCTCCACTCGACTGACGATCTTTGCCTCTCGAAGCGGCTCCATCAGGGTGCACAAAAGGTCTACGGATTCTACGATGCCCAGGTCATGACCCACCTGCAGATGGCGCCTATGAAGATACCTCAACTGGGCTGAATTGTGCTGGGCCGGGCTGAATTTGTGGCACATCAACTCGAATCAGACTGCCACATGCAACAGTTTTTACCAACCTCGGAAAGCAGGATGATGCTCAAGAGACAAAAGACTCTAAAGACAAAGTATCTGATGCACGACTCGTCACGACTCCCACTGAACTTTGGAATGCAAGACAGCCAACCAAGATGGTACACCCATCTTAACACTCATTCTTGGCCAGGCACCTTCGCTGCACCCAACCTTGGCATCCTGTCACTGTCCTGACACAGCTTTTGCACAGCTGCAGGCAGGTTGCAGGTCTGTCAATGGTGATTTATAGTGGATTAACCTATTAAAAATGGTGATTTTCCATGACAAGGTAAGTACTCTTTGACCATAGCTCAACATGTACATTGGGATTTGGGATCAGAGACTTTCTGACTCTGCACCCCGACCTCTCCCCGCAGCCCCACAGCCCTGCCTGACTTCAGCAAAGTTTCCTACATATCGCACAACCTCCACTCTTGCACCATCCGGTACGGCCTCCTAGTCACAGCACTGTATGAAATTGGCCGTTTGTCTGGCCGCAGCTTTGAAGATTCTGCTCGTCTCTTATGTTTCAATACAAATGTATGTATATATAATATAATATACATATATATATATATATATGTGCGGTGCAAAAAAAGTAAAATGTGCGATCCTGCACAAGTCTCAGGCTGGCGAGATTTCGCGGCCGGCATGCTTGTAACAATCTTGAGTGCCCACACAATTGCATGAGGAAGATGACAAAGTCAAAAACCGATTTGCATAAGAAGCGTGGCAAATGTTGTTTCTGTGCTAGCGCTAGATTTGTTTGTAGGCTGGCACAATCCTTTTTCTTCTCAAGACAGTCGAGACAGTGTTGTTGTGAAGCAAATGAGCTTTACAAATTCTTGAGGAAAAAAAACAAAACAAACTCTTGAAGACAAATCGCTATAACCTGCATCGTTGAGATGGATTTGTGGGCTGCACACAGCTACATCAAAACATGTATCTCTCAACCTGTCCACAAAAAAAGTGCCATCCCAAATCAACTCGGAACCCTGGTCCAATTTTCGCCATTTAGAATTGCCATAAAGTAGACAAAAAATGCCTCATTCTCACAACCCAAATACCATTTTCATGGTTGCATGTCACATTCAATACCAACAAAAAAACTCGTATTAAATCATTCAATACCAACAAAAAAAACTAGTATTAAATCATTCAATACCAACAAAAAAACTCGTATATCATCCCCATATAAAATCTGAAAAAAATTCTCCAAGGGTGACCACCGTCCCAGTGAGTCCTTCCCAAAGACCTCTGGATCTCTCGAATCGGTGGGACGCCTCCGTAGCTGCGTGCGCCAGGGTGGACTGTCTCTTGAGACCCAGCACCTGCGTTGCGTCGCGCCAGGGCGAACTGAAGAAGCACTGGGAACAATCAACTGGTTGGTAAACCATCTATTTCTATGGGCCATTTTCCATGGCTATGTTAAATAACCAGATGGTATAAATATATATATACCTGGTTGGTGGTATACCTACCCATCTGAAAAATGATGGAGTGAAAGTCAGTTGGGATGATGAAATTCCCAACTGAATGGAAAAACATAAAAGCCATGTTCCAAACCACCAATCAGTAAATGTATGAGATAAAATTAGAGATGTAAAATCATGAAATCATGTTTATGCTGATTCGATGTTGATTACAGATATCAATGAGACATGCATTTGTCAAAGATAGAAAGAGAGAATATGAGAGAATAAGAGAGGGGAAAAATCAAAAAACAATAGAGTGGCTTATTCACATTTATTCACATCATGGCGAAACAGAAAGCGCTAAAAATGACGATTTTTTTCTAAAGAAATCCGATCACTGGGCTCCAAACTCAGCTCTGCGAGGCAAGTTGCTGCGAGAAGAGTTTTGACCTCCAAACAGTCAATGCATTCATTTTCCAGCGCAATATGGGTATGGGTCAATACCTATAGATACATTTTTAGTGGGATGAACATCCATAAATCCCAGCTATTTTGGGGTTCACTAGGTACCAGGGTTTTGACCCATCCCCATATATAAAAGAAAACTGCTGGAGTTTACCCAAATTGAATGGGTGTTCTAATATGGATTCTCCCATCGTCAAAGACTTCTGGGAAACTTGTCAAAACGCAAAATGGACCCTCGGCGCACAGAAAACTATGCCCTCTGCCTGACACTAAAGTGTGTTTTCTGATCATTAGGCCTACAGCGAAAAAAAAGCTTGAGGCCAAGGGGTTAAGGAATGAAAAGCATCCAACTCCACCCCCCGCAGCTAGCTGGACATTTGAAACACAAACTGTTGCATGCCGTACTTGTTGCAAGAAATGTCTTTTGCTCATGATGCTGAGTCAAAATAAGACCAATGTTGCTACTGATGAGGAGGAGTGGGGGGACGGGCAGGATGAAGATAATGAGATGTCTCAATAAACATCACTCCAGCAGACAGGACCGGTAGAACAGAGAAAATATTTTAGGATCCAACGTCCCAGCCCATATTCATGATAGCTAAAGCAATAGTCTCTTGAACAATGTGGAATGAAATGCGAGAAACTGTCTTCGTGCCAAGTGAAACCCTTGAAGGGTCATGGACTTGGGTTACAAGTTCAGGACAATCAACAGGCAAAAAAAACGAAACTACACGCACCCCCCACGGCTAAACGCAGCGAGGCGAGTTGTGCCGGGATACCCACACTGCGTCTCAGGCAGAGTGGCAAAGTCAAAGCAGCGCCGACTCTGAATGCCTGCCAGCAATGGATTACCAGCGTCCAATGCTGTAATTCCAATATCTTTGCTCGCAAACAAGTGTTGAATGCTCGTTCGGTGCCAGCCTGTTCGCTGTCTACTTTCAGCTTGTTTCCACCTGTCAAAATACACACCTCTTTTGCAAACCACATGTAGTGACAACTCGAAGGTGAAGATGGTTTGAACGAGACACTAACATCAATTCTCCAAGTCCAAGCGACCATAAAGGGCTGGCAATATGACGACTATGAGGTTGCTTGTGCTGCATGGTTGTCGGATCCATCTTTATGCAATGTTGCGCTAAGAATGAAGTAAACTTAAGTAAACATTGGTAAAGCAGGTACCGAATATGTGGCACACAGTTTGCAACAAAGATGGCACGGAGTCAAAATCAACCTCACAGTTCCGTATTGGTGTGCCATGGGGTGGTTACGGTTTCCCCATCAAATTTTGGTTTGCAATTTATTCCAAATCTGGATGCCATCTTCATGCGTCAGAAAAATACATGTTTACATATATTATGTATGAACATTTGAACACATCTCCCCCTCCATCGCAATTTCTGCAACTGTTCTATCTCCCACTCCCTGGATCAGATTTGGGACATTGTCAAAAGTGATTTTGTGTGTTCAATTTTCAACCCATGCATATGGTGACTGGGCAATGTGCACCAAACTGGCAAACTCTTAAAAGGTACCATGTGAAAAAGATGCAACGGACCAAAAAAAATAACGTGGGAAGCTGTCAAAAGTGATTTTTTGTTCAATTCTGTTGTTGGGCCTGTCCCTCTTCACTTTCCTAATCGGAAATTTTCAATCATACATTTGTCCACTAGAAACTAGCACAAATGCACATGCAATTTGCAATGCAGTCGCTAAGATGGCATATTGCTAGAAGGCACCTTGAAAAAAGAAATGCGGCGGACACAAGAAATCATTTGGGGATCTGTCAAATATGACTTATATGAGGATCTACCCAAAAAATTGAATTTGTGCGTATGCGGATTTGGTTTTGGTTTCCAGTGTCTTATATATGTTTTGGGCATTTGGTGTGCCATGAATTTTGGACTTCACCTTTTCAAATCTGCAAAACGCGCCTGAAGCGATGTGCTTGAAGTGGCCGGGTACCTCAGGCGCGGGTGTGTTGTAAAGATGCCATTTTTGGGGGGATAAATTTAGCCCATTTTTGGGGGGATGGTTCATTTACCCCCCAGCTGAGGTGCTGATGTAATTTCAGAAATCTACAAACCTTTTATGGTTGTTAGTATAATTTGGGAGGATCATTGTCTTTGTTGGATCAATTCAACATTTATTATTGTTTTTTGGTACATGTCTAGAGAGAAATCCATTGTTGCCAAAATAAGTTCAAAATTGTCGATGTGTGTTGAATGTTTTCATTTTTTGTTTCATTTTTTCGTCAAAAAATCAAAATGTTGAACTTGGCAGTGCTGATTGTTCGTGTTTTGACAAGGTTTCTGTTTTCTTGTGTGGCCATGTTCAACGTAATCTAAATGTTGTTGTTTGGTGTTTGATTTCTGGGTTCAATGACGGGAAACGTGTTGAAATCCGAGCCAAGAGGCATTGAACACATGAGAAATATGTATATGCAAGAATCACTGATCACATTGGATCAAGGCCCGACCACTGGTGGAACTAACAAAAACAATCATTTGCAATCAACACATATGATCAAACTCAGATTTGATGGGAGCAATTGAGACCCAAACATTCGAACTCGGCAACGTTCGTGCAACATAGCCACCATGCGCCAGCATTGACATGCATGCAAAAAGAAAATTGGCACTGTTCACTGCGTTGTTGTGCAAGATCACGGAAAAATGAACTGGAGCCTAACCGGGGGATTTCCTCAAATCGTTCAAGTATGTTCAAGCGAAGTCATGTTGGAACCGTATTTTGCCCATTGTGAATGTTAGTGATGACGAACTGGTGTTCCAATAAGTTCAAACCACAACATGCAATAAAATGACATGCGTTACATTGCTTGAGGCTGCATTTGCAGCACATGGAAACTCCATGAATCATCATGGCAAATCCATTCCCAAGAAGTAGTATCCATGCATTCAATCGGTGTACGCACCGGAAAACACAATGCGATTTCAATCGACAGGATGGCGTCTCAATAAACCTGGCCAAACAAACAAGAGACATGTGGCGTTTCCAAGTCTATTCGTCAAGGGTTTGTCAATAACCCATGATTTCCGGTTGTGTCACTGTAAAAAATATTTAATTCGAGTGATCCCCACCAAAACATTTTATCTGACATATTTTCTGACATTCTATCTGGCATTTAACTCTAACAAACATTCCAATGCACCGTCACTGAATGATCTTGGAGTGACAGCAACAACTGGCAGAAGCGTTCCTCAAAAAAATTGCAGAACGCCACGACATCAGGCATTCGCAGTTTGAATCTGTGGGCAGTGAAATTTCGTGTCTCCAGAGGAGGGTCCAGAGACGGGGACATTGGGATAGCTTTGGTTCCAGGTAGCAGATTCAGTTTTTACAGTGAAGAAGTTGTGTGGAGTGTGGACCAATGAGAAAGCCTACGCCCTACGCACATGCAATGGCGTGGCAAGTATGTCGTTTACTAAAGATGATTTCAAGTGTGTGCATGGCTTTGGACATGTTTAGTGGAGGAACAAAATGGAAAGGTTTCGACAAGTTTGGCTCATTCCGAAGCTCGAAGCAATCCTAGCGACAATCGACAAGCTGTGGAGTTGAGATTTAAATTGTGAAAGCGAGATTCATGCAATGGTGTGCTCATAAGGCGGCGTTGCGTTGAGCTCACTAATGGCACAACTGTGCATTTTTCCTGCTTATTGCCAGCCTTTATCTTTCATCCAACCGCTGCTGAGCCACACACACAGAAACTGACTTGCAACGCTGTAACTGCCGGGCACGTGAAGTGAAATGCACAACACTGGAACCTGAAGGAGTTCACACCTTTTGAAACTGGGGTGCGCTCACAGCCTGGTGTTCTCCCCACTTTTCAAAAAGTGCTGTGAGATCTCCCCAACAAACTGCTCCATCAAGATCGCAGCGCGTGGCCCCCAACTCAAGCAGTTTCCTACAGTCAAAACGCGACGGAGAGTCTGACATTATGGAGTCAGTAGGCACCCTGGCATACCATTTTTTTTCCTCGGAATTCGGCCGATTCAGCTCAAAGGCTTGGTCCTAAAATAGATCTAAGTAAATAAAGACCAGACATAGAGACACATTGGAATCTCTATGAAACTGTACAAAATGAAGGTGGCAAAAAACGAACAACCGCAGAAAAGCGTAGGGTAGAAGTGCACATCTCCCGGTCAGATATGCGTATCTACCCACGCATTCAAACAAAACAAACAGCCAGAAAAACAACAGCAGCACGGGGCCGGAGCCCAAACACAAACCAAAAACACCACCAGCCACCAACGGCATTGATGGGGAATTCGACCCACCAATGCATACCGCAAAAACATGCAAGCCAAACTAATTAAAAACACGAATTCAATGAAAAGGCAACCTATACAACAAAAAAACTCCCAGTTGGGCTGTACAAAAAGACCCGCTTCACTCAGCATCCTCTCAGGAGTTCTTGTCCAAGTCATCTCACTTATAGTGTCAGCGAGTTCCGAAATTGATAATGTCAATTGCCCAATCAATACAGCATGCCGAATCCAAAGGTCAAAAGTCGCAGAATAGCGGCCCCCCAAGGGCGGGCAGGGCCAGAAGCAGCCAGAAAAATGTGCGGATGTATTTGCCACGGAGAGAGACAGCTTCGTATCTCATTCATCCAGAGCACTGCGCAAATTCCATCGAAGATACATTGGCCAAATAAGCCCTAGGGAGTCGGTCCGCTCTCTGTGTTGTGAGGAGACCTCGTTCATAGCCCTGACAGCAAGAGCGACTGGAAGGGCTATGATACAAGTAGGGCCCACACAGGGCCAACACCGAGAATGCCGGGCTTTATTCACTTTGGAAACCGCAGCTCTTTGCAAGATCTCTCGTAAAAATTGTCGTCGTCGAAATGATAAAGTTTAAAACTGAAAACGGAAAACGTCAAGCACTCGAAAACCCAAAACTGCACTCGGATGAAAAATGCCGCAACTTTTTTCCTGAGCAGTTGGGGAAACGATCTGTGTGCCCGTGCTCTTAGGCTATGGGCTAGGCAGTAAACGAAAAAGGGGGGGAAAAAACCCATGGTTTTGGGTGGGTCTTCAAGTTCCGAAAACACGAAAGTTCCCACCGCTCCCTCCCTTAAACCAGAAATTCGGAGGAACATAGAATAAAGTTCCGTTGTTGAGAAACAAATGTGTCATCGACAATTTGGAAAAGAAGTTGAGACATGTTTGTCAAAACAAATCAAAACCTCAAACGAGAAAAGCAAATGAAATCAACGCAACCCAAAATTGCATGACATACATCTGCAAGACCTATTGCAAAACACAGAGCTGCTAATTTTGGTCAGACCAAAAAAATTTCCTTTTCTTTGAATAAGGTTTGTATCCTCCTTTCAGGAGGGTCCCAACTTATTCACTTTGGAAACCGCAGCTCTTTGCAAGATCTCTCGTAAAAATTGTCGTCGTCGAAATTATAAAGTTTAAAACTTAAAACGGAAAACGTCAAGCACTCGGATGAAAAATGCCGCACCTTTTTTCCTGAGCAGTTGGGGAAACGATCTGTGTGCCCGTGCTCTCCCCATATTGAAAAAGCACACACTAGAGAAGGCTCTCAAGAATAACATTCCAGTCCTGCCTTCACTTCAATCGATCCCAACTGTTTCACTTCGGTGCAATCCAACCGCCTAGGACCGTCGGAGATGTTTGAGTGGCTGGGTACTCTGGCGTACCAAGATTTCAACCTCAGGGTGCTTTCGTTTTCCATGATGCGTTGGACAAAGTTGCGTCCAAGTTTTGTGCCTCCGCAACCTTTGCACAAGGCTGCCCTGGCTGCATCGTTGTCTAGGTAAAAGACTGTATGGGCAGAACGCAAAAGGTCTCCCCACAGACTGATGGCAACGTGGACAGGTGGTAAGAGTTCAAGTTCATAAATCGGATTGGCTGACTCTGAAAGAGCTGCATTCATAAACTCAAGAGGCACCACGCAGGAGAAGTGCTGGTAGGATTGTCCGGTCCTGTGAACAATGACTCCACCGATGCTGCCGTGCTTCTCGTTCTCACCTTCACACGCTCCATCTGTAAAGACAAGCAAGGTGTCCAAACAAATTGCACTGAGAGTTTTGGCTTCCGCCTCTGAAACCCTTTTGACAAGAAACTCTAGTGCAACACGCTAGTGGTCAGAAAGAGAAACATACCTTTGTTTCTTTAAAGAAATTTCTCCAAGAACCCTCAGGCTATGTTGAGCAGTGCGCCCAAAGGCGTAGCCCTCGAACCACTGCATACGCCCGCGAAGGCGCTCTGCTTGCTTGGGCTCTAGACCACCCTCATGCAACGCTTCCAAAAGCGCTGCTTTGAGCTCCTCTCGCCTGTCAGCTGTGTGCCCTATGGAAAAACCATTTCGTGCATTCCCCAGCTTGACCAGCAAACCCAAAGTTTTAACACACTGCCCAAATTCCACGGCCTTCGACCCTTCTTTGGCATACCACATGCCAAACACGTCGAAAAGGGCTTCTGCTGCAATGCCCATGTTTCGACTCAACTTGTTCTTGCAAATCACTGTGAAGTCGTCGTAGAAAACTGTCCAGCACAACTTGAGGCCTACAGTCCCTATGTACTACAGAGCCATGCTGATACGCAAGAAACAGCTCGCCGCCCCTGATGCGTCAAATGGCAAGGCGTTCAAACCAAGTAAGCAAGGTTTCTGTTGATCTGTGTCCCATACCAAGAGAGGCGCAGCAAGTCACGGGTTTTTGAGCTCACTCCAAATTGCTTGTAAGCGCTGCGCAGATCGTACGTTCTGCCAACTATGCCGTCGTCAATTTCATCTGCCAACTCGGTGCGAAGCCAACTCAGGTAGGCAGCAAGTTGATCTATGGCATGAACTCGGAGTTTCTCTTTGGTCCCATAGGTCTTGTTGTAGCCACCTATGGAACAGTCGTCGATGACTCTCACCTTGTTTTTCTGTTGTAGCCCAAAACGCCTGGCCAGGATCACATTGTCATAGTCGCTAGTGACATCACGCCACACCAAGTTCTTTTCCAGCTCTTCCAAGGTGCTGGCCCAAGTTGTTTGAGAAAGCTTGTCGTCAGCTGTCCCGTTCACCTGGCCGCAAATCATATGGCTGAGACCCTTGGCCATGCTCTGAAACATCTCAATTGTATATTCAGGACGTTTGGTGTCCTTTGGAAAAACATTTGACTCCGTCATCCAACCATGCAGTGTGAAGCCTTGTGCAATTGCATCTACAAGTGTACGATCTGGGTAGCCCAGATCTTCCAAAACTTCTTTTAACAACAGAAGGCGTTTGCCCTTCCAGAGGTGTTGAAGGTGAGGCCCCAAATTGTTATGAAACTCCATCTCAGCTAAATTCAATTCTTTCGCTCGCTTGCTCCAATTCCACAAGAAACTGGTGCGCTCGTTTGCAAGCGCATAATCATCGCAAGCAAAATTGTCACGCAAAACACTTTTGATTGAATCAAACAAGCGTATTGAAATTGCACGAGGATGCTCTGCCTGAACAGCTTTGTCCAAAAAATCAGTTGCTGCGCGAGGCACCCCAACAGTCAAAATTTCATGTTTGGCGTGTTCACTGTGGCATGTTTCATGTGGCTTAGTTTCGCCATCAGAACCATCGACCCGAAAAACTCCCTGGTAAAACTGTCGATGGGTGATTTTTGCCCCTTTGGGAAAACTTTTGAGAAAAGTGGCGTCTGAAGGACCATGTGGCAGCGGTATTGCCCATTTTTCATAGTAACCAAACTCAGACACAAGAGGCTTGAATTTTCGACCCCTAGGCAACATGTCAAGCAAAAACCTGTCTTGTGACGATGGCGCGTGTTGTGTCTGCTCTTCAAGGGTTTGCACCTGAATTGCACCAAGCTCGAGCGCCTTGATCTTTGCAATCGCTGCCAAATGCTCACATAACAAAATGGGATACGCTGCTTCCAGATGAGTCGGAAAAACAACTTTTCCATTGATAAACTCTGCATTCCATTTCTCATGAAAGTGTGAACCATCACAACGCGCACCTAGCTGTGTGAACCAGTCGACAGTGGCCCACCATGCTGTTGCCTTTTTTCTCGTCCCTCCATGACAGCAATTGTCAAATAGGGTCATATACCCGCAAATCTCTTCCATGAGTGCTTCAATAGCTGGGATCTTCCAAAAAATGGAATTCTCTGGGTTTTCCAAAGAACCAGCAATTGCAAAAAGGTGACATAGCCTGATGAGAGTGCAGGTGCTCTAGTAGGTGATGTTTGCAGTCTCGGCCTTAATTTTGTCAGTTCCTGTCAGTTCTTCAAGGACTTTCATTTGTTTGAGATAAGATCTAGAAACCGCAAACGAAACGCAAACAAACTTAAAACACAAAAACGCAAACAAAGCTTCAATCCTCCCGCTTGACCATGTCTCGCTTCTGATCTCAGAAAGCACTCCCTTTTCATCTGCTGGATGGTTTGTCCCACTGTTGAATCAGTTTGGATTCGACCATACTTCAATCGAATCCATTTGACCAGATGGCATCAACAACCCAAACTAAAACTATCTGGTATAATGGTTATCGCCTAAACACGCCCAAACAAGAAGTGAGAACCATTCCAGCAGATTACATCGTGATAAGATGTGGGAGTTTCCATAGGAGTTTGGAATCAGGAGGATGTAAAGTAGGGTGAGGTGAACAACGACACAGTTGATTTAGTGAAAGATGAATCCGTTCACTTGTTTGAAAATCATGTGGAACGGGAGTAGAAAAATCCCATCGGCTCAGATCATCCGCTATGATGTTGTCAGCGCCAGGAATATGGCTCACCTCCAATTCAATACCTGTAGTCGAAGCCAGGCACGTGAGGATCTCGACAAAGAGACATAGAGGATGAGTCGTCGTAAATAACTTGTTGCTCACGCTCTCCGCCCCCGTGTTGTCGCTCAAAGACTTCAAACATATGGGAGTGCGAAACCCAGGAAAAGAAGTGGCCACTAACCACACCAAGGCAATTTGGGCTAGAGTTTCAAATGATGCAATGCTTCGTTGCATATTGGGGTCCAAATGAATTGACAAAATGTCAAAATCA
>Ga0126342_10006566_pt1 | contig 20652 bp, 19 predicted proteins | sample Cyp1metagenome_FD_92528 | JGI IMG/M metagenome (GOLD analysis project Ga0126342, IMG submission 92528) | Coral microbial communities from Lord Howe Island, Old Settlement Bay, Australia - Cyphastrea 1 metagenome | ecosystem: Host-associated > Invertebrates > Cnidaria > Coral ...
ATGTTATGTAATGTTATGTAATGTTATGTAATGTTATGTAATGTTATGTAATGTTATGTAATGTGATGTAATGTTATGTAATGTTATGTAATGTTATGTAATGTTATGTAATGTTATGTAATGCTATGTAATGTTATGTATGTGTGTATGTATGTGTGTATGTGTGTGTATGTATGTGTGTTATGTATGTAAGTAATGTAATGTAATGTAATGCAATGTAATGTAATGTAATGTAATGTGATGTATGTATGTATGTATGTACTTACGTGCGTACGTACGTACGTACGTACGTACTCATGTATGTATGTTATGTGTTATGTGTTATGTGTGTTTACTTCTCTACTTATTCATGTATTTATTTGCTGATTCGTATTGAGTATCAATCCATTACATCATCCATTTGTATATCTACGTATATTTATCCTGTGAAATGTTGGATTTTATCAATTCCCACGGGCTGAGCATCGCACCCTTGAACCAGGCGGGTGGCTTGTGGAAGTAGATGGTGGTCTGCAGGGCTGGATCGATCTGGGTATGACTTTTGTGTTGAAAATGTTAGGAAAACCAAAAAACACCTAAGATTTCCTCACATTTCCGAACATTAATATATGCAAATCTCAAAAGCAATTAAGAATCTGTGAAATCGTCAAAAAGAAAAATAGTGATAAAATTTCAATAATAAATGTCACCTAAGAATATATGATGATACAAAAGGTATCAAAATGTGAGAAAATATCTTTGACATATGATTTACGATCATCTTCCTCCTATTGGGTGTTCTGCAACAATTTTATGGGAAACACCATGAAGTACCACGGATAAAACGGTTCCATCCACTGGTGAATCATCATGATTTTCAGACAAACCCATCTCCATTGGTGAAATCGCTCATCTATTCCCCATTGTCCAAGATATCCCCATCATACTGGCAACTTCACACATTGAAAAACAGAAAAAAAAAAACTTTCAAAAAAGCTATCGAATCGAAAAAGTAGATGATCATCCCCATGGCCCCATATCAAATCCCCATATGTTCATACTATTTTCATCATATTAAAAGTATTAAAATCCCCATGACTTAAACATCAGATCCCCATCAATCCCCCATATCACTACTCCACGCTCGTCTCCGGAGCCTCCTCACCGCTCTTGGGATTCTGCACCTCCATGGATGAATTGGTAGATCACTTGAAGTTGCTCATAGAATGAATGATTCATTAGCTTTAAACAATGATATATTATATGATTCAATATCATTCTAAACTGATTTTATGAATCTATATCTTTATAGATCAGTTGAAGTTACTCATATGATGAATCAGTTGAATTATATATGATAATTATATAATATATATATATTAGCTTAAAAAAATGAAATTTGCATGATCTGAGAAACACGTGTCTTCAAATGGGAAATCCCCAAAAGCATGGGGTTCAATACTAAAATTGTCTAATGACTTTGATGATTTGGGGTATCCCATTCAAGGAAACCTCCATAATATGAAAATATATGAAATTTAGAAAGAAACAGAATGTCAGGATAAAGTGCTGGAATGCGTGATGATAAACGGAGAGTTTGCCAACAACTGTACTTCATCGGAGCACTTCCCCTCCAAAAACACAGCACGTTACCGGACATCGAGAGCAGCGACGTTGGCACAGAGCGCCTCAAAGAGGTCCGGGTGCTGTGTGTACAAGTCTTCAAACGATTTGACAATGATGTCAGGTACTGACCTGTTGCGCAGCGATCAAGTGATCAAGGCACAAAAGGCACGCTGACGTGGCACGAAATTCGCGTCAAACAGCGAATTTCGGAGATCAAACATGCCCTGTTTTGGGCCATATCAATGCAGAATCCCATGACAGGCAAAGCTCCTGGGACAACGCTAATTGATGCAAATGGATGAAAGAATTCCAGTTATCCCAGACTTGGCTGAAAGGGAAAATGACAGGAAAGCCCTGCTTTTGACATCTTTTTACTCGAGTGTCCGGCGAAATTCCTTTAATCACTCGATTGAATGTAGCAACTTAGTCCCAAGAGCAATTCCAGATAGTTCCTGGTAACACCGCCATCCACAAATCTTGCCGGGGGGACCTTTCCTTCAAACGGCCTTTGATGTAGTTCGACATTGGCTTGATGCGATCCTTCGGCGACTGATGGTCATCACAATCTGGTCATCGCTTGCAGTTTGCCCTTGAAAATGGCCATGGAAATAATAGGCAAATCATCTAGAAATGGGTACATGGTATATGTATATATAATGTTGAATGGCTATGTGAAATTACCAGAGATCTGAAATTCCAACTTGTGAACACGGCTGCCTGAAATCTCCTAAAAAACATCGTCCCACGATCAGGCCTGGCAGTACCACCCTAGGCTCAACCATCAACCAACGTTGGCGTCAACTGTGCAGCAGATTCCAGGCAAAAAAATACATGGAGAAAGAAAACTCAAAGCCAAACTATGTTGTGGATGGGAAAACTCCATTCATAGCTCCAATTAATGGGCTCCCCAAAAGTAGGGAATCTGAATAATCTGAATACAATTTGATACAACCTGATACAAGATATATAGCTCCCCATAGTCCAAGATAGCTCCCTCCTCTGCTTTTGTGCTGTCCTCGTACAAAGATTCCAAGGTCGAAATCAACATCTGACGCAATCCATCAGGGCCAAGACTCCTGGCGCTGGAAAAGATTGGCCTTTTTGGAGGATCCCAATCTGGAAAAGATTGACCTTTTGGGAAGGTCCAGGATTTCGAAAGTCGCAGGAAAAGCTACAAATAGAGAAATCATGAGAAACCATGAGAAATCTGTGAATGCAAATAGAGAGGCAAAGTCCCTCCCAGCACCAATACAACACCCTCCTTTGGACGTGCTTGGATGTGTCCCAGTTACTAAGTGGCTTCTAACCGTATGAACTAGCCTAGCTATATATGGTTGAGATCCCCAGTTAGATCAATGACATATACACGTGTTATGTACGAACCACCCAAAGTCGGATTTTTGGCTTCAATCTCCCATCAACCCCAGCAGAATTTGCAGCCAGAAGGACTCAAGAGCAGCTTGGCCCGCATCAACTTGAACTTTGTTGGTATCAACCTGGTCGATTTGGTCACTTTTTGCTGGAAAACCACAGGGGAAAAGGCACAGTCCGTTGTTTGAAAGGACTGAACACTGTATCAACAGATCACTCCATGCGACAAATACAATCATATATTATATAAATCATATCGCATACTTAGTTAGTTATATACACTACATACAATTATATCAATTATATATCAGAGAGAAAGAGAGATATTGTACGTACGTACATAAAATTTACCATGTTGGTGCAAACACACGTGTATCATCTCGGTTGCTGGTATCCCTGTTGCCATACCTGTTGTTGTAGATTGTGTACATTGGAATCCCTTGCGCAAAGTGGGCCTGGCGGCCCGGAGGAACCACTTGTCGACCTTTGCCGCGCCTGGTACAGTCTGTGAATCTTCTGACACTGAAATCTCCAAGATCATCTGTAAATGCTCAAGTCTGGCTCTGGTCCAAAATCTGAAAGTGGGGGACTTTTATCATTGGATTGGCTGGAAAATCTACAGGAAACCATCAACCAAACAAGCAGCCACCGTTCTCCATTCTGGTGTGAGCTCCAAAAACGACCCCCTCAGCACTGCACCCATCATCAACCTGGCGCCTTTGAGTACCGTTTTGCCTCGGGACTCGGGCGAGGCTGGGCTGAGAAACTGAGAACCAAGGTGGCACCTGGATGTGCACACCTGGTTTTTTGAAAATGGTGGGATTATGCCATTTATGTACCCTCTGGTAATTTAACGTAGCTATTGAAAATGGCCATTAATAGTGGATTTTCCCATTAAAAATGGTGATTTTCCATAGCTATGTTAGTTTACCAGAGGGTAAGTAGAAAAACAACCGGATTGACACATATTCTTCATCACTCTCCAACTCATTGAGATGAACGTCGTAGATGTTTTGTTGGCGAAGCGTGGGCATGTCTGACTGCCAGGAAAGCCATGACTTGGTAATGGAAAATCCACTACAAAAAGACGTCTTTAATGGGAAAAGCATCAACAAATGGAGGATTCTCCATGGCCATGGCCATGATTACCAGAGGCTCCGACCCTTTACCACGCTTTCCTCCTGGGGCTTGTGACTGGTCCCCATGACTTGGTTGGGCCCTGAGGCAAAATAAGCCCTATCCGATCCCCGTAACATGAAATACCCCACTTAAATAACTGGTCCGAAATATTTGAGATGTGTAGACCATGGTTGCTAGGGGGTGTTTGGGGATGTTCAAAATTATTGGGAAGGGGTTAGTAGCGGTGTTTTGGGCACTGATCAAGTATTCTTTATCATGCCAGAAAGATGGTCGCCAGCCATCAATTCAATGATGATCAATAAACCTCTGGTTTATCAATATCGGGGGGGGCATCAATTCAATTTGGACATATCAATCAGTGTTTTTTCTGGGAACCCCAAAAAATGTTCGTGAAGCAACAATCAACTACCCAAATCTTGATGGGTAGTTTACCACCCAGTTATGGTAACCTTTTACCAACAGCTGTATACCCTCTGGTAATTTAACGTAGCTATGGAAAGATCCACCATTTTTAATGGGAAAATCCACTATTTCTATGGCCATTTTCAATAGCTATGTTAAATTACCAGAGGGTATTTGAAATAAACTGGTAGTTGATGTTTACCTGGGCTGGACAAAACTCGTGCAGCTTGACCCTGCCCAGCTTCGAGCCTGTCTCATGTGAATAGCCAGCCTGGCGAAATTGCGCGTGCGCGCGCGTCCGCGGACGGGCGAGTCAATCTTATGCAAATGAAATGTCGACCCAAAAAACGGGGGGACCCCCAAATCATCCATTTTAATAAGGTGTTCCAGTGTTCCATTATAAACCATCCAGCTATTGGGATACCTCCAGCCATTAGGAAACCTCCATATGGCATCCCCGGCTTGTTTTCTTCAATGTTTAATGTCTTGATGCTCTGATCCTCGCTGACGGCTTTGATGCTTTGTCGGTATACTGCTTAAAATAACGATTCATCGAAAAGCAGTCTCAAAACCACTGGAATCAGGGGTGAAAACCCCACCTTTTCGGACAATTTTCCCCAGTTTCCGCCTGCCCAAAGTCCACGGCATTTGGCACGCCCTTGCCGCCCATACCTTGGTTCAACATGGTTCAACCCCCTGCCGAAAAGTGCTTCCAGGATGGTTCCATGATGTTGTCCCTAGTTACATGTTTCAGCTGTCCAATCTTTTCGATTTTTTGGGGGTGGCTATATTACTAGAATATACATCAAGAGAAATCAGCGGCGGAAAAAGGAATGTGCACAGTTTCTTCGACATTTCAACATACCCCGTGTTGTCTTGTGACAAGAGAGCTCGTTTGCTATTGGAGTTTACTGTGGCATTGAGTGCCAAGCGAATTGAAGTGAGGTCATCCATACCCAAAGGCTGCCTGCCAAACTCGACAAGTTTGAGACAAAACCATACCCAAAACAGAGATGTTTTCACAGTTTTCACCCCTCAAAGACCATATCTTCCACAGGGCCTTGGCGCGTAGGGGGCCATGCCAGCCTTGCCAATTCGCTGGAGAAAAATTCGGCCCAGGACTTGCAGATGTAGACTTTCGACAGTTTGGAAAGTGATGAAAATGTTGGGTTTTCAATAGATCTTCAAATAGATCTTCAAATAGATCTTCAAATAGATCTTCAAATAGATCTTCAAATAGATCTTCAAATAGATCTTCAAATAGATCTTCAAATAGATCTTCAAGAACTTCAATTGGATTCCAATGATCCAGAATCCAGAAGTGGTGACAAAGACACGTTGAGTCAAGGCCCGATGTTGTTCTTCTTTTGACAAAAAAAAACGTGGTAAATGTGATACGATATGATATGAGTTGGCTTTAAAAAAAAAAAAACAAAAAAATAAACCAATGATAAATAAATGAATAAATGAATGAATAAATAAATAAAACAATAAATAAATAAATACAACACATCGGTGGGTTTATCACAAGAAACCACATGTGATTTGCTTCAAGTGTCAAAGGCAAAACCATTGAAGAAATAGCCACTGGTATTTTAACATAGCTATGGGAAATCGCCATTTTTGTTAAGCCGGTAAATCATGCCGTGGCGCCTGTGGGTTTTGGTAACGATTTGCATCAGCTCCATATGCCAGCCCAGCCTGCAACTCATCGGTGGATGCTGGAACCATTCGGGAGGTTCACATCCAGCATTTTTCTACAAGCTATCCATCTAGCCGTAACAAAGTTATAAATAGTGTCCATTTCATAAATATATAAATATATTGGAATACGTATAATATAACATATATAATATAATCATATATATATATATATATTACATATTCATATATGCATATATACTATATATATATATATGTGTGTGTGCATACAGTATATCCATGATAAACCCACCTGAAGTCTCGCATTCACGCCTGGTATTGTGCTGCGATCGGGTCCAATCCCTGGCAGCTGACGCAACTTGGCTCACTGGGGGGGCCTCACCAACCTCCAAGACCTCGCTGAAATCTGAATCCCTGACCTGAACTGGAGGTCTTAAAGGATCGATACCAGGCTGGAGTGCCATTGGGTCCTGATGCGGGGAGGCATGAAACGAAAGATCAAGTTGGGGGAAATGGGCCGGAAATGGGGGAAATATCGAAACAGCTCGAACATCAATTTGCGAAGAAGTCTTGAAATATCAAACTTCCAATCTGTCTGAAGGGTTTTTGGACGCAACACGTTGTCCCTTCAGTTGCTTATGCTGGAATCCGACAATTCGAACCTTGAAGCAGTGCATTCAATCCCAAGCTTTCATTGGGATCATACCTATATAATCATTACGCATCTCAAATACACCTCAAAAGGGTCAACCTTTAGTACGACATAGTATGATTTCTCCATTCAGCATTATTATTCATCAAAAATTCACCTGCCACATATCAAAATATTCGCCTGCAAAAAAGTAAGGCACGATTCACCATTAAATCCCATTCAAATCCGATTAAATCACCATGAAATCCCAGCAGATCCTCATTAAATCACCAATTAAATCATCATTTTTGGATGGTTAAACCTCCATTTTACCATATTTTACCATTATATAAAATCCATCATTGAAATCCTCATTTTCCATGGTTAAACTGTTAAACTCACCAGTTTTTGGTCAAATCCCCGTCCATCGGGCGCGGAAGAGCTCCGTAGGGGTCGACCCCTGGCTGCAGATGTTAGTCCATACTAACATCTGATAGGCACATCGTTGGGTTTATCACAAGGCAACTACATGTGATTTGCTTCAAGTGTCAAAGGTAAAACAACCATTTAAGAAATAGCCTCTGGTTATTTAACGTAGCTATGGGAAATCACCATTTTTAAGAACGGTAAATCATCATAAATCTTCTATAAATGGACCATTTTCCATGGCTACGTTAAATAACCAGAGGGTAAATCATTGCTAACATCTGATAGGTGCAGTACCTGCAAACTATGATCTGTACCATCTTCTGGGGGGTGCTGTACCTGCAAAAAATGTGAATGATTTGCCAACTATGAAAGCATTGAGCAGAACCAAGTAGAACCAAGAAAAGGATGTCCAAATTAGAGGAACCCAGATATTTTCCTGCAGCAAAGATTTCTTTACCCAAAGCCCACGAATTGACTTTCTCCTCTCTTCCAGTCTTGGTTTTTTCAGGGAATTCTTACAGGAAGCCGCTACTTTGATGTCCATGGGGATGCGAAGCTCCTCAATTCATAGGCTACAACCATAGCTCCGAAGCGCTCCATCCACGGAGAGTCAAATATCCCGTGACGAGTGACGAGCATTAATCCTACTATTGTTGGTTTTAAATGGTCTTAATATATATATATATATATATATATATCATATATATCATATATATCATATATATCATATATATCATATATATCATATATATATATATATCATATATATCATATATATCATATATATATCATATATATCATATATATCATATATATCATATATATCATATATATATCATTATATATCATATATATATCATATATATCATATATATCATATATATCATATATATCATATATATCATATATATCATATATATCATATATATCATATATCATACATATATCATACATATATATATATATCCAAAATTGTGTTGATTACTCATGGTCAATATCCCCCATGTCTACATTATGTTTAATAGACGACGTTACCATTAAACCCCACCAGGTGGAATTCCCATGAGCAATGGGATAGTTTCTAGCTCCAAGTGGTATAGTCGTGATCCACCAAATAATCCTGCAGCAAAAATGGTGAGCTCTTCCCATTTTCCTATCTTGGTGGGTTAATGGGAAGACTTCACCATCCCAGTGCTTCTCGGCCTGGGTAGTACGGATTCGTTGGGGCCTGGAGATGAAAGATTCAGATTTCATAGGGAATATGTTTTGGGAATACAAAAAATGGGGAGATACCCTCGGATAATTTGTTACATAGCTATGGAAAATGACCGTTTGAGGTTTGCCTATTGACAATGGTGATGTTCCATAGCTATGTGAAGTTAACAGACGGTGGAAAATTTGAGCAAATCCAAATCAAACATTTCTCACAATATCAATGTGCTTTTCGGAAACTCAATTCGAAGCTCAAACAAAGGCTCCCCTTGATTTCGTTTGGGAATCTTAGGATAGGGGGGGGCCGGCTCCGATTCAACACCTTATATAAAACTTGATTAATCATCTTCGAACTTGATGGCGCCGCACACAACGGGTCAGCTTGAGCCAAATTAAAAAAGGGAAAACTATGGGGTTTTGCCATCATTCTGCCAAGGTTTCCAGTAGTTTTCTGGCCTGATCACAAGGCGACATGTGCATATACAATCATACGCATTGGTACTGTATCAGGCTTAGTCAAACAACGGTTCCCATTTCCCATGATTTGTATTGCCCTTTTCGTTCAAGGTTCAGCTTGCAACCCGGTTGGCACCTGCACGTAGGGTTGAGCCGCCGGTGCTGCGGGCGCGGGGGGACGACCGTAAGACGGACTGTCCACCCACTGGTACACCTGGCATCGTGGCCAAACCAAACAGCATTTTCAGCGGCCAAACAGAAGGGATCGAGCCACAGAAAGCACGCAAAAAATCTAGGTTTCATCCAAAAACTTCTACACATGAAGGATTTTCTGTTCCTTGTGTGCCCAAACAACATGTCAGGTGTCTCAAAATGGGGACAAAATGGGGAATGGGCCATTTTTTTCGACCATGTTTAGAGAAAAAGAGGATGGACCATCAAATGTTCTGGTTCCAGATTTCGAGACAACTCCATTGTGACGAGCAAACGTTGGGCATCAAACCGCAAAATGTGCCTTCCATTCAGAAAAATAGATGAGTTGCTGAGTTGCTCCATGATTTCTTCTTGGGGAACCCGCAAGAGTTGATGATTGGTTTCAATATGATTCCATGAACAATCAATAATCCCTGCCCCCTAACATTAAACACCTGCCAGAAACCATGGTGTAATTGGGAATTTGCACATATTTGGGATCATTTAGGGGGTGTATGAGTGTCAGTCTACCAAAATGGTGGATTACCTTCAAGAATCTAAGTGGAATTATTATTATTGTTGTTGTTATTGTTATGATTCTTATTTATTGTTGCTATTTATTTTTATTATCATGATCGTTATGATTATTATTAGTAGTAGTAGTAGTAGCAGACATACAGCTGCAAAGCAGCATATCTCTGGGTAAATTATAATATTTAACATTCACCTGAATCTTGCGGCCATTTGGGCATGATTTCCCTTATATATTAACCATCCCAGTGGTCCAGTGGTCCCGTGGTCCCGTGGTCCCGTGGTCCCCGCCATGTCTTGCACGGGTGGAGGCGTTGGATTGTCCACCCATTGAGTGCCAGCCTTGGCGTTGCAGCTGGTGATTCTTCTTGGGGAAGATCCGAATATCGTTAAAATGCTGATGATTAGAATCTACAATGGATATATATCCGTTATAATTCCGTTATGTAATAGTGTAACCTATCATTATAACATAACTATAACATACTATAACCACCATGTTCCATCCTTAAATCAAAAAATAATGTGATGCTTATCTCTCCTATTGTTCATGGTTACGTTCCGGCAATCATGGCTAGCTGGAAATCACCCATTTCCAACCGATGACTTCCCCCGCAAACTCAACATCCATGGATCGTTCAGGGATTTCCTGATGAAAAAAATCTGTGGCTAAATATGATTGGGATATGAAATCCTGAGATCGTATTGGATTGATTTGGTGATTGAAAGTTCTGAAGATTTTTAAGGTAAATCAATGGATATCATCGTGGGGAGTTCACCCAAGTTGGAAAACGGGGCACTTAGGGAACCCTGGAGCGACAGCAAAAAAGGGAAGCCTGGGTAGCTGAGGATGTGCATCCCATTTGATGTGGTGAACCCTCTGATAAACATTGATAAACCACATTCCAATGCTGAGACTTCTGTTGTTTTCTTATTTATACCTTCAAACAGTGGGAATGGTAAGACATGGTACAGCAATTATACTACAATAAACCAGTGGGGGCTTGGGAGATCCGAATTCATCCAATGCTGGGTGTGAACCATTTAGAGCCACAGCCACGTAGGATTGCCTTTTTTCAACTCACAGTTCCTCAGCAATCGCCAAGTGGGATGGTTGCAGTACCCACCTATCATGCGAAGTGTTCTCAGCCAAGGTGCTTGAGGTTGTGTTGTCGGATAGATCGGCTGGGGGGGAGCCTGGCATCAAGGTCACTTGAAAGGCAAAATCTGAAGCTGGCCACTGCTCGTCCACTTCATATCCCTGAAATTGCGCAAAAACCTCCCTTTTTTGTGAACTTCAAGTTGGACAACTTCCACCCCAGTTGATTAGTTGATTTATCCTCTGGTAATCAAAGATTGCCTAGAAAATCCCCTAGTTCCATGATTTGTGCATTGAAATAAATCTCAATTTAATTGATTTCCCAGCCAGCCATTGCCCAGCTTCGCCTGTGCAGCAGGCTGTTGAGGTGGCTGGCCCTTCGCAAAGCGAATGGATTTTCCAGCAAAGATCTGCGGGAAATCCATATCATTTTTAGATTGCAAATGGCCTTCCTATCCAAAGTTGCTAGGAAAATCTGGGATAGAAAGTTGAAATGTCCTTTGATTTCACCCATTTTTCGGCAGAAAATATCCGAAAATCCGGTTCTTCACCAAAGTTGTTCCCTGAAACACTGGGATTCGGGGAGACCATCTGGACATTGAGCTTCTGGCAGGACCATCCACCCATTGGTATCCCTCAGCGTCGCAAAGAAACAAAAGCCATGGCTAGGGGTCAAGACCCCAAAATGGTTGGCTAAATGATTAAAATGGTTGGTTAATGTTTGCTACATGTTGGTTAACCCCAAAATTCTTGGTTAAATCGATTAAATTAACTAAAGAAACAAACCTTGTGGGTGCATTAGTTCGCCACTTTCGACCGCCCAAATAGATGCATGACTGTGTCATTCCCAGGGTGTGATGAGGCTGGGAGTCACACATCACCAGCTGGCTCATGCCAAATCCCTGCGGCACGCCTGAAGTCCGAAACAGTGCTTCCCAAAGTCAACTTGAGCGAGAATTGCAGGAGAACAGGAACGTGGAACCATCCCAGCTCATCTGAGATACCTCACTGAAAATATCTTAAATGAGTCCGAAAAACCATGGTATACCCATGGTATACCCATGTATTTATACCCCAGATCATCAAATGAACGGCCATAAATTGGAGTGGAAGCAACTGAGTTGCTGGCTCTGGCGGCATCATACCTGGAGCCATCAGATGAGTTGCATCTCCCATGGCTTGGTGGTTGCGTTGCCATGAAAAAAAACAGCCACGGCGCCGGTAAACGAACAGTTTGCTCTTGAACATGGCCATAGAAACTGTGGATTTACCCATGAAAAATGGTGATTTTCTATAGTTGTGTTAGTTTACCAAAGGGTATTGATTTCGGCATTTCAGCCACGACACCTGGATGTTGCGAGTAGGGCAGCGACATGTTGCGATGCGCTTAATCCTCACGAAGGAACCACAGGGGAAGCTAAAGCCCATTCATCCCCGTTCAGCGTATCAATGTTGTTTTTGATGTATCCAATTATCCAGTTGTAAACCAATTATGATGTGAACACATATAATAATTGTAACCAATTGTAACCAATTATCCAATTATCCAATTGTAAACCAATAATATCACATATAATCTTTTATTATCACATATAATATTCCAATGAATATAACCAATGGTTATTTGATGTGAACAAATTTTATGATTGCAATCATCATCCCGTGATGTGAACAGTTAAGAGCCCGTCACACACTGTCGTATTGGCGAACCAAAAAAAGAACAGAAATAAACCCAGAATTGAAGGGAACATCAGAATTTACCGGGAATTAAACCATGGTGTCCTATAATTGTTCCCTTCAAGCAAAATATCATATTGAGTTGGTTCTATATCCCCATTCTATTCCCATCACAGCACCATTTTGCTGGCCATCCCCATTCTTGATGTCCAAAGTCCCAACCCACCAAGACAGTTTCTTTCTCAGAGATGGTTGGTTAAGAACAGGAATCCCAGTTCATGGATGATGGTAGTCCCAAAATCTATAAGAGTAGACCCCCCAAAGGAATCATCAATGATCATTTATCATTTATCAATCATAATATTATCCCACTTGTTGCGATGGTTCATACCCCTGTAAAAATGTTAGTGAAATCCCCATCAGACAACTAGTCATCAACCATATCAATTCCCGTAAATTTCCACTTGAACCTACCCGTATCATGTTGAGTTGGTTGCCAAGTGTATCATCAACTTTTTTTGGTTATACCATGTTATACACATTATTAATGTGCATATCCGAGATCCCCACTTGTTAATGGTTATACAATTGTATCCAATAGTGGGGCCCTAGTTTGGTATATGATGCGTTCTCGGATCATACCGATTGGTTGGTGGTTGAATGTAGGGGAGCCTCTGTTATTAATCCACCAGAGGGATAAGTTTTACATCCCCATCACAAATCAGATATCCCCATTAGTGTCATACGTCCATTGTTAATTTCCATATTTGGAATTCAAGTATATTAATGAATGGTATAAGTTTTATATATATATTCCCCTTATGATTTGTTTCATGGTGATATACCCTTTACCAATGCTAGTTGTACCATGGATCCCAGAGGATCGCAAAGGATCCGCCAAGTCGCGGAACTGGTCTGAGTTGAGACCTGGCCGTGGCTTTTGAACATGTTGGTCTTTGTATAGTGTTGGTGGTGGTAGATATAGTTATACCTGGTTGGTGGTATACCTACCCCTAGATATTGTTATAGATATTGTTCTAGATATTGTTCTGGTTGGTGGTATACTAGGTATACCTACCCCTCTGAAAAATATGAAAGTCAATGGGAAGGATTATCCCATATATTATGGAAAACAAAAAATGTTCCAAAGCATCAACCAGATATGATCCTCTAGATAATGGTTGCCCAATTTTTGTCTAAAAGCATCTAGATGTTCAAAAAAAGAATGAATGTATTGATACAACCATCAAAAAATGTACAGTAATTGGTTCTTGGTGTTTTGGATATTTGTTAGACATGTTGCTGATATTCTAAATACTGCAGATTTGATGTATTATGCAATTATGTTGGATTGATATGGCGCATTGTAAAGGCCGTATAGATATGCTGCATAGATATATCAGTACCCAAACAACGTGTTGGTATCAAACCAACACGGTTTAAGGATGTTTAAGGGGCTTCAAATTGAAAAGCACCAACATGGAAAGTTGGCATGTCCCCATTTTTGATGGTGATGGTCACCGACAGAATTATAGAAAAACAAAACCATTAAAAAAATACGGCAGCAACAGCATGGGATGTTTTCTATAATTCTGTCGGAGACTTTTGGTTGTTTCTACAATTCATATTGCCCCTGTATTTTGGGTAAACCCTGCCAAATTCCCTCAGGATTATAGCCGCCGACAGAATTATGGAGAAAAAAAATAGGAAAAAAACACGTAATGATATTGAAAAAACAAGTTAACGCATCTGATCTCTTTTGTTTCTCCGTCAGCTGCGGTATTGTTCCATCCTTTTTATTCTATAGTTCTGTCGGCAGCTGGTCACCGACAGAATTATAGAAAAATAAAGTATATATCAAAAATACTGCAGCACCTGCCGTTTCAGTTTTTTCTATCCTGTAATTGAGTTTTGCCCACAAGGGTTAACGACCAAAAATGATGTTTTTATATGTTTTTATCAATAACTGTGCTCAATGTCCAGGCCTGTATTTTAGGTAAACCGTGACAAATTCCCTCAGAATTATAGCCGCCGACAGAAATATAGAAAAACATAAATATAGAAAAAATAGAATTATAGAAAAAAAAGTTAACGCATCTGATCTCCTTTTTTTGCTCCATCAGCTGCAGTATTTCTTTATCCTTTTTTTCTATAATTCTGTCGGCAGCTAAATCGCATTTTTTTCATGGTTGAATCAAATCCGAATTCTCGGTGGTTCAAACATGATTTTTCATGCCCTTATGGTTGCTTATATCCCGACTTTATCACCACTGGTGGTTGCTTAAATCCCCATATATACATATATTTTGTTTGATGTTTAAACCATCAGCTAAATCCCCATGTTTGCTGGTTAAATCAACATTTGCTATCTTTGTACATTCGACTTTTGTTGGTTAGATAGATAATGGTAAATCCCACTTTTCGCTGGTGACACTATCATTTTTGTTGGTTAAATCACCACATTTGTCAAAATGTGATGGTTAAATTCCATTTTGGTTGGTTAAATCACATGTTTCTTCCTTAAACAACCCACCGTCAGATTGTCATTCCAACACACCGCACCGGAGAATGCGGCCACTGCATCACCGACGCCAACCGGCGACGGACCGCTTTTGCGGAGACACGCCTCGGTAGACAGCGAGATGTTTCATGGGCCGGGCCGTTGAGAGTCCTCTCTAATGGATGCATTGATGTGTATGATATCTATATATATATGTGGAAACATATGATACAAATATATACATTGTATGTGTCCTGCATGTGCATGTGTATGTATATATATATACATGTATACATAACATATATATATATACATAATTATACATACATATACATACACACCCTACTTTTTCCCGTCACCGCAGCTCTGAGGTAAGGTTCGGACCGGTCCCGAGCTGCAGCGGAAATCGGACATGCGGAGTCGAGCCGAAAGGGTGACGCGAAAGGCCCAAGTAAATGGGGTAAGCATCATCGATCAATGGGACAAATTGATGTAACCGTAATTAACGTGTAATACTATGATAGTAAGAAAAATGATGGAAAATCATCATCTATAAATGATAATAATTCATGAGTGTCATCATAGTCATCGATGAAAATATTGTAGTTGATGATAATGATCAATGATAGCAGTAATATGTGTGTAAATATATAGAAACTATAGTTGGTCAGTGTCCTTATGATGGTATGGATGGATGACATCAATGGGTGTTGTACTACCCATGGGGACATCATGGGAATTTAACATATAATGATGGTGATTTAGCAGGTATGGTAGGAATTGAGATAATTTATAAATCAATCAATCATGACGGGTATCTTGGTCCATGTAAAAGACCCCAAAGCTAGGACTTAAAATGATTCAAATCGTTCGTTCCTATTCATTAAGAGGTAAGACAGTAGGTAAATCAACTGTAAATGGCAATGTTCAATAGCAACTGTCAAATTACCAGAGGGTGCCAAATGTGTTGGGGATCACAATAATCCATGAAATGTGAATCCCTTCTTGGTTTTGGTGGATGTTGATTTAAAAAATCAAAATGTGGATGTCACCAACAAAAATGGTGGTATAATATGTGGACATAATGGGGATACATGTACAAATATATAAATAACAATAACAACTTATACCAACTTAATATGATATGGGTTGGTTTTATTGAAAAAGAAAACATAGGGGGTTCCTGCAATTGTGTCCTTTTGAAGCCCGTGAAAACGGAGTTATTTATCTCAACAAAAGGAGGTATAGAAATCATTTAAAACATTGGGACTGGCACTGTGGTAGGGTGAAATGAACCATTTGACACTTAGGGACTACTACAAACCTACAACGTACTGGACCTTTCCGGGTCCTTTCTGTGTCATCTGTAAACACTACCTTCCGGGAGGTGTTTTGCCACTATTTAAGCACCTTAAAGGGTTGAGCGGTAACCCGCTAATCGGGGGGAATGTGAGGATGTGTGACATCTGCTGTGGTATGGCTTCAACAGCTTCAATCATCGGTCCTGAAATTGTTACCGGATTGCAGAGACCACTTTGGGCACTTCTGAACCAACTCAATCAAAGTGAAACCCACACTTGCCCAAAGAGCAAGTGCGCTAAGCGCATTGGCTATGTTTCTAATGATCAAATGTTTGTGGTCCCTGTAAACTATCCCTTCAACGAATTCTGGGACAAACCCCTGCCATTGTTGCTCAATGTTGCTCATTACCCCCCACTCCATGTTTTCTGTTTCATCCCAATTTTCTCAGGTCTTCTTGATGGGTTCGTCGCCAAGCCACATCACGTCGGTCTCATTGTCCTCACATTCAGGAAATCTGGATCCAAAGCCAGAATCATGCGGAAAATCACTGAAAATCTACCGAAAACAATGTTTGTTCAAAGGATTTTTTGTGGTTTGCTTGTAAGTGTTCCTGAGTCTAAGAAGAAGAAGAAGAAGATCCAAACATAAATGGTCTATATACTATATACCCCTCGGAAAAAAAAAGGTTGAAATATGGGCATGGGTCAAAACTCTGGAATCCCCTGGTTTTAAAGGACCATTTAGTAGCTATTGATCCACACCCTTTTCAGCCTTTTCAGGTACCGGTCCTCAATCGGCTTAATACTATGGGACTATGAACCAACAAAGTTCGCTTTTCGGGGCTACCTAACATCGGCAAGGTCTAGGGGAAACATCCAAAATATTGCCGTGAGACGTCCCTGGCCGTGGGATGGCCTTCAATTTGGTCGGCAATGTGTATTTTGTTCATATTTGGTTTGTGAACCATCAAAATTTGGGGGTACCCAATTCTAAATTTTGGCCCGTACCCATGAGTAAAGAGACGTCCCAAAACAGCTGCTGGATACGGGGGTCTTAAAAGCTGAAACCTGAAACCGCGCTCTTGATCTTTCCGAAAAACATACCGTAATACTATGTTTGCTCAGCCAAAGTTTGCGGCCTCCACTTCAAATTCAGCCCCAAGTTCACCGGCTTCCGCCACAAAAGACCTTCCACTAGTGGATGACAAATCGGGGTCAAGTCAAGCCACAGTTTTGAAACATACCGATCTTCAATAGCCATTTGCTTTGCCCCCCTATTTTTGTTGGTTAAACCCCCTATATCTCCACAATAGATATATGTATATACATATATATATATACATATATATACATATATATATACATATATATATATACACACATAATTCCACTTCCACATATATTTATATTACATAACCTCATTTTTTTGGGAGATGTCCCTTCCAGTTACCCCATCCCATGGTCCATGAAAGGCGCCGGAGGGAGGTAGCTTGGACCCTGGCGACAGCGGCTTTATCCCCATCTCCCACTATTCTATCCCATTCTATCGGCTTTCCATAAATTGCTGCTACCCCAATAGCTGGATGGTTGATGTCATGGAACATCTTATTAAAATGGCTCAAAATTAGCTACCCCAACAATTGGATGGTACTAAACTAGACATTTCAATCTGTGGTCCCCTTAACGGTCTTCCATGGCTTGACCCACACCCAAATGGATGATGCCTTCAGGGCCGGGTACCATGACCTGGGCCCGTCCTGCGGATTCAGCTCCGAAGAGGCCAGCGCAGCGAGGGAGCCCAGCCCGCAGACCTCACCGGCGCTTCCGAAATTGGGGCCATGGTCTTTGGTTTATTGGTTAGTAATGGTTAATAGTGGTTACCCTCTGGTAATTTAACATAGCTATTGAAAATGGCCATTTATAGTGGATTTTCCCATAACAAATAGTGATTTTCCATAGCTATGTTAAATTACCAGAGGGTAATCATGGATAATTGTGATTTATTGGTGATTCATGATGACTATATAATGGGATATACCCCAAAATGGTCAACATACCAAAAGCGACATTGAAGACGTGGCCCAGTCGAAATAGTGGATTTTCCCATGAATAGCATGGTGGATCTTTACCATTTCGGGTACCTATGGCCTCACCAACCTTATCCCGAGTGTATCCCATCAAAAACATCTCCCTTGATACCACCATTCTTAATAGTGAAATCGCATGAAATCACCATGTTTGATGGTGAAATCACCATTTTTGATGGCTAGATCAGCTTTCCAAAACCCCCACCCGACCTTGGAGTTGGCAATCACTGGCTCAAAGGACATGCCAAAGAGTTCCTGCCACAGTTTTGCCCCTGGTGCCATACCATTCTTCTGCTTCGCTACTTAGGTATCCCTAGGGGTTACAAGTTATACCAAGTTATATCCAACCAGCTAGTAGAATCCGGTGAAAAAAAACGTATCTCCACGTGTTTCTTTGTTCGAACCTTTAAAAACAAATATTTGGTACTTCCCCCCTGCGATGCCCTTTTGGTGAGATTTTGGCCTGCCAGTCCAGTGCATTTCCACCCAGAAGCTCATCGCCTGGGGCTGAAAAAATCCATGGCCCTTCTGAAAAACATCCCATGAAAATGGTGGGTTTAACCATCAAAAATGGTGGTTTGAACCGGTGCATTCGCCTAGAAAAATGATGGTACAATGGGAATTAATGGTGTTGAATGGGTATGAACTATCAAGTGGTTGTGATTAACCAACTGTTGTATGATACCCCGCTATACCAATCAATCAACAAGGGTACCTTCACTGGCGAAATAATTATTTACTTGAAACTGCGGGTATCCATAAATGTCCATAAAATTATATAAAATTGCAATCTTTCTGAGAGATATTGTGACCCTTTAAAATTTTGTGCCCAGATTCAGACTTTGTCTACCCCGGAACGACCAGGGAAACGATGATAAATAAATGATAAAACGTGGCCACAGCACATCAAAAATCAAAGAAAGCAGCATCAGAACCTGTTGCCCCATGGGTGTGGCGTCGCTCCTTCAGCCATGGGGAGGTTCGACTCTTTCCAGATTCGTTTTTCTCTTTCTGTTTATTTTTGCTAAGCGGTCTTGGTCTTGTCACTCTTACCTTTTCTTGTCTCTTTCCAACTCCTTCTCTTCTTTCCTTGTGACCTCGTTAATCCATTTATTCCCAAGTTTCAGACAAACCCACAAATACGACCATCGATGTTTTTCCCACATGTCCCTAGAACTGAGGTGAAATCCAGAGATCTCGTTTTACCGGTTGAGTAAAGCCCTTTCTTCGCTCACGTCCACATGCGGCTCAAATCGTAGATGCCCAGAAATTTCCAGCTTTCCGCAGCTTTTCTCTGGGGTTTTCTGATGAGAAAAAGTCCATCTTACAATTTAATTTTCTGCCATGAAATCTATAATACATTATAAATACCAGTTCGCCTACAATTCACCAGAGTTACCCTCCAGTAATCAAATGTGACTGGCCACGAAATTCCCGAACTGGGAAAATCCTCGAAATCAATGGCGGACTAAACCTCGCTCGCCACATTTGACACCGGAGGGTTCATCCCAGTCACTGGGCAAGAAGTCTATTGCACCTCGTCCCTCATCGTCCTAAGCACAGCACATCAACACGGGGTGACGTGGTCACCCAAAGGCCATAACCCAAAAATGATGATTCAATGGGATTTGAGGTGATTCATGGGGAACTTATGGGGGGATAGCCCAGTAGATGGCATAAACCATCCCATTAACGCTGCTTCGGACCACCCATTTCCAATGTCTTCTTTGGATTCTTATGGATTTTACCAGATTAATTAACAAACACAACTTGGGATTCGAATGGATTTAATCATCACCACACCTGAGAACAAGAAGGTGATCCAACCCAAAAAAAGGAATTAACCATTTTTTGGCTCCGATAAACGTGAAAAATAGGGGATCCCACTAATAAAAAGATTAGGATCGAAACCAACTAAATGGGATTGTATTTAACGCATAAAATAAAGATTTAGGTGTTCCAGCAACAAACAACAGGATGGAAACTGACCAGCGTGGGTTGGGTGTCAAAATTGGAAGTCCAAAAGATTGTATATGATGGTTGTCTTTTTGCTTGCCGGATGACGAAAAAAAACAGTTGAATCACTTTGAGTAAATGTCGAATCACCATTGTCCTTGAGTTACCCTTAAATTTGAGGCAACCTTCACTTGTGGCAACAGAAGACTGTATGAATGTTTTGATCACCAAATATAATAAGTGTATGTAAGCATATAAATATGCATGTATAGATGTGTACATAAATATATGTGTATATATATATAATACAGCATGCATATATATATATATGAGCCCGGTCCCCGGACCCCCACCACCCCCCCCCCCCCCCCCCCCCCCCCCCCCCCCCCCCCCCCCACCCC
>Ga0126342_10006567_pt1 | contig 20651 bp, 20 predicted proteins | sample Cyp1metagenome_FD_92528 | JGI IMG/M metagenome (GOLD analysis project Ga0126342, IMG submission 92528) | Coral microbial communities from Lord Howe Island, Old Settlement Bay, Australia - Cyphastrea 1 metagenome | ecosystem: Host-associated > Invertebrates > Cnidaria > Coral ...
ACGATAACAGTGATGACAGTGATGACACTGATAACAGTGATGACAGTGATGCCAGTGATGGCAACGATGACAATGATGACAGTGATGACAGTAATGACAACGATGACAATGATGACAGTGATGACAGTGATGAAAAGATGACCAGAAACGGATATAGATGGGCAATGATAGGCAATGATAGGCAATGATGTGCATGTAAAGTTTATGAAATTTTGATGTCAACCGAATTTCAGTCGGAGAGATGTTCGATTGTCCAAGGAGTTGATCCTTGGTGCCCGCGAGATGTTGGACAACGTGCTCTTTCTGCGACAGCAGTTGCTGAAAGCTGTAGAGGCGCGGCAACAAAAGGACCCCCATGGAGCTAAAAGATGCCCAAAGAACATAGAACTCAAACGTACTCAAACTATCCGAACTTTGCTCAAGATTCTGGAATTGCGGGTGTTATTTTGTGCTGGTCGAAGAAGTAAAAGGCAAATTAGATTCTTTTTGTTCTTTCAAAACACCTTTCAAAACCAAAATTCAAAGTGAATTCCCGACTTCAAGGAAAGGTCTCCATAAGTAAACCAAATTTCCCAAGTGATTTTGCATCGCATTTTCCATATTTCTGGGAAATCTTCAGAATTTCTCTCCAGTCGATGGATTTGCAGCGGCTGCATGGCGCGGTGGAAGCCGCGCATGACAGTCTTCCAGAGAAGGCTCGTGGAACATGGATGGCCCGGGCGGCCAGTTGTCGCGGTGATGGTTTGGATTGGGGGAATCTTGTTTTGGCCAAACGGGCCAAACTTTTCAAGTGAATCATTCATGAATATTTTGACACAAGCCCATGTGCTTGTAGGTGGGGGCAAGGTTTGCCTGACAGACGGAGGTAAATCATATGATTAGCATTTTGATGCATTTTGTAGTTTTCCAGGCAGCGAGAGTTACCGGATGGTAATTGTGCGAGACTGAATTGCTTAATTCCCAGAGGGTAACTGTTGGTCTCTCTTGACTTCTTGGAAAGCAATTTTCCAGAAAGCGCTTTTGTCATGGCTCATTTCTCATCTCATTTTCCCAGTATCTCTAATTGTCGCAGGAATTCAGAGTTTTAACATCTCAACAATCCTGAATCTAGATTAATCTAGATGAATAAACACAGTTTTGCAATTCTTAACATCTCAATGATTTGGCAAAATGCAAAAGCCAGAGAATTTCCAAACAGAGTCCTGGAGGAGAATCCCTTTGGATCCTCCAATCTATAGCTGATATAGCTATCAATAGCTTGCCCACTCCAAGTCCACCAGGATTTGGCCAATGCCATCCACATCTTGGAGGACAGGTTTTGAAATTTCCAGTCAGCCTTTTGCTTCATGATATACATATTAACATTATTAACACATTACAATTCCAGCAAAATATTATTTGATCTTATTTGTTTAGTTACTTATAGTTGCTTTCTTCCTTATTTAGTATTTACATGCTGATATAAATCGACAGGAAAGCATCCCTTAGCGGCAGACGCAGGAGCTGAAGACTGGCGAGTTGGGTCGCCTGGAGCGTCACCTGAAAGCTGCCGCAGAGAGCGGCGACTTCCGCGCGCTGGATGCGCTGCTGCAGCGTGCGGAGAACGCTAAGGAGCTGGGCGTTCAGGTGTCGGAAATGGTGATGGTGTGTGGATAGTGTGGGGATATCATGGAAATAGGATGGGGGATGAATTGAATGAATTGAATGAATTGAATGGGTTGAATGGGTCATGGTTAGAGTCATGGTTTGTCGTAAACATTTTCCACTGAGTTTCGGTATTTTTACGGGGAATGTGCTATGGGTATGGAGATGGGGTTAGGGCCTTCCAGCACCAGACATAGGACTTGACCGGTTTAGGACGCGTAGAGGTTGACGAACCCTATTTTATTGGCTATGGATCAACAGACAAAAACCTTGGCATTTCTTGCTTGTGACACTTGTCACGACAAGGTCTAGCTAGTAGTCATGCATGTTCATCCAACCAAACAACCAAACAACTGGAAAAATCGTCACTGGGATTGGGATGGTTTGCTTGAGTTGGATGAATGCATAAAGGAAGGTGGATTGCATTTAGTGAATTTTAGTGATATATTGAGGGCATGATGGGATGTTACACATCGTTAGTGATGTTGCTTTGACAAACAGTCTGATGTTTGCTGTTTTCCGATGCATTAAATTCGTTGTTTTCTGATGCTTCTTTTGGCCTTCCATTGGGGTGTGGCTCCTTTGGGTTTCGCACCGCGAAGGTGGAAGAGTTGGACTTGGATCACTACCAGCGCTTGGCGCAGAAGCATCAGGCGATGACGGCGATGATGCCGATGACGGCGATGACATGGCTTGTACCAACTGGTTGATGTTGTTTTTTTTGGGAAATGGGGACCATAGAAGCACTCATCCAATCATCCAATCCAAGACTGCCGTGCGAATCATTGAGATCTTTCCAGGCGGCGAATATCCAGATGCTGCAGGACCTGACCCAATCCCCAATCCAAGTGGAGCTTCTTAGGCATCGCCCGATGAAGATCATATAATCATCTTATACGTATATACGTATATACGTATATACGTATATATATATATGCATAGTTATATAATGTTATATAAGTACAACATAGTACAAATATAAGAGCATCTCAATTTTCTCAAGATATCTCAAGTATCAACTTCTTTGTGAACTCTGCGTGAACTCACAGGAGGATTTGCAAAGATATCGCCTGAGCACTGATTGGTCGCTGCCTTTGTTTTATGGCTAGAAAAAATGCGGGACGGGCCCCCATAGCCATCAAATGCCATCAAAAAATTGGAAAATTAGTGAACATGAGAAGAAACATGAATGAAAATTGGAAGAAACATGAAGAAGCCATCAATTTCAAGGGTCTCAATCAGCTTCACCTGAAGACTTAATGTGACTGCCAAGGCCTGCCGTTCTAGATCGACCCGAAGAGGATCAGGACAGCAATGACAGCCATCGAAATGGGATGAACATCCAGTGCAATGGGCTTTTCACAACAGGAGGGTGAAGAATTGAAATGATTCGCCATATGGCTATGGATCAATACCTATTAATACTTATTAATACCATTTTTAGTGGGATGAACATCCATAAATCCCAGCTATTTTGATGTGAACAAAAAAGGGGTACCAGGGTTTTGACCCATCCCCATATCCCTTCACTGAAGCCCCGAACCCCCCAATCTCGGTGGTGGATTTCTGGCCTTGTGAACCTTCCAGGAAGAGCCAACACCTGAAGTCGTTGAAGTGGTGCAGCTGCCATCAGTCGTTGCCAGAGCCCTGGACTTCTGGCGATGTCCACCCGGTTCCACCCATTCAACTCAAATTTGTACAACAGTTATATGATATATTATGATATTATATGATATAGCTGATATCTAGCTTATAACATCACAATTAGCCTCCATCAACATCCATCAACATGATGCAACTTTCTGGGTTCGATCCAACGACACGACTCCTCCAAATCTGCAGCGGATTTGTCTCGACATATCACATGTCACCATGAGATCACCATGAGATCACCATGAAATCACCATGAAATCACCATGAAATGACAGCCTTCACATCATGTCACTGTCAGAGTGTCAGGTTGCTGGACAAGTGCAGCTGGATCTTTACCCCCGCGGCATCCGCAAAGAGTTTCTCACCTTGCCACGGGAGATTGTGGAGGCTGAAACATTACCGTTGCGACGCTTTGCGGTTATCTAGATGGATTTAACAAGGTTTAACCAACAAATATATGATATTAATATATATATATATACATAATACACACACATATATATATATATATATATTAATGATTTTTAATGGTTACCCACCAAACATTGGGATATCAGTGATAATCAAAGATAAACAATGCTTGGTTGTTTCTTTACATGTGTTTACCACCTTGTTTCCCATGGACCTACATGCTATATCATTTGCAGAGGTACTTGTAGTTTTCAATATGGGTCAAGTCTTTGGGGTGACGGAGCAGAATTGGTCATGTTTAAACTGTTTACTCTTAAAGATATCCACTACAGATTGATGTTTAACGTTGGCGTCTGGAAATTGAATGAAATTGACACATTCGATTCCATGATTCCATGATCATAGCGACTTTTCAGTTTTCAGCGATCTTGACGACGGGAGTGACTGGAGTGACTGGAGTGACTGGAGTGGAGGCAAAGATTCAAATTGCATTGCCGGATGCCTCGGAAGACGTCGAGCCTGTCATGGTGTTGGGCTCGGCGACATTTTCGACAGAGTTGAAGTCAGCACTCTTCGAAAGACAAGGGGGATCCCATTGAAAAAAAACAAAAAATGGTGACGCTCCCAATTGACTCAATTGACTTTTGTATTATTTTGAAAATTGTGTATTCGGATGTGTTTTGGACATGGTTACCACATGGTTCCCATGGTCGAAAGTCTCATTGAATTACATCGGATTGCTTCAGATGGCGACCCCAATGTATCATCCATGTTATTGGCTTTCTCTACTGAAACCAATGGTGAATAATGGTGACAAAATGTAGAAAATGGTAGAAACATGTTCCCTCCAAACCCCACGTTCGCCCACACCCAGATAACACACCCAAACAATATCATATACTTGTCACCAAAGGATGAATGAAAACACATGAACACACTGGCTATATGCAGCGATGTTAATTTTAGGTTTTTAGGATTTTAGGGATTGAGGGTTTTAGGTTTTGGAAAAGTAAAAACGCTAGCCCTACGCAGGGATTTGAGCAGTCAAAGGATATGCGGGATCCGATGCCGCAAACAAGGGGTTTGCAGCGAACATGTTTTTTTGCTGCTAGAATCCATTATTTTGTGGTTCCTTAACCCGCTTAATTAACCCCCAGGTTTGGTGAACTCCCCAAGTGAGCCAACGTCCCCAAGACATTCGAATTTCATTCCGATTTAACTTTGAAATCTCACAACAATTGACACAACATGACACAACATGACACAACATGACACATCTCTCCCATTGACTCATGACATACTCATGACATACTCATGACTCATTGACACATCGACTCCGGATCTCTGGATCGAAGGAAGCTCGGTCCAGACTCGAAGAACTCACCGAGAGCATCCAGGCCATGTTGGCCGAGGAGGTGCGCTCGGTCCAGACGCACTCCGCACAAAATAGCACAAGTGATACAAAGAACTGAGATGAACGGAGCTACTACTGCTGAGTTACTGGCTGTTAGCGTTTTTTTCAGATGCTGTTAGTATGGTGTTAGTGCTGGTTTAACATGATTAACATGCATGGTTCAATCATCACTTACTTGCTAATCAGCTAATCCTGATTTGAACTCCAGTGAATTCAGAGCCCAGTTGGTTGATGAGAAAGTTGCCACGTTCTTTGGGATTTCTGGGGATACTTGATGAGATATCAGATATCGAATGGGAATTTAATTTGAAACATTGTTTATAGTTTTAACCACCAAACATCCATAGGGATATAGTTGATAGATGGTAGTTTGGTACGAGGTTCAATGACCCAATATACCAGAATATGTTTATGGATGTTTATGGTGGAAAATGATGATACATTGATACATCATGAATCGTCATGATACATCATGGATTTTGGCGTTGAAACTGGTTATGATAGGTCAAAATATGTCAAATTCATGGTACTCATGAACCGATTTTCACCCACATAGGTACCCCAATGCCCCAATGACTTGACCCATTGGATGGTACTGTCCAATGGACGGCAGGACAAGCTTCGAAAGATTGGTGGTATGGAAATCCAGGACCCAACGCGCAGCCAATGTGGTTTTCTTGACAGCATGGTAACTGTTGAACTGTGAAGGAAAACAGAGAGCAGAAACACATTTCATCGATATTTCATATTTCAAACTTACAATTGAAAATGAATCCTTTTTTGGAACACGTAAAGCATGGTTAAAGCATGGTAAAGCATGGTAAAGAGCTTTGTTTTGTTGAAACGGTCCAGAATGTCGGATGAGTTTTTTTGGCCCAGCATCGCACAGGACGACGGTGCCTATCGACACGTGACCTTACCCATTGCGCTGTATCTCAGTGCCAGCACCAGCTCACAAGAAATTATCGAGGACGGCGCGACGGGCTGCCAGATGGGCAAAATATGGGAAAAATATGGAAAAATCACAGGTCATTTGGATCATTTGGCTACTGTATGGATCAATACCTATACATACCTTTTTAGTGGGATGAACATCCATTTACCAGCTATTTTGATGTTCACCAGGGGTACAAGGTTTTGACCCATCCCCATTTTGGATATGCCTAAAGAATGCCTAAAGAATGCGAAAGTGAAGGTGTCTAACCGACCAAGAAAGGTTTATGGATGAATCACCCATCACCATGATTCCTGGGTACGAAAGCGACAAGCTTTGCCATGGGTGATGGTAATCCCACAGAATCCCGCTATTTCCATCTATTTCCTGTAGTATTCCATGAATCTAACAATTCTCCCTACAAAATCGCAATAGCTGGGATATTCCATACCGGTTCGTTTGTGGGACTATGTTATCCAGCATGTTGTCCAGCATCGCAAGTATTCAGTCATCATCCCAATAGGAACATCCAAGAATCACCCATGGGCCATGGAGTTGTTCCAAGGCCAGTTAGTATAACCCCCGGCTGCTTGGCAATACTTTATATTCCGATCGTTATTCTACCTATATAATCTATATGGTGAGTATACTTGAGATCTGATTGCCGTCCCATTTATCCCACTATTGTCCAGTAATTGTCCCAATCACGACGATCACTATCCGCATCTCACTCCGAAACATTATTCAATGATCATCCAACATCAGGAATATCACTTGATCACCATGAGACCCATGAGTATCCCACAAGTGTCCCTTCATTTCCATCCTTTCATTCTCCCATCAATCATAGTCACAATCAGCTACTGATATGAGTTCGGATCAGATACTATATCTTATAAATTCTTATAATATATCCATCTAAATCCATTGATTATCATTGATTATCATTGAATTTTATTGAATTTCATTGGCCAGTTGATGATTTTTAACAATTTTTTCCCATTTTTTGACCATTTGTTCTCTCAGTTTTTCTCCGAAAACGTCCCAGACAGATCCGTCCATCAGCGATCCGTCCCTGAGATCCGGCGAGGCCTTCTTCGAAGTGCCCGAGGACGCGCCCGAGGCCTCCGAGGACACAGCAGCAGGCCTCCATGCCGAACGGAGTTTTCATGGTGAAAGATGGGATATGATGGGATGTTTGGAAAACTTTCATGAGTTTCATGGATGTTTTCATGGATGTTTCATGGATCTTTGAGTGGATTTGTTTAGTGGATTCTCAGGATCAGGATTTCCATGGGTTTGTTTTGAAGTGCATTCGTGTAGATTGGCATAGCATTTCGGAAGACTCGAAAGTTGGAAGAAATTGAGACTATTTCTTCAGAGAATGACATGCCAAAAGAACAACTCAGGAAGCTTGAAAGAAGATGTTGAGTTTTCATGTTTTCTAGACACATGTTCAGTGTTTGAAACTACTTGTATGAACTGTAAAATGCGTGTTCATGTTTTTATGATGTTTTTATGTTCATGTTCTCAGCTCCGTATGAGTTCCAAATTTGGTTTGGTCGCCACGGTCGCCACGGTCGCCACGTAGGTCGCTCCTCCAGAGCCTTCCACCGCTCCAAGTCCTTCAACTCCAAGCGCAGGGCCAATTCCTCGCAGAGCGACAGCGGCAAAGTGGAGAAATTGGAGAAATCCATGAGGGTTTGTCTGAAAATAGGGTTAATCTTCCCAATGAAATAGCCATTTAATAGGGATAATGATCAGCAAAACCATTGGGTTTAGGGGTACACAACATTTTCAGACAAACCCATGAGTCGAAGACAGGGAAAAAACTTTTCGACGACATTCGACATTCGACATTCGACTCATTCCAATCTTCGATCCACCAGAATCTGGTCGGAGATCCAGGGAGTAAGTCTGTCTATAATTTTCTCAATAGTCTTAATATGTCTGAATTGAATCTTAAGATGTCTTAATCATTCTTGTCATTCTTGATATCTTCGATTTAATGGGGATGTCATGGGGATGTAATCTAATGTAATCCAATGATGATATGATATGTATGTGACTGTATGACTGTATGTGTGTACATATGGTGAATTTCATTCAAAGAATCAGAAAATTGTGAAAAACACATCAAGACTATGGATACGCTGGGGGTTTTGATAACACGCTGGGGTTTTAATACGCTAGGGGGGTATTATAAAAAAGTACATCCCATCAATATGTTGCTGGAAGTTGTGGATACCATGATTGTATGATAGGAGATATACAATAGCGGGGATATAATGGGAATGCAATTGCGATTACTCTTCCACAAGTACCAGCCCACAAGTACCAGGTACACTTGGAGTGTAATCCATAGCCACAGAATCCAGTGATTTGCACCATGATTTGCACCATGATTTGCACCATGATTTATAAATGATTGCAGTGATGGTTGGGAAAGGCTGGCCTGTCGCCCGTTTTATCGTTTGTGAGGCTGTGAAGGGCCTTTGGCAGTGTTTAAGTCTGGATCTCAGGGACAAAGTCTGTCAACATCTGTCAACTTGATGCCGAGATGTCAGGATGCACCACTTGCAATTCGCTTCCTGCGCTTCGAGTCCTAGGGTCCTAGGGTCCTAGGGTCTAATTTGGAGTGCATTTGGACAGAAATGAGAGAACAAGGAAGACTGGGCCACACGCGCCCAGAATTGAACAGTCACTGCCGGGTCCCCAGTGAGAAGCCTGAATGGTCGATCAAAGATCAAAGAAACCCAAGAGCCCTTGTCAGAGCCCTTGTCCCAAGAGATCCAAGAGGTCCAAGAGTCAACATTTGTCAACGATGCTTTCCTGTTCCTCAAATCTACAGCACAGCAAAGCACAGCAGCTTCCAACACACACGAAGGGATAGTCTTGCAGTGAACTCCACAACCATGGTAACACACCGAACACAACGTCCTAAGATGCATATTTGGCAAAAGGCAATGTGTCCGATTTACGCATTTGAGCATCAAGTGAAGTTTCTTCCATCGGTCAGACATCGACATTTCATGTTTTGATATTGCGATCAACAAATGTCATGGGAACACATGTTTTGCCATGTTTACAATTTTTGTGGATTAGCATTCATATGCCACAATTAGGCCACTTTATATCATGAGTAATTATAGTATAATGAGTAGAAAATGGTAGAACATGATAAACATATATAAAAATATAGTGACATGCAATTCCTCAATCCAATTTTTCAGTAACTGTTCTATCAGATTCTGTCATTTTACTTTTACAGTCACTGAAAATTCCAACTCCAACGGAGATCTGCCGTGTGGATGCGCCGCTGGCGCAGTGCGCAAGGGGGGAGCTGGTACTCCGTAGCAGCTTGGTGCTAACAAAGTGGCGGAGTTAACCAAAGTCAATGGGAGAAATGGGAGAAATGGGAGATTGGCTGTTAAAATATTGTGCATTTGTAAAGAATTGTTAAAGTAGAGGTTGTGCATTTGAACACTGGAAAGCAGTGCGAATTTGAACTGGTGAGCGAATTGCAGATTGAATTTGATGGATATATGAAACTTTAAATCACAAAATGTTCACCAAACAAACGGATATATAATTACATATAGTAGAGAAGGGTAACTTAGACGTTTTTGAAAGTTAACCAGCCAACTTCACAAATAGAATGCGTCGAAAAAAATGACACATAGAATGCAGCCAAGGGTTTGGGGGTATGTTTTATATGAGTTCAGCTGATTTCTACGGTGAATTATGCCTTCCTGGACGATTTTTGTCCCTTCCTGCTGACCTTTGTGACACTTAGAATGCCCCGCCAATCCGACACAAGAAATAATTATGTAAACATCTTGATATCTTGACTTGCTTGGGATTTGCATGGTGTTTTTCAAAAACGGCCTTGGATTCAGTTTATTGCTGCGTTGTGGATCTTTTTGCGTGGGCGGCTCTGCTTTTTGCTGGCTGCACTCCTTTCCGAGAGTCTCAAGTTGATTTCTTACCACATGCTGGGCGCATTCTAAGTGTATTCTCAGCCCTGCTACCACTGTTGCTTTGCTCTCTTGGCAGTTGGTAGCTGCCCTTTGCAACTGACTTTTGAACCATTTTTCATGGACATTCTTGTTTGGCTGGCCTTGGATTTTGGTTCCAAGGTGTTTTTCTTTCATCTCGGGGTTTTGTTTGTCTTTGTTGTTGCCATCATTTTTCTTTATGTCTTTTTGCTATGTGTATGTGGCTTCAGGTTTTCCAGTTGGACTTCTCTCCCAACGAGCTGATTCACACACCAGGTTTGTTGCAGACACATTCAAAGTGTAGCAGTGGTCCAGTAGGATCAGGAGAAAGAAGCTGGAAAGAGCACTGTTTTGGACGCCAGGTGCTTACTGTACTCAGCTGGATTTTGGATTTTGTGGTCTTCTATTTTCAACATCCTATTTTGAGGGGCTTTTTGAAATATTTTGAAATAGTGTTTGCAAAAAATGGCCTTGGATTCTTTTTCTAGCTGCGTGGATCTTGTTGCGTGTGCGGCTCTGCTTTTGTTGGCGGCTTTACTCTTTTAAGAGTCTCAAGTTGATCTCTTGCCACATGCTGGGCGCATTCTAAGTGTATCCTCAGCCCACTGCTGCCATTGACTTTTGAACCACTTTTTTATGGACCTATGTTGTTCTGAGAACTGTTTCTGAATATTATTGAAGTAACATGTTCGTTTTTTCTGGCTGGGTTCTTGCACAGAGGGAAGCTCTGGCTATTTTGGTGAATTGACCTCAAAATCTATGCGGACATATTTACATCAACATTTACTGGCCGAAAGAAACTTACTCGAGAAACAATGTTAGATAAGTATAATGTACTGTAAACATATTATATATATAATATGTTATATTATGGTGTCCGCATTCTGTGCTGGCCACATGTTTATGACCTGCAACGCACTCTGGAATTTCCTTTTCTCTTATCCTCTTCCCTTTTCTTGTCCTTTTCTCCTATAATGTTCCTTTCCTTTTCTTTTCTTCTATGTCTCTATTGCCCATTGATGTATATTTGCTGTAGTTTCAATGGCAATTCTATCTGTGTGTGTGTTTTTCCCCCACTACAGCATTATAACCACGTGTTTGTGACCTGCAGGGGAAGCTGGAGTTCCTTTTCTAGCAGTTTCTTCCCTTTTCTGGTTCTTTTGTTCTATAAGGTTCCTTTCCTTGCCTTTTTTTACTTACTGGAGGATTGTTTCTGCATATTCTTTTGAAGGGGATAAAACTGCTTTTTGGTTCTGGGCAGAATTGTAAGATGGGGGGTATATAATATATATATATAATCATGGCCATAATATTCATATTAACAACACATACTGGCTGACTGAAACTTACCTTTTTGCCTGCAATGTTGGGATATATATAATTATAGATATAGTCGGTGATTGAAACACATATAAATGTAAATATATACATAGTACGGCACTGAAACATATACATTGCTGTGAATCCAGCATTCTATGTTGCACGTCATTCTATGTCTTACAGGTGATTTTTTGGAAAACTTTCCCTCATTCTATGTTACACTTCCCAACTATATAAGTTATAAAGTTGAGATGATGAATGGGGATTTTACCAACAAACGTGGGATGCTTAGCCACCAAACAGGAGGGGATCTATGATGGGAACATCACCAACCAGATGTGCACTTCATTCAACACCAAAAACCTTCAACCGCCTTTATTTGGAAAATGTGTGGAGTCTTTGTTTTCCAACTTCGTCTGAAAATGGGGTGCCCCCAAATCCAAAGGATTGTCAGCATTTTCTCCATCAAATTTGACACAAGGCTCAAGGTGGGAATATATCCTATCAAACTACGTATATTTTAATCACCAGCACATCCCCATTATGGTTGGTTTTATGTTGGTGTTCTTCCCCTGAATTTGTTGGATAAATGACATTTTTCTGTCGCAAACTCCAGGTCTTATCTTTAAATCTTGTAATTCTGAGGCATGGAACTCTGAGTCATGGACTTGGCGAGAAGGATATGGAGAGTCGAGCCCACCCGGGAAGGCGGGCTTGGGTTTTAACATGTTTGAACATGTTAAAAAACTTCTGAAGTCGACGGAAAAGGGGAAGAGCATCTGAAATATTGAGAGAAACATGTCAGAAACATGTCTCCGTTGTTTCCTAAATCTAAGTATTGAGATACGTTGACATTCCGACCGACAGTAAGGGCCGGAAATTGCAGTTAGAATTGGCTCAGGCACATCGAGATGAACGACGTGACAGCATGCCGTTTCGACGACAAAGAGGTCTCACTTTAGGGTTTTCAAATTGATTTCTGTTCGCTGAAAAAAATGTATTCACTTGTTGGTTGGAAATTAGTTTGAATTCCTTCTTTTCAAAAATTTGGATCTTGGTCTGTACTTTCTTGCCCTAGTCTCGCGTCTTTTTGAGCTCCCTTTGCACAATCCTATCTCTCTTCAGGCTTTAAATGGCCAGCTTGCCAACAAGTTGGAGCATGTCTGGAGTCATCACATTATGTCACCCATGGTCAGGATTTAATTACCGTATCATGTCAGCCATTGATGGCCATCGATAATATCACCAGCCATTTATCATTGATCATATCACTGACCTCCGAGCATTTTGTGAAAGTCATGGTTTGAAAGTTTGAAAGAAGTTTTGAAGTTTTGAAACGGGCTTTGAACATGTTTGAACATGTTTGAACATGTTTGAACGGTAGCTGGCGGCTGGTAGCCCCACATAGCCCCACATAGCCCCCCTAGCCATGCATGATCCACGCATGATCCACGGTGATCCGCGCATGGTGACATGGCGACAGATGTGACAGGCGGCGCCGAGAAGGTCACGCTGGCGTTGACGGTACAAGGCCCGCAGCAGGCCCTGGCGACTTGGCGCAACAGTTGCCGAAAGATATGGATAAATTGGTATATATTGGTATAAAATGGTATACATATATATATATATATTATATACAGTATATATATAAATACATATATATATATATCTACATATATATATGTATGTGTATGTATTATGTTGTATTATATGATATATGATGGATATCTCTTGTACTTACAGTATATTTCATGTCCAGGAATGGATGGTACTGGGGAGTTAACTTATATCCCAAATGGTGGGGTAACGTCTGTACAACCAACAGAATTTATGGTTGGTGGTTTGAGATGGCTTGCTAGTTTTCCAACCGTAAATGCGGAAATTATCAACCACGAATTAAGGATACAACTGGATATTGAGATGGGACAAGCCCGAGTATCATTAGTTTGAACTTGCCAGGTCTTGATTTTAAACAAGGGCTGCAAGACGTTTGTCAGGAAACTTCATGCGATATTAGATGCAGCCTCATGTTCATTATCGTCCAATTCAGTGCGTTCTTTGACAAGATGGGGAGACACGGTGAGCACATTGCTCCTGGAATCCTTGCACTGTGACACCAGTGTTGCGAAATTGAAATGTGAATACGTAATTCGTAGAGATCGTAGAGAACGATGAGAAAGTTGCATGCATTGCTTTCAATGCGCCGAAAGTGTTTTGATCGGTCCTGGTCACCACTGCGGTCTCTGTTGAGGCCATGGTGAATGGTAAGAAGCAGATTGAGAATCGAAGCTGGAAGATACCAATGGGCTGGTGGCGCAGAATGGGCAGAGGATGTGGGCAGAATGGGATAGGATCGACATACACAAATCATTTCACAAATCCACACAAATGTGTGTGCGTGTTGTTGTCTGAAGCCTGTCATGTGGAATGTACATGAATTTGCCCCAGAGTAGATGTCCAACAAATTGCGTTTGGCTTGTCACAGTCTTTCGCTTTTTGACGTTTTTCGCTTGCTTCGTTTTGTGCTTTCGTGAGTTTATGTGAGTTTGTGCAAGTAGGTATGCACTGCACGTTGGAGGGCGACCCCTGGCAGTGCTGGGGGAGGATTGGCTTCGGCGGAAGCTTTGTTCCAATATGTTCCAATTTGTTTTTCTGATCCACGGTGTTTGAAGTGACATGGTTTACAGCATCTAACCAGAACGCTTCATGATGTTTCATGGGATTTCTGGAGATGATTTCTGGTGGAGCACTGCAGCACTGTTTATTTGTTGATTTTGTTCTATTTTGTCGTCCACCGGGGCGCCTCATCATGACACTCCAAGGATGGAGGAAGCTTGGCCAGATGCCCCGCCAGAGGATTCTCTGCCGTCCTCCTGCATCGGTTCATGGCCTGCACTGTGTCGGAAATGCATTGCTGAACATGTATGGTAGATATCTGATGATATCTGTAGGACGTCTCAATACTTCACATCTTTTTTCAGAATTTCGACTCCGCCAAGTCCCTGTGCTAAGTTGGCCTCATTCACATCTCCGAGCAGAGGCAGGGCCACAGTGAAGCCGTTAAGCCCCTGGGGATATACCATTATACTTGACAAATGATGGTGGGTAGATGAATGATAAATGATTATAAGATATTATTAAGATATAAATTATAAGGTTTTCAAATGTTCTCAAATGCTTTCAAGTAACCCCGGGGAAATCCAGGGCGCTGAGGCGACCTGCGGATTGCGAGCACCAGAAAGTTTGGGCCGCAGGGCCCGTTTGCCACATCATCGACGAGGTGCCCAGATTTAGCCTTGTGGGATTTCAAAAAACAACCCGGGTAAATCCTAGTCACATGATAAAATAACATAAGCCACATATAATGCCACTGACGTACCCGAAATTGGCCGTAAATCCCGTACTCTCCCCAATTTTAGCAGGTTTATTGTTGGATGTTGTTGGAATTACCTGACTTTTTTCCAGGCCATTGAGCTGTCCCAGCCCATTCCATGTCGCCACTCAGCTTAAGAATAGAGATGGGGTAAACTGGACCCGATGTGACCAGAAAAGAAGCATGATGAAAATCATGATTCAATGGCCCTTGATTGCTGGCAATTGATCCGTTTTTTTTTATAGATTTGCCAAAACGGTTTTTCAGGTGATATCACTTCTGCATATTTTTACTGTCCAGTCTTCCGATGTGTTTGCTTGCAAAAGTGCAAGCGCCAGCGTGAGGTTGTTGCCAAGAAAAAAATGCAAGAGTTTCGCTGCAAAGACTGCTGGGTAATCAATTTGCCCAAGTCATGACTCCAGAAACATTCAAACCGATTCAAACCTTTCTTTTCTGAACATGAGTGACTCTACTGCCAGGACAAACCATGCGAATGCACAGATGGGATCCAAACATCATGACATCATCATGACATGTTGACATCACCAGGTGGGGAACGAGGCCTTTGGCAGCTTCCCCCGGCCGCAAGACTTGAGATGCTCAGGCCGCTCATTTGAGTCCATTGGTTTCCAAAAACACAATTTGAATGAAGAAAATTGAGGAAGCCGATTATAAAATATTATAAACCCTATATTTGTATATAATGTATATATATTATATATATATATTATATTATATGGTTTATAGGAGTCACTAAAAACTACCAGGATTTGGGGGATGCTGCAAATATGCGGAAAGCTAAGTTCACTGCCAGGCAGCTGCCGCAAAGTCGACATTTGCGCTTCACTGCAGAAAAGACGGCATTTTTGCACATTGTGAAGCATTTGTGCTAGAAATTTTGCACAAAGCTCTGCAAGTTGTGAAGCATTTTTGATAGAAAGATGTGCAGAGTCAGTCAGAGGCTTTAGAGGCTTTGTTTGCTATGACATGCTATGACTCTTTGAAGTGATTCTGGAAGGTTTTCCAGCAAAAGCCCGCCCAGTCTCAGGTTTACATGATGTGCGTGGCCGTGTGCTACGCAGTATCACCGTTGAATTGTTGGATGCTTAGAAAAAGTCATGAAAAGTCTTGTTTTGCGGCTTTGAGAAGTCAGTGGTTGAAAGGTTGGAACAAGACATCCCATTATAATTAATTATGCAAAATACAGATGGAAATTCCATGAATTTGGAACGGATTAGCCTTAGATGCTCCGGATGGAGAGAGAGGGGAGAAATTTTGTGATGCTTATTGACCTCCCAGGCACGTCTACCCAGCCAAATGCATTTGTCTATACGGCATCCAAAATCTGTGTTCAAAATCGGAAAATGTTCATCATTTCTTGGAATTGGGAGTACTGTACCATACTGTACCCTATCTTCAAACAAACCCAAATCAAAGTCCCGAGCGACCCAAGCACCATTGAATAAGGACGAGTTTGTATCATCCACGTGCGGTTCAGTCAATATGAAAAGGGACCACATGGAGGGGAAGAACATCCGGCACCATTCCCCATTACCCCCCCGCATTACATCCATAACTTCTAGCTAAATGTTCATCGGGCTATGATCGGGGTATGGTCATTACATGTCCATACACGTGATTTTAGAGACTATAGCATCCACCCATTAGGGCATATTATGATTATATATAACTATATATATATTATATATGTATATACACTATATAGTGTTAGATTAATTATGTTATATCATGTTATATCATGTTATATCATGTTATATCCACAATTCTGATGGGATTCATGGGGATTATACTTTTTTTTACATATCTAAATAACCGATTTCCATCATATCCACAATATCCATATGTCCAGGTTTTGGACGCAGCCGGTGACCTACCGGGAAACGATGGATGCAACGTGCATCGCATGGGTCTCAGGGTGAGGCAGCAGATTACCGGATGGGAACCAACAGGTGGGGTCGCGGTGGGGTTTATGATGGGGGTATCACCGGTATCACCAATGAAATTCTGGTGGTTGAGTCATGTTGAGTCTCATTCTGTGAATAGATGTTGAAAACAGCAGAAAAGACAGAATTCAAAACATTGCATATGCAAAAATTACTCGTTTGATCATTCATGTTCACAGCTGCCTCTCAATTTTCTCCATCGTAGTCCTGCGTGCACTGTGCGGGTTCAGATTAACGTTGTGGCAAGGCTATGACTGCGGATGGCTTGGTGGAAGTCGTCAATGCTCGAGGTCGATCTGAGCTGTGAACTAGTCCCAGTATGTATTGTATGATATGTATGATCTGTATGATATTGAATGTGTGTCCCAGCAGAATAGCTTCATGTGCTTGCTCTCTTCTCATCGGTGCCTGGTTGACATGTGTTTCATCAGCGGATTGGTCTGGGTTTGGCCAAAATGCATTTGGTTTTATGAGTTTTGTTGATTTGTACGGTGGAAAAATGACCAGTCGTTTGCGGGTCGATTTGTACATCTTTGTACGCCCTAGTTTTTTGGGGGGTATCACTGATTCAATGCATGGGAGCCACTCCGTGAGAGCCGGAGGCGTGCACGGTGCCTACTATGGGGTGGACCAGAGTTCCTACCGAATCCAGTCCAAGGCTAGCGAAGCTTCAAGGTTGAAGACAAGAACATCGGGAGAGTTTCAAGCTAGTCCAATGGAGGATCGGGTAATATCCTAAAAACACATTTTTTCAGATGAGGAACTTTGTACCAAATTAACTTGAGATCGATAACTTGAGTGTGTTGTTGCATTTGGGTTGAGATGTTGCGTACTCTCGTCGTTGTTGGAACAGTTCCTTTCTGAATGATTTTGGGTGTTAAACATTGTTAAACGGCAAATGAAAACCATCCCAGGATTCTCAGAATTCTTATCGGATTTGCCCTTTGGGGCACCAGGGCGTCGATGCGCTCTTCGGGGCTGTGGCCCATCTGGGAACAGAACGCAGTGAGGGCTCCGACATGCAGTGGAGCCTCAGACACAGACACAGCAACTGGCAATGTCATGTTCCCAGAAAAACATCCAAACTAGCCGAACAAAATCGAACAAAGTTCTTTGATGTTCTTTGTGAGTCCGCAAAACTCACATTGTGGTTTTTCTTCTCACCGGTCAGACTTTCCTCATCCTCTATACACTCTGGAAAAGTCTCAGTTTTGCTTGGTTTCAGAGCTGTAGCTGAACCGTATTTGTTTCCTCCTGAGTTTGCCCCGTTGGCTTCTTGTCTTCGCTTCTCCACCTCCCTTCCTTGATCGTTCTGGCAGTACTGCACTATATGGCATGCTCAGGCTGCTCTGGTCATGTTTGATGCGAATCGCAGACAGTGCTGCAACAGATTCTTCCGAATTGCAACACTGCGTAGTTTGGGACCCTTTCTTTGGAAGCCCCTTAGGCTCATGAATTAAGTCTTAAGCCTCAAGCTTCTGAATTGGCTGTTGCAGTGCGCTGCCTTAGTGATGTGTGTTTTGGTGTTTCTTAGTGGTGCGTGTTTTGGTGTTATTTGGTGCCTAAGTCGCTGCATGCTTTTGTAACTTTGTTTTCCTTCAATTTATTTCTGCTTGGATGTCATGCCTTGTTTGGTCACTTCTGATTTGCTTTTGAATTGTTGCGTTTTTGACAATGCGCACGTGCTTAAGAGAAAGCAAAGGAACATAAAGGAACTTGAAACTGTTTTTTTGCATCCACCCCGGTCAGACTTCGAACAACGCTGATTTTTGGGGCAACTTTCGATGGTGCAGACCGCACATCGCCATCAAAAGGCCGGAAACGAACGCATCTGCTGTTTTGGCTCAGGAGATGTGTTAAAAAGCCGCTCTCTTTAGCCCAAACTGGTGGATCTACTTGGAGGATCTAGGTTGATCTAGGTTACCTAGGTTCGATTTACTCTGGTTGTTTGACATAGCTTCAGGGTTTTATGCGATGAATGAAACATGTGTGCATAATATTGTGTAATGAACAACGGGTAGTTCGAAGCAGCAATACTCTTTCAGTTTTGGGCCACAATTCACAATGGAAGATCTTCCCCAACATGTTTAGGCATCTTGTGAAACAGCTGTTGAATACTGAATGCATATGTTTCATGTATTCAGTTTTTCTGTTCAGACTGCTTGCATTTGAATGTTGACATATGTTGACTTTCATTCATTTCCTTTTAGATATGTATATGATGAATGGAGTTCGGCGCCGCTTTAGCCCTTCGTGGGGAATTTACTTGTGATGTTTCAAAGGACAAGTTTCAAAGAGAAAGCAAGTTTTGAAATACAGTCTTAACATGTCTTAAATATGGTCTCTATACACGGCCTTGGATGAAAAGAGCAAAGTCAACCGTTTCTGCCACCCGCACACTGTCGAGGGAAAATTTTTTGTCCCGGATTTGTGGGCTATGGGCTAGACCCTTGGACACAATATGAAGCAGACCTAAGTGCCGGAGTCTTTTCAGAATTTGTGGGCCAAATGACAACTGATTTTTGTTGATTCAAATCATGCTCCCTTTTTTCATTAGAGAATAACCGAGAGAGAAAGGGAACATTATTTAAAGCAAAGACCAATGACGCCACATGCCACAAAGAGAATGGGATAGGGATCTTTTGCAGGATATTGTATCCTGAGAACCACGAAAGAAGGAATTATGAAAGATTATGCTAATTCAGCTGGCCTATTTGATTCAGGACATGATATGCGGGATCTATAAAATTGAAGACAATCATGAAGAAACTTCGCCTCCCAAACATGTGCGAAAAGAAGAAACATGTGAATGACTGTGCGCACAACAGTTTTTCGTACCACTTCAGCTGGTTTGATCCTGTATGCTGAAGGTGTAGTGTCACTGGTACCGCTGAATCTGCTAACAAGTGGCTTGTGTCAAATGTTTGGCGTGGCACAGGTGTTTTAGCTGGCTTGAGCTGCCTTCAGATTGGGTTAGTTACTGTTAGTTGCTTTTATGTGGTCAACCAAAGCAGCTCAAACTAACAGCACGTGTGTTGTCTTTGGTTTTGTTTCCTTGTACCGTTGGATCCTTAGTGACGACCCCAAAGCTTAGATTGGAGCTGCCAACCTTCAGGTTTTTTCTCGTCTTATGTTCCTTCTTTCATAAATACTTGGCTTCCTTTGTCCTTGAGCAGTTGCCCTGGATTCTGATTGCATGTCTCCATTTGCTTCTTTTTGCTTCTTAAAACTGCCTCGGATCTATTTTGGTCCCGAAGTCTTCCCTTTGCTGACTATGCTGTCGCCATGCTGTCGCCATTTCACTGTTGAAAGCCTCTAAGGGGATCGTTGGATGGGAAGATGATCTGCAAGCAGATGATGCAGGTGGGGCCAAGGGAACAAGAATGACAGATAGGGCGAAGGTAAAACGATCCGCCAAAGCCTGGGTTGGGATCACAGTCTGTGTTGGATACGGTTTTTGCATATTTAATTGATGTTGTGATATGCCTTGTATGAATGACATCACAAATGGTTTAATATTCTTCATGCATCTTCATACATTTTCAGCCAATCCAGGACATGATTGTCTAATCTGATTGCATCTGTATTGTCTTGGCGTATCCTGATGCTGTGGTTCATGCGTTTGCCCTCCGTGCATTGCAGGTTCGCTTAGACCTGCTTCCAGAGCGTGTCACAGATCTTTTCTTCGTGCTGGCAGCGGGGGCCTCACGCGGCATGCCGTTTCTGCTTGAAAATTGAATAAATTGATGAATAGAGTGAATAGAGGGACAAAGAGCATAATGTTACATCGACACTAGTAAAGGGGGGTCCCCCCCTATTTTTTTTTAAGGGGGGGGTCTGCTTTGCAATAGTAAATCGAAAATCCCAACTCTTCCCCAAAGGCTTCTGTAAGGTTTTGACAAATCCTCTCTTTTCTGATGGGCTCTGATGGGATCTTCAT
>Ga0126342_10006568_pt1 | contig 20651 bp, 8 predicted proteins | sample Cyp1metagenome_FD_92528 | JGI IMG/M metagenome (GOLD analysis project Ga0126342, IMG submission 92528) | Coral microbial communities from Lord Howe Island, Old Settlement Bay, Australia - Cyphastrea 1 metagenome | ecosystem: Host-associated > Invertebrates > Cnidaria > Coral ...
GTCCTGAATTTGAGAGTAGGTCCTGAAAAGTTTTCTGGGTACTGAAAAAACAGGACTTTGGCACAGGGTCTGAAAAAAGACGTAGGTGGAAGATTCAGGTATGCTGTTGGGCTGCAAAGCTGGGTTAATTATACTTATAACTACAGCTAATGGGGCTTATAATCCAACTTATAACTTGAGGGGGGAGCCACGATTGTATTATATGAATCGTTGATGGATAGTTAATGGATAATATTAGTCATGATATCATGACATGTTTCAATTACATTGTTAGTGATATATATATATATATACATGATCATATGATTATATATATATATATATATAGGAATACTGAATGGATAATGAAGGGCATTTATCAGTTGATTTCGGGAGATTGATTTAGTGGGTATGTATGTATATACATATATATATATATATATATACATGGATGATATGCTGAATACGGTGTATATTGATATACCCATTGTTAATGATTACTTAGTATTGATATAGATCTCAAGGATGTATATTGATATACCCATTGTCAATGATATACTTAATATTGATATAGATCTCAAGGATGTATATTGATATACCCATTGTCAATGATATACTTAATATTGATATAGATATCAAGGATGTATATATATATATACCCATTGTCAATGATATACTTAATATTGATATAGATATCAAGGATATATATATATATATATATATATTTATACAAGGTTTCGGCTTCAGTGGCCCACGTATTACGAAACCTTAGGGGTCTCGGCGCTGTTGGGATTGACCCCGGGCAATTTTGCATTTGCCTTCGTTTTCGCTGCTGGTGGCTTGGCAATCTTCTGAACTGGTGCAACCCTGGAATTTTGCTTGGCACGTGCTCTGCTAGAGAACTTCTAGCATCACCTAGCAGTATCTGTGGTCCCGGACACGTAAAACTCCCGGGGGAAACTATTGCCCAGGCTTTCTGTTGGTGACGGTGGTTGACTTTGTCCCATTGTTTAACAACATTATCCTGGTTCAATTCAAGATTTACATGGTCTATCTCCTCTACGTGTTCCTGGTGATCCTTCTTGACTTCAAGAATTACGCCAACACTGAGAAGGAGGCAGAGACGCCAGCGGGCTGTGGCGCGCTTGCAGTGGCACAGACATCGTGGTGGACAAATTGTTCTTTCTTCTGGGCAACTACAGATCCTTTACAAGAGACTGAGTGGTCATCACTCAAGAGATTTTGGATTCCTTCGCAGACTCAGGGGAGCCATGGCGGAAGTGTCCAAACAACCTTGGCGATGCCACTGGTGCAAGAGGCTCAACAAGCACCATGTTGGCGTTTGCGGATCTTGTTATGCGCCTTGGGACAAATGCATCGACATCCACTACGTACATGGACAGAAGAAGCAACCTGCGACTCAGTCACGTTCGCTTTCCAGAAAGAAGTGGCAGCAGTCAGCAGATTGGGAAGAATGGGAGAATTGGGGCGACTCACCGCGAAGACGGTCAGACACCCCCAGACAGGCCTATGCGCAATCTCCGAGAAAGCGCACAAAGGCCAAGAAGAACCAAAAGGACAAGCACAAGGAGCAGACGGAACAATATGGAGCACCTTCACTGGATCCACCCTGGCAGTCCACAGTGCAGGCAGTTTTGCCAGCAAATGCTGCGACTGGGAGTGCATCGTCAGTAGAAGGCCATCTGCTGCAAGAACTTGTTCAAGCGATCGAAACCTCCGACAAGCCAATCTCCTCAGAAGTTCAGATGGTGATGGAGAAGGCCAAGAAAGCCCCGGAACCACCTCCACCGACTGCGAAGTCAGTTCGGCAGGCGTGGGACAAGTTGGAGAAGAAGAGAAAACAACTCCAACAAGCGCAAGCGGCGAGAGCCAATCTCCATCAGTCTTGGGCTCAATATATAGAGGAATCAGTCAAAAGATGGCGAACATTTGCGGAGGACTTCGGCAAGAAAGATCAGAACCTGGAGCAAAAAGTAGGAGAAGCCAAAGAGGCGATGCAAGAAGCAAAGGAAAAATACGACAATGCAAGAGCGGCCATGGAAAAGCAAGACCTGGCGCAGCTCGAGCTTCGGGATGTAGAAGAAATCTCAGATGGGATGGAGGAAGATGGGCCGGACAAGATTGCAACATCGGAAGCCATCCAAGAAGGCATCTCCAGTATGCTATCGACGCTGGACAACATCAGGGTGCGACCACAGGAGGAGGCCATGGAAGCACCACTCAAAAAGCTTCGAGTAGATCAAGGAGAAGATGCTGGCGAGAGATCTTCACCTGGTGTCTCTGCATTGATGCCTTTTCACAAGCCCGGCAAATAGACCGAAGGAAGGAGGTTTGTCTTGGGCATTTGCATTCAGGATTTGATCAAGGAGAACTCACTATTTTCCAGTGGACACATTCCATTTTGGATGAATATAATTTTCTCAATGAGTGGAAAGCAAGCATAGCAGCTTTGGATCTTCGGATGGAAGTGGCTACCATGAACATGCAATGTTTTGCTTACCCAACTTCTTTGAGACCGACTATGAAGAAACCAAGATCGCGTGGCAGAAAGGTGAACTTCAAGCAGAAGATCGAGCTCTATGTGGGTCCTGAGCATGGTCTACAGCGATGGAGTCATACTCTGACACGACCAATTTGTGAAGCCAAAATTTTTCAACCATATTTTGATTTGCAGAATGATGTGACTTCTTTCATGTCAGCGCCTGCAGTCAGACCTGATGAACACCCTTCATTTGGAAGTGAAAATGATGACCAAATCATGAACAACCCGGAAGTGGCCAGAGATCATGACCAGGAAACGGATTCCTCTGATTGCGCAAGTGAAGCTAGTCATGAGGAGCCTCCTGTACAAGATTGGTTTGCTGTCCTACTCTTTGCAGCGGATTTTCAGCCGCAACCAATGAGAGTTGATTGGAATGACTATGAAACCATGCACAGGGATGCAGCACACCTTATGGAGATTCCCAAACAGCAGCTTTACTACTTGCATCACGTCAGCACAGCGCCACAAGATCTCAAAGATGCAGGTGTAGAAGCTTTGATTGGGCATCGTCACCATGATCTACAGCAGGGTTCTACGTTGCAATTGATCCTCATGGATGTTGAATTCCACTCAGCTTTGCCTGAAATCCAGCCAGAAGTGGTTCGCAGGGTAGTCAAACTACCACGCAACATTGGCAGATTGGCTATCCTGAACCGACTTGGACTAGGAGAATATTGCCGAAGGACTCAGCAGAGCTGCATCCTCTGGCATAATGATGACATCATTTCCTGGCACTCTGCGAGGCCTCTTGCACTTTCGCATGGCGATTACATGAGGATTGCAGTGCCGCCTGGACAAGAAGACGTACACCACATAGCGACAAGATGTGTGGCAACAGCGTGTCATCAGGGCATTTCCTCTGGGGAGCTATGCAATCGTCATGCTTTATTTGCAGCGGGATGGTATGACACAATCATTGGGCCGCCATTTGTGCCTTTGCCGCCTGATCTTGATGACTTCTCCATGCTGCAGCTCAGCGTTGACACTCCTCCACTGGAAAAACCGCCATGGTTCCTGTTGGGAAAACAGCATTGCCGCATCAGTGACAATGAACCGCTGGAGCATTTTGAAGATGATCCAGGTGACATCACGCGACATATTGTCATATCAGATCGGGCAACACCGCCTGGGGGAATTCATCCAAATCCTGAACTTGACAGACAACCAGAACACGTACACAACCTGCTTGGGCAACTTGAAGAACATGGACTGCTTGAAGTTGAAGAAGAAGGAAGAATTCTTTATGTAGTCACATGGTTTCTCAATTTCCCACAATATGCAAGTTGTACGGCATCGAGGACGGTACGTTTGACCACAAACTTTGCGCAGTGGAATAATGATTTCTTGCGGACCTGGCGGGATCTGCTTGAACCGGGTCAACCTGTTGATTTCTTCCTTGTCTTTCCGCAACCGCCGGCTACAAGGATGCAACCTGCAGTGCTACCACATCTCATCTTGCTACAACGTTCACCTGAGGCAAGAAGAGCTGCTGTGATCACGACAGTGGATTCTAGATCCCCAACAGATCATTTTGAGCATGTGGCACTGTTTGTACCTTTGCACGTTGACAAACAAGATGTCATTGCGGCTGTGGACAAGATTGGAGACTGCTATCCGTCAGTATCAGATTTACAATGCATGACATGGCATGGTGACCAACAACTACAAGATGGCCAAGGAATTGTAACTCATCATGGCATTGCTTTCCTTCTCATCATCCAAGATCTGCGCAGAATGACTCAGACAGCGTGTGATGATGATGAGCAAGATGCTGTGTATTTGATGCAACAGGGATACATTCAACAAAGTAATGCACCAAGGGCCTCGACGCCAATCTCTGGACTTGCATCTGGACTGAATCCTGCAGCGCGTGTTTTTGATCCCCATAGATCAAGCATTCAAGCTCTGAGTGAGCCCATGCAAGATTTGCACCATCTATGGGAACAGCAAGCGCATCAATGTGAGGATGAGGACAAGTACATGGAAATTGAAGTCTGGTTTGTAGACCATGCGCGGAAATGCTTCCAATGCACTGCCTCGAGAAAAGTCAGGTTACATGAAGATTTCAGTAGCTGGGAGGTTGAGATTGAGTACGTGTGGAATGACTATAGAGTCACTGGTGAAATCTTAGAGTTTCATCTGGTAGACCCAATGCCGAGCTATCTTCATTCGGAGACAGCTGCGCATGTGGTCTTGATACAATCGCCACAAGCACATCTGGTCACCAGCCTCTTGACGTTCTATGAAGGCATCAGAAGTGCTCACAATTTCCAATTTCAGATTGCTCTCACCACGCATGAGCACATTTGGATTCAGCATCTTGCGCAAGGTTTGAATGTACATAGACAATGCTTTGGTCCGAATCCGACAGCGAATTGTCAGGTCTGGTATGGGGAACACGCCTTTAAGGTAGACAGACCATGGGCAGCGAGATCAGGTTATGCACTTGATTTCCAACTTTTGCAACGAGTTGAAACTGAAGACAGATCGGAAGCTGCGGTTCTCCTCCAGCTGCAGCATTTGATTTCACCCAATAGTGAGCGCCTAACACATGGGGAGGTGGCTCAAACCCATGGGCCACTAGAGGGTGAGGAGACAGCAATTACAGAACAGGTTGCAGTCAAGCTATGTGATCTGGCAGGTTTGGGTAATCTCCCCGCCTTTGTCGAAGTTCCATATCCGGGTACGGAAGAGCAAGTACGGCAGGAACTCAGACATTGGGGTCATGACCTTTTGACGTTTGATTGCTGGCCACAAACAGCTATGGCATGCTGCCCATTTTCTTCCAACATGCAGGTGCACAATTATCTCTTTTGCAGACAGGCAGATGAAGCAGAAGATCATATCTTTGCGCACACGAATGAGCAGCCCATGAGTGAAAGGGACATATTGACTTTTCTTTGTCAATTGGACTATCCTCGTGCGGTCATTTTGGCATGGCATGAACTTTGTGCAGGTTGGATCAAAATAGTTTTCAGTCATCAAGAGCCGCAAATGGAACAATTTGTCAAAGTGAAGTCTCCGGGCATTTGGCCGCCACCACCGCCCAGAGGAAACAAGACAAGCAACAAGTTGATTGAGTTAGCTGACATTGAGAATCCTGCTGGGGCTTGTACAATCATCACTGACATCACTACAGCTGACCTGCACAATCTCTTTGCATCTGGCAAGGATATGCTCTGTCGAAATTTCACATGTTTTGATTTGCCTGAATTTGTGCGCGCAGAGATGGAAATCTACAACACTGATGAGCCTTTGCCGGACTTGTCATGTTATGATAGAATTCTCATCTTTACGGATGGCACCTCGGCACCTGAGATGGGAAGAATTCCGCCTGAACAAGCTGATGAGTTAGGCAAACCAGATGGATGGGCCTTCCTCGTTGTCGGTGAGCTCTGCCAGGAAGGGAATTCTACTTTTCATCCTATCGGCTGGACCAGTCAGGTTGTCAGATATTGCAAAGAAGGCAGCCACTACAATGGTGTCACGAAAATCGGATCGGATCTAGCGGAGAGATCTGCTCTGACATGGGCAGGAATGTGGAGGCTCTCACAGAATATCGATGTTGAAACATTGTTCTGTACAGACTCTATGGTGAGTGGAGCTCAAGCCTTTGGAGAAATGGGTGTGGGAGAAGTTGAGGAGTCGTTCCGCTTGCAAAGGAGCGTTTTTCAAGCATTGAAAGTTGCCCTACCAGAAGGCAACTTGGGATGGCACCATATTAAATCTCACACTGGCAACATGTACAACGAATTCGTTGATCTTGCGGCAAAATGGGAAGTGGCACATGGTTTTCATCAAGCACGTCAAGCCATTTCTATGACCGTGTGGAGAAAAGCTTTGCCCTATCTATGGATGGTCTTTGCAGGACCCCGGTGGGGCTTACCAGCTTGGAAAAATGGAAGTTTTGAGATTCCGCCTCCACAACTGCCTGATCTACAACGTGTATCACCAAGCAAGCACCGCAGTGAATACAGAACCAGATTGGTCAACTATGCTTTCAGTTTTGCAAGTGCCAATGTTCACTCATTGTACAGAGCACCGGAAGGCCATGCTGGCAAACTCCACTACTTGTTTCAACAAATGCGGTCTTTCAAACTCAATTGTATTGGGATCCAAGAAGCACGGACGGAACAAGGAGTTGCATGTAGCCACAATATTTTGAGGCTTAGCTCTGGACATTCAGAAAAGCAGCTTGGTGTGGAGCTTTGGATTGACCTTGACATGCCCATTGGACACAGTGCCAAAGGAAGATCTATTTGCTTGCAAAGAAGTGATGTTCAAGTTGTGCATGCGGATGCAAGACGCCTGATTGCCAGGATTGACAACCCAGCATGGTCCGCATGGATTGCAGTATTGCATGCACCCCATAGTGGATACACAGGCAGCACTCGAGAAGTTTGGTGGCAGGAGACACATGACATTGTTGCAAATTTTCATGATGAAGATCCTCTCTTTGTGCTCATGGATGCCAATGCGCCACCGGGTGAAAAGGACGGTCATGTGGTTTTTCAAGAAGGCTTTTCCTCTACCACAAGTACACCACTCATGAGGGCCTTTTTGCAGACACATGGACTTTGCCTACCTGCTACATGCCACTCATGCCATCGAGGAGAACATGGTACTTGGATTGATTTTCGAGGTGAAAAATGGCATTGCATTGACCATATTGCAGTTCCTGTGTCATGGCTCTGCGCATGTACACATTCCCAAGTTCTGGAGGAATTTGACTTGGCCACGACGCAGGAAGACCACAGAGTTATTGCGCTCCAGCTCAAATGGTCTGCGACATATGCTGAGGAAATCAAGAAGGGCACCAAAAGAATCAAGAACATGCAAGGTCTGCAAAACACAAGAATCACACAATTGCTCCAAGCACATCGACCAGTGCAATGGGAGACTGACATTGAGCAGCATTTAGAAGCGTTTAATGCTGACATACAAGCTGCACTTCAAGTACATGCTGAAGAGGGTGAAGCAGGGCACCGTGGAAAAAAGCTTTACTTTGATGAGGCCATTTGGGAGCATCGCAGAGAGAAACTGCGGCATCGAGCCACGCTGAAAGCTTTGCGGAAAAAAGTGTCGCAGGAGATGCTTCAGCTATGTTTCTCTTCATGGAAACGGAAGGGATCCATCCAGTTCAAGGAGGCGACCTACCTCCACACTTTACATTGTTGGAGTTTCAAACACTGGATTGCTTTTCGAAGGAAGGCCCAAATCCTCAAACATGCACTTTCCGTTGCCAAACAACAACAACTTGATGCCACCCTACGAGCACTTGATAGCAGCACTCCCGCATCAGACATCATCCGAAAATTGCGTAGCTTTACTGGCCCGACCAATCCCAAAAAGATCAAGAAGAAGACGCTTCCTCTGGTCAAGAATGAAGCAGGTGAAGTTTGTGCATATCCAGCAGAGGCGCTAGGGGTATGGATTAACTATTTCATGCAAATGGAGGGCGGCAAGAGAATCACACATGAAGAACTCCGCAAGCAATGGATTCTGGAATTGGGTCAATTTGCTCGACCAGACCTTCAGATCAGTATCCATGAACTTCCCACGTTGACTGACCTTGAGATTTCCTACCGCAGAGTACCTGGTGGCCGAGCGCAAGGGCCTGACAATGTTCCAGGTGAATTGTGCAAGTACCAAGCGGCACCCTTGGCGCTGGCAAGTTTTGCACATTTGGCCAAATTGGTTTGCCACGGACAGGAATTTCTTGGCCACAAAGGGGGACAATTAACCCCTGCTTACAAAGGCAAGGGCATGATCAGTTGCTGCTCCTCATACAGGTCTTTGCTTGTATCGAGCAACATTGGTAAAGTCCTACATAGGACACTCCGCCAAGCCAATGCCTCCTTGTACGAAGCATTCATGCAAGGACAACAGGTGGGAGGAAGAAGAAAAGTCCCTGTACAACTAGCACTTCATGAAGTGAGAGCTTTCTTGAGACTGGCTAGGCGTTCAGGGCACTCAGCAGGAATCCTTTTTCTTGATCTTACCGAAGCATTTTATCGCATCCTACGTGAACTCTCACTTGGAGGTGAACCAACAGACGAAACGGTGGCTCATGTGATGGCGCGTCTTCAAATGCCCCATACGGCCCTCCATGACATCCATCAACTTCTCTGTCAACAATCAGCCTTGATGCAGGCAGGTTTGAGCGAAACAGCCAGAAACTACACTGCCGCTGTGCACAGCGGGACACATTTCTGGTTGCAAGGACAAGGTGATGTGGCGAAAACATGCATGGGCACGCGCCCTGGCGACAGCTTTGCGGACGTGGTGTTTGGCTACACTTGGAGTTTAGTGATGAGAAAACTCCAAGACTACATGGTTGAGAATGACCTAGTCGAGCCATATCCACGCAAGACCCAGATTCCGCTTTTTGCCCAATGCGAACCTTCCCAGGAACAAGCGACAGAGCCATACATCTATCTAGGGCCAACCTGGATGGATGATTTAGCACTTTGCCTACAAGGGAAGACGCCACAACAGATGGAGAGCAGAATTGGACATGCGACAAGCTGTCTTCTTGACCTCTGTCATCAGCACCTCATGTCGCCGAATTTGGCGAAAGGGAAGACAGAAATGCTTCTCATTTTTCGCGGAAACAAATCTCGAACATTCAAAGCAAAACACTATGGTACGCAAGATGCCACTGAGTTTCCTGTTCTCACAGATCAAGGTCTACAAAAAATTCAGATCATCAAGAGCTACAAGCATTTGGGTGGTTGGATTCATCACCGCACTGATCAGCGCATGGAGTTGGCCCAAAAAACAGCGCTGGCACATGCGGCTTTTAGTCAGCACAGAAAGCTTCTGTATGCAAACAAACAGATTGCCTTTGAGAAACGTGCGGAGATTTTCACATCACTTGTCTTGACGAAGCTCCTATATGGTGCAGACTCTTGGATGCTCGACACCAAAAAAGATGCCAACCGTTTTCAAATTTCGGTCATACGATTGTACAAACGTTTGATTGGCTGGAAACCGGACATGCAAATGACGGATGCGGACATCATTGCTGCCACAGGCTTGCCAGCACCAGATGATTTGCTCAGACGAACCAGATTGCGATACTTGGTCGTACTTTGCAATTGTGGCATCCCGGACATTTGGAGTATTCTTGCGCAAGATCAAGAATGGTGTCAACAAATGGAAGAGGACCTGGTTTGGATGTGGGAGCAATTGAAAAGAAGCTCTGCTCTGAAAGATCCCAGGGAGCACTTCCCACAATGGATTCTCATCATGCAAGATCACAGATCTTATTGGAAGAAGTTGGTGAATAGAGCATGCCACCATGCCACGCTTCAAAGGAAGAAAGTTACGGAGGTCTGTGCGCTACATCGGCAGTCGTGCGAGCGCATTTCCACTATCATGGGCATCACCGCAGAAGAGTTTTTCCCTGAACCTCGTGATGGTGCACGACCCGAGGAGGAGACCTTTGGTTGCATGACATGTGGAATTTCCTGCCGTAGCAAAGCAGGTGAAGGAGCGCACATGTTCCGAGTGCACGGACTCAAGGCCCTGAGCAGGCAATGGTTTGATGAGCCGACATGCCCTGCATGCCTCAGATTCTTCCATACCATGGCAAAGACAAAAGCGCACTTGTACTACTCACCGCGTTGTCGAGCGCAATTGGTGAGTCGCAATATGCAGTGTGACGCCATGGCAGGCACTGGTTCTTTGGAAGACAAAGCAAGAGAAGCCCAGCATGATTTTCTTTTGCCGCCCTCGCAATGCCAAGGACCCATGCCACAAGATCAAAGAGCACGTGAACCAGTTTTGATCGATGACGGTTTGCATTTACAGATCGTTGAACTCATTGATGCCCGAACTCCGGTTGAGCATTTGCGTGAAGCGCTTTATCTTTATGTGCATGAGCATCCTATCTCATGGACATTGTGGAAAAGCACACTCCTCTTCTTCATGGACACTTTTGGCGAGGAGGATGCACAGTTCTTCCAGTATGACAAAACGCGGCTGAGCTCAGCGTTGGGTGCACTCATTGATCCGCAACAATGGGATTTCCTGCAGCAGCCGAGGCGATCGCAGGAACATCAGCAGTTTCGTACAATTGAGGGGTGCCACGCCCATTGTCAACAACTACTTCAGCATGTTTCCCATGATGCCAGGGTGCCGCGTTCTTTTGGACGACATCGCTATGTTTTGCATGCGTTTAGTGGACGAAGGAGGGTGGGAGATTTGCAGTACTTCCTTGAGAAAGCCATCTCTCAAAAGCAGAGCTATGTGCTCCACGTCATTTCATTGGACATCGTTTTGAACAGCACGTGGGGCAACATCAGCAAGGAGCACACGAGAGAATATTGGCTCCATGCGATCAGAGCCAGATGGGTTCTGGCATTTTTAGGGGGCCCCCCCTGCGAATCCTGGTCGCGCGCAAGGGCGGTTGGACATGAAGCGATTGGTCATTTCAAACCTCGAGTTCTTCGTGACATGGAATTTCTCTGGGGTTTTGAGAGCGTATCAGTGCGTGAACTGACACAGCTCCTGATCGGCAACTGTCTATTGGGCTTTTCATTTGCAGCAATGATTGAACTGTCGGCCACGGGTGGTTTTGGATTGCTGGAACACCCGGCCGAACCAGATGATCTACCATCGGCAGCATCGATTTGGCGTTTGCCTCTTCTGCGTCTCATTTTACAGCTGCCGGGCATGAGGAAATGTAGGCTGGCTCAGGGTTTGTTGGGAGCACCAACGCCCAAGCCTACGGATCTACTCACGCTGAACATGGAGGGGATCATGATGCAGTTCAACAAGCATAGAATTCGCAAAGAATTACCCAAGGCAAGAGCCATTGGAAAACCAGTGTACTTAAGGAATATCCCCCATCTATGTGCCAGGCGATTGCACGTACTTTTATCAGTGTTTTCGACGAATGTCCTGTCGACACTGAAATGCCTGAACCCCCGAAGGCCTTCACCGAGCGTTGCTTGTCCATGGAATGCACAGAATATGGCACACGCATCGGAGCGGATTTTGCCAAGTAGGGGGATGTTTTTAGAATTTGAACTTTGCAGCGCCGCAGCGATTGAGCTTCAGTGTGCAGATGCCAAAAAAAATATTTATATACCCACGATATACTTAATTAGGTCATTAAGATTCATTAAGATTCATCAACTATATGTAAATCATTGGTGATCATTCCAATATTGCCCCAATGTTTGCCACATGGGGGAATCAACATCCAGCGAAAAAATAGGGCACCTAGGGCGATGGGAGTTGATTTCGTATCATGGAAGAAAAATGTTTAGCCATCAAAAAGGGAATTTGCAGTTGATTTACCCTCTGGTAAATAAACTTGTTGACCCTGAAAATCACCAATTTTTAATGGAAACTAGTCTTCCAACCCCGATGACTGCCAGGGTCTATGTTAATTTACCAGAGGGTATGATACCCAAGTTGAGGGAGGTTCCATACATTGAATGTTATATTCATACTCGTTAAAACTACGTGTTGCTTAATTTGATTCAGTTGTGTTTGAGATATGTGATGATTTACTGGATTACACAGCAATTAAATGGAGGAGCTCAAAAATGATTTTCAATGATTTTATCGAATTGTGATAATGGATGTAAATGGATTCTATATGGATTTTAATGGATTAAGTGATGATTATATAACCCCTGGAATGGTTGCGGAAGGTCCCATACATAATGGGTCCCAATTGTATCGCATATAAAATTAAATCCTAATCCAAAACCCAGTTGTTTTTTTTAATTTAAGTGTCTATGTTGCTGATTATTTTTAGTTGTGTGTTGAAGTTTGAATTACTATAATGATATAACGGACGATTAGTTATGATTATGACCACCAAACAAACAGTTGATTAAGTGATAAATAAGTAAATAAAATGACACAGTATTTGTGTATGATATGTATGACATTTCACCACCCCTTTATGGTTGATAGTTGTTTTTCACGCTGGGCCGACTCATCATCGCTTTAGGAAAAGTGAATTTCATTCCTACCCTCTGGTAATTTAACAGTTTGCTATTGAAAATGACCATTTATAGCGGAGTTTCCCATTGAACATGGTGATTTCCAGCGTTTTTTGTATGTTTACCAGAGGGTAATCATTACTAATCCATAATCTCCGGTTACATAGATATCGTTGTTCCCGTTTAGTTCGATGGTTTTCCGTGTGTAAACAAATGATGGTTTCCATAGCTATGGCTATGTTTACTGAATGGGAAATCATGGTAAGTTAATCTTCTAACTTAAGTACTGAATTGATCTGAATTGTTTTTGGTTATATGATGATTTTACTGGATTATATAACAATCAAATGGGTGAGTCTAATTATCATTTTAGTGGATTTACTGATGATTAAGCCCTGGAATGGAATACGTAGTTTTTCAAAATTGATTGGCGGTTTGAATTACTACTATAGTAAGTGATCGGCAATGGACCTTGAAATTCCTCGTGAAGAAGTTCGGTTCACGGTGGTTTTTCGCAGTGGGGACCAGGGGCATGACCTTAATCGTGTGCTTACCCATTTTGGCCTTGGTGAGCTGGACTGCGACATCAACCACTTCATGTTCCCGGTGTCATGGCCCACAGGGCGTCCCTACGATCCACCACTACCGGAAATCACTCAGCATTGGATACCATGGGACGACGACCTCTCGGCGAGCTGTGCTTTGAATCATTATGGAAAGGTTCAGGAACCACAATGGAACTCGAAAGTTGGAGCCATGGAGAAATCGACGAGCAAATTCACCTTTATATGAATTTATATGAATTAAGCATGATTAAGCAATGATGTAAATGTGCACCATTATTAAACAGCAACTTTGGGGATTGAAATGCAGCAAGGGTTTAACAAGTGGGTTCCTGGCCACATCTAAGTGGTAAATGGTTGAGGAACCAGCTGAAATCGTGGGGTTTAAGCCTACAACATGTGGTGACTTGCCGGTGAAAATGGATTAGTAAGGTGATTGATTACCAACATGTTTTTGGTGCCGGCATCTGAGAGGCTCGCGGCTGTTGTCATTTTTTGCATCATACTATCCGCATAACATTGGGTGGCGTGTGTGGGGGTGGGGGTGGGGTGGGGTGGGGTGGGGTAACAACGTCATTGGCACGTCCACACATACATGATGCAACATTACTGTACGCTCTCTTGCACTTCATTCATATCCACACATACGTCATGCTACACTGCTGTAGGTTCTCTTGCACTTCCATACATACGTCATGCTACGCTGCTGTAGGTTCCCTTGTAGGTTCTCTTGCACATCCACACATACGTGATGCAGCACTACTCTACGCTCTCTTGCACTTCCACGCGTGCGTTATGCAGCATTAATGTACGCTCTCTTGCGCTTCATTCATGTCCACACATACGTCATGCTATGCTGCTGTAGGTTCTCTTGACGATGATGATGTTGGTGATGATGGTAAGAATGATGATGATGATGATGATGATGATGATGGAGAGCGTTGATGGTGATGATGATGATGATGATGATTTTGCTTCTGAAACTAAAGTTTCGTTTTTAAGCCTTTTCAATTCCCCCATATAAAATGTTGGAAGAGTGACGACAGTCGCGCGCCTTTCAGATGCCCGGCACCATGTTTTACTACTTATAGGTTCTATTGGCGGTAAAACACAGCAAATTTTAGCCGTTCCCATACGATTGTAGCATCAGCATTGGCTGAATTCCTTAACCTGTCGGCAAGATATGCCAATTATCCTCATCACTCAAATCTTCGTTGGTCAAACCCACATTCCTACGTGTGATGCAATGATCAAGTAACCATCTTTGCTGCTCAAGACCCGATTTTCTTCATAGTATTTTAGCTGGCTAAATAAAATGAAACCCACCAGTTTTGCTGGTGAAAACATACTGTTCAATCATGGTTGCTGTTCAAAAGCATCGTAATTGTTGTTTCAATCACCATTTCTTTGCTGCGTTTTTTTCAAACACCATTTTCCTTGGTTCAATCAAGTTGAATCCACCATTACTGTTGGTTAAATCCTGTTGAATTACCATGGTTCATTATTTTTTTTTGGTGAAATCCTATGATATCCCAGTAAATCAACATTTTCTACATATTTCCCGGCGAAATCCATCCTTTCCCATGGCATTTCCCATCTTCGAGGCCTCTTCTGACCCGCGCGGTCCGAGCTTTGAATATGTGGAGTTGACCCACCATTTTTGGATGATTTTCGAGCAACCATGGGATTTTTCACTGACTCTTCTATGTTTACCTTATAGTTGACGGTTAATTACCTAAAAACCTTAGTTGATAGATGGGAAACATCCCATTATTTCTAGGTTTTCAGCATGTTTCAACCATCCACAGTAGCTCCTCACGCCAGGCCCGGCGGCAGCTGGCCGCGGCCACGGAGGCGCGGCGTGCCAGCGCGGCCAGCAACGATGAGCTGAGCACGGACGCGGCAACGGAGGCGAAGCAGTGGGGAAAAGGATGGGAAAATCATCGGTGAATCGATGTGAATAGCTAATCATCTCCCATAGGATCCATGGTGCTGCTATATATGGTGTGCCATGGATCCCATCAATATACCCTCAATGCTAGCATATATACCAGCACCATGGATTCTATGGGTATGGGAAAACTATGGGAAAATATAGTTACTATAACAGTTATATAATCATAGTTCACCGAAAACTCATGATAATTATAGTATATGATGATAGTTACCAGTTCATGATTCATAGCCAATCATAGTTATATCCCACATGAATCATGAATAACATAGGATCAAAGAAGTATAATTTTATGTTACCTATGTCATTGATCCTATGATATTTATAGGATGTGAATTACCTGTAATTTAATATCACATATGTAATATGATAGGTAATCTATGATATTTACCATATGGGATGTGAATTCCTCAGTGCCAATTAAGATCAATAGTGGGTTACATTTAGTGATTTTATTCATGGGATATAGGATGTGAATTACCTGTTTCTATAGCTTATCATGTTTTCGTTTTTAATAAAACTGATAGTAAATAGTAATACTATCAATGTGGGTATGTGGGATATGTTCAAAAATCATGTGTTTAACGGGTCTATAATTACTAACCGTATCTAACAGTAATGGATGGATGGGATGTTGTGGGTAAATTGTAACGACCTCACGTCGCGACCTTACTGGAATCATGGTATGGCCTCGTTTCAGGTTCGTGAAGTATTTTATTTAATTTACCCAGGTCAATGTGGGGTATTAATTACATTTAAATACTATTTCCTAATATCACAAATAAGTTTAATAGTATTTTATAGTTAAATATATATTCATATATAGTAATTCAATATATATATATATGATACCATCCCCACAGTAATAGTCATAGCATCACTATTGATAGATTACTAGTAGTAAGTTCACCAATGCTATCAATCATACGTAACAATATGTAGTAATATAAACATATATCATATACCATACTATAGACGGTCAATAGTACTTCTTAACAATTAACTATTCATGTGGGAAACCCAACGATAAACCTACAGTTTTGGGATGGTTTATAGAACCTAGTTATGGACGTTGTGGTGATGATTTACTTTCGGGTTTACCTCGTTACTCTCCAGTAAAGTAGCAAAGCTACGGAGCATGGTCATTTAGTTCGATGGTTTACCTAGTAAAGATGATGCTGTTTTCATGGCCACACACATATATATATATATATATACATATAAGTTTACCCGAGGGTACTATTACTGCATCAACACTGTACAATAGAAACTATCAATCATCACTATGGTGGTGATTGTTTTTCATACTATGAACTATTGCAATAGTGTTCTTATTATGAAAATGATGTAGGCATCGTGGAGTAAATGGATATGGAATGTTCAATATTGTTTGCATTTTAGTGAGAGTTGGTTTGATATTTCAATATGTTATATATCGACCTTAGGATTACTACATATTGTAGCATTGTTATTGGTAGTACTAACATTATATAATATTATTCTTATGTTTTTTTATTCTTAGTAGTATTATTATCATGATTATTGCTATGTGGGATGATATGGGAGTATGGGATAGTTGTGGCACGAGTGTACCTCAACTTATCCATTTCCACGGGATATCATGAGACATGATATTTTAGCATAAACATAGGGTATTAATGGACAAATGCTGATTCTATGCTTTAATTCGGTAAAGCCAATGCCATACACCATCCCCGATGGGATTTTGTGGCACCCCCAAGTGGTTTGTGTCTGGCATGGTTTACTATTGGGTTGACCACATGAGATGATAGACCCAAGGGCTAAGTTGATCAGTTGATCATTTTACTTTACGTTTATCATTGGAACTTTTGCCAAGTTTTCCTCCGTGCATTTGGGATCTTGAAAGCAACAAAATACATTGGGGGAAACACGATGAAACAAGCAGGCTTAATCATCAAAAAGTGGGTTTAATAAAGCGAACTGGTCTATGTAAAGTGAACAATTTATTAGCTAACCAAAGACGGAACTAACCAAAGAATGAGAGACCTTCATATAATATTATATAATTATGTATATCATGGACAATCGACAAAGCGGGGATTTTAGTTGCTGCCTCGCTGGCAGAGACAGTGCTTCACAAGGGAAGACCGTGGGCCCATAAGCTGCCTGTGCAGCAGTGGTGTGGGTGTACCCCATTCCTACAGTTATGGCCCGAAATACCAGTTACAAGTACTAACAAAACCCCATTTATAGAATGTATAACCCCATTTATATCCAGTTATAACTAATAAATGGACATGACATAACTGTATGGAGTTTGACATTAGCCAACTTTTTGAGGAAAGCTGTCGGCCTCCTATTTTGCAGGGCTTATGTTAGGTGGGGAGATGTAGGATGATGTAGGTGAATTTAAAATCAAGATGTAGCCTTCAGCAAATGAACATAGTTCTGGAAAACCCTTTGTTTTCCAAGGTTTTTCCAGGAACATGATCCACAAGTGATTGGTTTTCCATACTTAGATGGGCCATGGAGTTGGTGAACGGGTGAAAAGAAGTCGGTTATAGTTATAACTCATCACAATTGGCATAGACCATGTTAACTATGAAAGCTGAGGATATTGCCTCCAGTATTTGGATGTCTCGTTGCCATCTTCATGGTGAAGATACAAGGGGATATAACATGATATCACCGAAATATGAATCACCCAGATGCGAACCATGGTGCTGGCATATTTACCTCCAAAACTGGGCTGTTTTTAGCTGGTTGGTGGTTTTTGGAACATTTGGATTATTTTCCATTCAGTTGGGAATGTCATCATCCCAGCTGACGAACAGCTCCATCATTTTTCAGAGGGGTAGGTATACCACCAACCAGCTATTATTGGTATTATAACTATAACCATGATTATTACATAATCCCATTATTGATGATTATCCCATTATTTATTGTCAGCAGTTAGGGTCAATGATAAATGTAGGTGTTGATATTCCAGCACCATGCTTCGCATCTGGGCCCCTTGACCCTGGCCGCGTTGGACCAGGCTGCTGGATCTGAGAAAACGACACCCTTAGGCCGGAAAACCTGGTGGAAATGGTGATTTTTAACCAAGAACCATGGGAAAACCATAGGAAAACCATGGGAAAACCCATGGGAAAACCATGAAAACAATGGGAAAATCATTGGAAAATGGTGATTAAAACTATTTAACCACCCAAAATTGTGATTTTATGGGATTTATAGCTGATTTATGATAGCGAAGTTGGCGCAGACAAGTCCAATAACTATGGTTTAAGATACGCAAGTAACATTATCTAGCGTAATAGTGTGTTTTGTTCATGGCATCTAAGGTTGGTTATGATATAATTATATATATATATATATTTATATATATATACATATCTATCAATGAACAATCTCAAAGTCATAAAACCACATCGACAGCACCAAAACCTCATCGTAAGGTAGTAGTAGTAGTAGTAGTAGTAGTAGTAGTAGTAGTAGTAGTAGTAGTAATAGTAGTAGTAGGAGGAGGAGGAGGGGTCCAAAAACGTTGTCATCCATTCGTCTAAGTTATACAATGGAATTTGGAAAAAACAATGTTGAGATTGTTTGATGTGATTTATTTTCGCGCAAGAGTTTGGGTGAATAAACCGTTTGATAAAGTATCACCACTTCCCACACACACAACGTGGCAGTCATTTTTGGATCACAATTTGAACATGTGAACATTTTGGGATGTGAGATCTGGACTCATTTCAGATTGGGGGAATGTCTCTACACGCCACAGCATTTGTTCGTTGCTTACCAAACACATCCACTTCAACAAGTGCGAGTCCGATCGTTCCTTGGGCTATTAGAATTGTCAACCCCTACGGGTTGGTTCTGAAATTTTGCTGGTCATCCTCCATTTTTTGTCCGCAGTGAATCTCTTGTTCTGAATGTACCAACAGATCCGAGGTTCATTGGAAGACACGTGGATTTCTGGTTTCTGATTTCCCAACGTTTTGCTGATGAACCCCTCCTTCGCTCATGTTCAACTGTCAACATGAATACATTTTGTGTCGGGAAAAACTCATGGAAAAACCATAGAATTTGCATCAATTTATATCAATTGATGCTTTCATGTGCATTTTTTTCCTAGGGTTTCACCTTTGTCCATGATATCTTGGTGAAATCCGAAATCCCAGGTGCTGCCTCCAGGAAGGCAGCAAATGTGGGCCTTGATGGAGATATGGCGGTGGATATCCTCCAGTAAACATACAAAAAGCTATTGAACATGGCCATAGAAATAGTGGATTTTCCCATGAAAAATGGTGATTTTCCCATCAGTTATGTGAAAATTTACCAGAGAGTACAAAGAAGATGTGGAAAATCAATGAAAATCTGTTGTTTGTAGATGATGTTTATAGGGAGAAACCCATGGGTTTTCCACATCTATGTGAGTTTACCCTAGGGTAACCCGAGAATAACATATCCCAGTAACCAACTACTTAGGGTCACTCTAAATCATCCCATACAGTGGTAAACCATGGTACACCCAATAATGAAATGTAATAAAGCCCCATTGGGGATGGTTTATTGTATTTTATGATAATTGGGTTCACCACATTACGTAATATTCCCTCCAGCAAATCGACACAGACCCTGAAAAAAAAACAATTTAGTGGACACTCGCAAATCTTCCAGCCCCCTATTCGCCGGGTTCTATGTTAGTTGGAGGGATACTAGAAATTGTGTATTGTGTGTTGGAAAACAATTGGAAATCATGGTATTTTACCAACAGAAATTGGACATGAAGCGATGATCAATGGAAGTATGGTATTATCTATCCTCCATAGATCATTGGTTTTTCAAATACCATACTTCGATAGATCACCATCATCATTAGTTATCCTCTAGTAAACTAACATAGACCCCAGCAGTCATCGGGGTTGGTTCAGACGAGCTTCCAGAATCCTGAGGGATCAACCAAAATTCGTTTTAGGGCCGGCCCCTGATTCGCATTTGAAAACAGGAGAGCAGTGGGGTGTTCCATCATCCTTTCAGGTGAAAGTGAATTGTGAATTCTGGACTGATGATTTCTGACTGTTAAGTCAGACATAGCTATAGCTTGCATTCTTTTGAACGAAGAAGTTGCCAATTCTTTGGGTTCACTGGAACCTGAGTTTTGAGCCATAGCCATCCATAGCCATCCATAGCCATCCATAGCCATCCATAGCCATAGATATGGACTATGATGGACTGGCATATCACCCCAAGATGTTTGTATATCTATGAGTTTTGTATAATTCTGTGGTGTGTTTTGAAGTGATTCAGCCATATTTAGGTGGTCAAGTCAAGTCATCTCGGTACCGGACCCGCAACAGTCCCAACATCCAGTGGTTTGTCATCGTGTTCCTCGGTGTTTCAGGGCCATAATTACACTCCGGTAATTTAACATAGCTATTGAACATGGCCATTTATAGTGAGTTGTCCCATTAAAAATTGTGGTTTTCCATACGGTAACGACATTTAAATATGTGGGGCGGGCCAGACGGCAAGGCCCCGGAGGTAGTATGAAATACCAGTTCGTATATTTAAATGTAGTTGCAGTATGTTTAAATGAATTGGATTCCGTATGTTTAAATGGCTGGGCGGGCCAAGGA
>Ga0126342_10006569_pt1 | contig 20645 bp, 12 predicted proteins | sample Cyp1metagenome_FD_92528 | JGI IMG/M metagenome (GOLD analysis project Ga0126342, IMG submission 92528) | Coral microbial communities from Lord Howe Island, Old Settlement Bay, Australia - Cyphastrea 1 metagenome | ecosystem: Host-associated > Invertebrates > Cnidaria > Coral ...
ATGATGATGATGATGATGATGATGATGAACAACAATGGCACCAACAGCAACACACACAGTTACACACAGTTGCACACACACACAGTTACACACAGTTATACACACAGTTACACACACAGTTACACACACTGTTACACACACTGTTACACACAGAGTTACACACAGAGTTGCACACAGAGTTTTACGCAGAGTTACACGCAGAGTTACACACAGAGTTACACACAGAGTTACACACAGAGCTACACACAGAGTTACACACAGAGTTACACACAGAGTTACGCACAGAGTTACGCACAGAGTTACACACAGAGGTACACACAGAGTTACACACGGAGTTACACGGAGTTACACACAGTTGCCATATGCACACATGCATACATGCATACATGCATACATGCATACATGCATACATGCATACATGCATGCATACATACATACCTACCTACCCACCTACATACCTACCTACATAATACATACGTACGTACGTACATACATACCTACATACGTACATACATACATACATACATGCATTACATGACATGACGTTACATTACATGACATGACATGACATGACATGACATTACATTACATACATTACATACATTACATACATTACTTACATTTACATTACTTACAATTACATTACTTCCATTTACATTGCATTGCATTACATTACATTACATACCATTACATACCATTACATACCATTACATGCTATTACATACCATTACATACCACTACATACCATTTCATACCATTACGTACCATTACATTACATACAATACATACATACATGCATACATACATACATGCATACAATACCATACCATACCATACCATACCATACATTACATGCATAACATACATAACGTACATAACATACATAACATACATAACATACACAACATACATAACATACATAACGTACATAACATACATAACATACATAACATACATTACATACATTACATACATAACATACATACCATACATAACATACATAACATACATAACATACATAACATACATACCATACATAACATACATAACATACATACAATACCATACAATACCATACCATACCATACCATACCATCACATACCATTACATACATTACATACATTACATACATTACATACATTACATACATTACATACATTACATACATACATGCATACATACATGCATACATATATACATATATATATATATATTTACATACACAAATATAGACACAACAAGTTAATACTAATGTAACCATAGAATTAAGTTTATCTTGTATAATGATCAAACCCAAACCATGGGGCTTACTGAAGTCACAGTCCTTTGCCCAGGTGGACGTAGAGATCCCTGACAGCGATGACGAGGAGAATGCTCCTCAGGCAGAGGCTCAGGACCGCTGGAGTCTGCGTTAGAAAACCCGAAACCATCCATAATCGAAGAGGAACATGATCGATAGGTAGATCAGATCAGATCATATCTCAGATCAGATCTCAGATCATATAGATAAATAAATAGGCATGCATGCGCACACATGCATTAAAGGTAAAGGCCTTCTTGCTGTTTATTGATTCTCAATGTGTCTTCTGATACTCGGTTGCTTTGCAATATATCTTCTGGTGCTGTGGTGCGATGCATGGGCCAGGCCATTTTGACAAGCCACAAAATCCCATTTGCTCGCCGTGCCATCAGCATTTGGTGATGCAGACTTGCTTCATGCCATCTGCTTTCTTGGAATAAACACTCTTGGTTTCCTATATACGCCCTGTGCATATGGACCTGCCTTCAGTCTTGAGTCTTGAGATACATCATGAATGACCAGCAATCAAGTGTCAAAGAATCGATTTCTGGAATATTTCGGCACCATTGTATCAGAAGCATCAGAAGCATCAGAAGCATCCACAGACTCACCCAACCTCACCTAGTTAGGGCCCCACTCCAATGAACTCCAACCTTGCCAGTTCCATGATTCCCCAGGACCTACCGCGAAAGACCTGGAGAGAGAAGTCCCCTGGTTCGGGAGTTGGGCTGGAACTTGGATGGACGTTGGGGGACTTCATTCCCAAAAAAAAATGAGACTCCAGAAACTGGAGAATGAAGCAGATCGTTGATACCCTTGGCTGCTGACACATTGCTGACACTCCTATCTACCTATATATACACATATCATTTGATTTATGTATGCGTGTGTATGTGTATATGCATATGTGTATGAGTGAGTATGTATATATATATATACATATATCTGTGTGTGTATGTATATATGTATATAAATATAACTTTCATGGATGCCCCCACTTGGAAACCGTGTTTGTGCTCCCACAAGGCTGCATACCGTGGTGGTCAGCAATGGCTTTGAGTTTCTTGACAGTCCCGCCCCTGCAAGTGGGTCAACCTTGGGTTCGGTTGGTAAACGGGTTGATTCTATCCTTGTTATCAATGGATTAGTCTGAAGGAACATTTGCAGGAATACTTCTTGGATTTTACCATCGACCATTTTTGCCATCGCAACATCTTCTTGCAATCATTATCCATCCAATCCTGGGCTTAAAACATTACCAGAACTGGGGACCAATGGACTTTGTGTGCCGGTCAGCTGCTATCCGAGCTGCAGCCGAGGGCCACAAGTTGCTTCTTGGTTATCGCCAACCTGGCTTTCCTAGGTGTTCAAGCCAACTGTCCCCTGGCCGGCGGTTCCGGTGGCTGTGATATGATGGTCTGAAACCATTGGATTCCAAGGTCTCTAAGCACGGAGTTCGCCCAAGCAACTGATATCACAAAGTCCCTGCATGACTGCGTAGCCGGATCAGCTGTTCCAATTCCGTGAGAGCAACTTCCCCAGATGAAAGGCATGCCCCAGAAGGTTCAAAGTGGCGAAGTTGCCAGTGAGATACGCTCATATCAACAAGAACAATTAGCACTTTGTATGGGTGCATACTGCATATTTGCTACAAGCTTCGGCCTGAAAGTCAGGTACCCGACCCCAAAATCTCATGCTTCATCATCATTTTCGCAATGTAAAGTGCAATGTTGGGTGCCCCATTGTGGCTGATGATCTGGAGCTTCGGGGGGCTGTGCGAAACAGCCGAGGCAACGGCGGCTGTGGCACCTACACCACCGCTATGCTATCCACCTTTGATGTGGCTTGGATAGCCAGGGTGCGTTTGGGGTTATCGGTTCAAACCTCGCCTGGCAAAGTAGGATGAGGACTTGGAAAGATGGGGACTTGGAAGTAGGGTTCAGTGTCCTTTAATCATTGGAAGCCATTTCGCACCTTTAGCTGGGGAAGAACCAAATCTGGGCAAACACATGACTCCCCAGGGTCGGCGGCACACATGGTGAATTGCTGGTCAGAATTGGTGACTGATTTCAACTAGTGACCAGGGCATCATCATTCATTTTATTTTCATTCAATGTACATAGTGACATCCCAGAAACTCAGTAGCAGCTGTATGGTGGTAGTTTGCCATACATTCTACATTCTGCGCGTCAAATCCGCGAAGTTTCTTGCTGAACCCACACTTTTTGCTTAACCGCTTAACCCATCAGTGTTAACATGTCTCAGCGGTATTCCTGTCAAATCCGCCACTGATTTGACTCGAAAGTGGCTACTTTCCACCATGTTCCGTTCAGTCATCCCCACTTGGTGACACTAAGAACTTCTTTACCGCCACTTTTTTGCTGGCAACTGGGCGGTGGTGGGCCGGGGGATTTGGCTCGATTTTTTTCGGGGACAAGGATCGGGCATGGTCAATGCTGGGGTACTGTACCCTCTGGGAAACTAACATAACTATGGAAAATCACCATTTTTAATGGGAAAACTCACTATAAATTGCAATTTTCAATAGCTATGTTAGTTTACCAGAGGGTACATTTTCTTTGTATCAACATCGCTTTTGGAAGTCCAATAATTTTGAACCTGATCCACTGGACATTTTATCTATTTTTATCTCCTCGTATTCATGGCCAAATAAGGAGAACGACTTGACAGTTGAGATGTAGACGCAGACATCATGGATGACTGGATGCATGTATCTATATGACATATCGAATCACATATAATTTTTCACGGAGTTATTTCATGGAGTTATATTTGGAACACGGGTATCTATGTATGACAAGCAATACATATGTCCACTTCGTGTTTCTCTGCGCAAGCGATGTTTGGCTGCCTGGCCGAGGAGTGGCTTTTGTGCGTCACCGCACATGGCGGGTCGTACTTTACGACGCCAGAGACGGTCATGGCCAATATGCTGGATACTTTCATAGTGTGGGTCGCTTGATGATCTTGATGTCGCATTTTTATGCATTTTTCACCATAGTTTTGGGCAGGGTGGAGGCACTGCGCCAGTTCCAGAAAGTGGAAAGGTGTAGCTTCAAGAAGGAGACCGGCTGCACTTAGTTAGACATGTATGTGGATCCCAAGTGTTTCATTCTTGAGATCCTGCCATCGGGGTGGTGCAAAGATCAAAACAAACAAGATGTACCCGCAAGCGCCAGTAGAATTCGCCTGCTAAGCTGGATGCCTGGCAGTTGTAGCCTATCCCCTTATGTCGTCAGCATCTTTCCAGCCATTTTTCCAGTGGGTAACCACTTGGAATTCTCCAGCTTGGCATTGCGGCACAGGTCGTTGGTGTTTTCCTGCTTTGGGTCGCACCAGTGCTGCTGAACCAAGAGGGGTTGGCAGCACTGCAGGCAGAGAGGGCTGGGGTCGAACGACGTGGAACAACATGGAAGAACCGCACAACAAAGTGGGATGATCTCTGAAATTGTACCATCTGGTTATTTAACATAGCCATGGAAAATCACCATTTTTAATAGGTAAACCATCTATAAATGGGCCATTTTCCATGGCTATGTTAGTTTACCAGAGGGTAAGTTTTTTTTTGTGGGTGGGGGTTGGCAGGATGGGTATCATCTTTGGGGATCATCTCAGCAGGGCATCAGCTGCTTTTCACGGATGGCGCAGGCCATCCGCGCGATTCGTGCCATGCGGAGCCTGCGCAGTTTCAAGGTGCTGCGACATTTCCAGAGACCTGGCGATAGCAATTGGAGTCCCATGGTGAAAAGCAACAGTTGAAGCACCAGTTTAGCCAATGTTGTCACCAGGAGGCGGTGGTTTTTTTTAACTAGTGCGGTAGAATAGACAGCCTAGAAGCCACACTTTGCGCCAGCATGGTTTGAAGCAACATCTACGGATCATGTTGGGTTCGGGACATGAAGGGCTGAACCCCAGAGAGAGTCCGCAGAGACCTGAGGAGCTTTCGCATGCTCTTGACTGGCGTTCTTGGAACAATCCCCACCCTTTTGGTCACTTGGAAGTACCACAAGTTTCCTCACGTAGCAAGTACCAACTGTGGTTGGCATGAGTTGGACCTCGAAATGAAGTCCAAGTCAAGATGGTGTGGGGCGGCTCTTTTCAAATGCGATTAACATGACATTTTCATTCAAAGGAATGGGGGAGGGTCCTGGATGGGAAGGTGGGAAGGTCCATATGTATTTTTTCCGGCCTGATCTTGGCACTTCAAGGCTTGTTGTTTGATGATGTTCTTGACCGTTATGACCTTTGGTATCATTTCAGTAGACATCATAGGACCGCCTGGGGTGGGAAGAGTATGGGAGAGTGGGGTTCCGTAAAGATGGGGATGTCTCAAAACCGTTGATACCATATTACCCTCTGGTAATTTAACATAGCTATTGAAAATCACCATTTTTAATGGGAAAATCCACTATAAATGGTCATTTTCAATAGCTACGTTAAATTACCAGAGGGTATCTGGATCAGTGTTTGAAAAAAAATAATATCTTAAGCGTATACTTGAAATGCATGAAATTTACAGATTTATACAAGTCCTAGCTTGAAACTTTGGTCCAGTTATTCCGGGATGAACATCCACCAAAGCCTAGCTGTCATGATGTGAAACGCAGCGCGCCAGTGTTTTGACCCACAACCACGAATCCTGATGTGTTGGAGGATGGACATGATTCTTCCAGGGTGACACGAATTAGTCATAATTCAGAACATTCACAAAAATAGCTTTGGGTTTTCTTCCGTTAAAAGATTGCATGTCGCGTGCCCCGGTTGACAGATTGTATGTCTACGTGTTCTGTTTTTTTTTAAACATGATCTGGTTCTACCGTAGCCATTTTGGCTCAAGAAGGCATTTTGGCTGAAACCCCCCCTCGGCTTACGCGGTTCGCTGTTTGGGGTTGGCGCAATTTGCCTGAGTGGGTTCTTCGTTGACATTGTAACCCACGGGCCATACAATTTGGTACTATTTTGAATTTTGCCTCGAGTCCCAGCTCTACATCTGGGTGCGTTTGCTGCCTTATTGGCCAACCGTAAATTTTTTCATCTGGTTTTAGAGTCCCAGCTCTTACAACCTGGGTGTGGTTGCTGCCATTGAATTGGCCAACCACAAATTTATTGGATTTGGTGTGGACTGCCTGGTATTTTTTCAGTGGTTTACTGAGTGCCTCCACTCTCATCATTTCCTACGCCTCTGCAGGTGAGCGAATCACCTGGGTTCATTCAGTTCAGCCTGGTTTTCGCTTCTGCAAGTGAGCGCATCACTTGGAATATCCAGTTCTCCTCCCATTGAGAAATAGCATTGCAGTGACTTTCCTGCTCTGCTTTCTCTGGTTTGGACTCGCTGGGCCGTATTGGACTTTGCTATATGTACAATTTGGTTTCTTTGACATTTTCGTTCATTGTATTCAATTTTGCACAGGATATTGTCCTCCAAGAACACTACTCGCCGCAAGGCGAGGCGCGACAGGGCGAAGGCCCGCAGGCATTGGTTCCTGCATCGAAAGGGTTTCATCGCACTGGACAGAATTGCGCTGGCGAGGATACGCAAAGTTCTTGCACAGCATCACAGTCGAGATTCACATTTTATTTCCCACATCACCAGAGCCATGGACATGAATTTTTCTGGAGACAGCAACCAGGATTATTACCCTTGGAAGTGTGTGTGCGGGCGCATAAACAAGAAGTGGCATACCGAATGTGCAATTTGCTTTGCCCCATGGACACAGGGTACAAGGCATCCTACACAACCGAAGACCAAAAAACAAGAGAGTTATGGATGGAGCACTTATGGATGGGACGACTGGGAAAAATGGGAAGAGGACAGATCTCGTTCTTCCAGCCGAGCCTCCAGCAGACACCATTTTGGTGCGACGGATCAGGCTTATGCAACCTATCCTTCTTCTTCTCAGATGCCAACGAAGGCCAAAGGCAACTCGAAGGGGAAGAAAGGGAAGCAAGGGAAAAGCCAGAGCAAGCAGAACGACCAAATGTCGCCCTTCCAGGCAGAGCCGAAGAGCTTCGCCCCATGGACAACTTTGGACACATCTGCTTTCACTCCATCAACTACTCTCTCGCCCAACCCGTTTGCGGCGGCCAGCTCTTCTTTGGTTGCACAAGATCAAGAGTGGGTCGAGGCACTAAAGAGAGCATATCCAGATCCGGCGTTGATGCCGGAAGAGACCAAGCTTCTGGTGGAAAAAGCCGAGAAAACCCATGGAAGGAAAGGAATAAAAAAATTACATCAAGCAACCACCTACCTTGGGAAGGTAAAGGACCATCTAAGCGAGGTCTCCGACCACAGAAGGGCCCACCGAGCCCTATGGATGAAGCACATGGCAGCAGGCATTCAGATTTGGGAGCAACAATTAGACGAATTTCGAAAACATCAAGCATTTCTCACAGAACAAGCGAGCAAAGCTCGCCAGGAAATCACTGCAACCAGCAGGATCATACAGCAGCTCAGTCATACAGCCGGAGGCACTTCGGCACCTCCCCCATTGACTGTTGTTACAGCAGAGGTGGAGGAGCATACGGAGGATGCAGCCGACAAGGAGGAAGAGACTTTGAGGACAAACCTTCAAGCTGTTCTGAGAAATTGCGCTGGATCTCTGGGACTCGATATCGAACCACCCAAGGCAGTCGAAGTGGTGGAAGAAGTAGAGGCTGTGGATGGAGACAAGCCACCCAAAAGGCAGCGCTCTTTGGAGCCATTTGGTGGCAAACCCTCCTCGTGAATAGTGGCCGTGCTCTGGGAGTTGAATGCAATCCCTGGCATGAGGCCAATGATGTGTCCATTACAGGTGCTAGCACTGATGCCTATTGGTTCTCTTTTGCAGCTTCTGATGCAGCATGTGCCAGCACGGACAGTTATTATCAGCCTTTCCTCACTTGGACGCACTCAGCAATACATGAAAAACGCTTTGTTGATCCCTTGCAAGCGGTCTCGAATGCATTCTGCCTCCAATGGGAAGTTTTGAAAGCAGATTACAACGACCTCTCTTGGAGTTCTTTGACACAGCATTTCCCGTATATTGACCCTTACACACGATCTCAAAGGCCCCATTCAAAGAAAAGCAAAGGGTTGCACGTTCAGTTTGCGGACCAAATTGATGTGTTGCTTGGGTTAGATGACTGTAGTGAAATGCATTGTCTCCAAATTGATTCTTGTTTTCTGAGCGACTGGACCGACAAGCCTTGGAGTAGACGTCGAATCAAAAAGCAGACAGAGTTTCGATCAACTTTGGCATTCAATGACCCATCAATTCAAGATGATTCACCATCACATTGTGCTATTGAGGGGTTTCAGTTTAATATTGATTTCCCATCTCCCTTCCAGGCACCGCTGTCACGTTTGGCCGTGTTGAGCCGGGGGGTGATATCTCAGAAGGATGGTGTCTCTTTTATGCAAACATCTAGTTTCAAGCATGATCCCCATTCGAATCATGAAGTGGCAAGGGTTGAAGCTTTTGCAGGAGGCCAGACCGTCCCACCTTTGGACCAATTGCATGAAGGCTCCGACAGCTCTTCTAGTAGTCGGGAAGGAGCTGATGATGAGCCTATAAGCTCTACTGGTGGATCAAGCATCCGACCTCCTAGCTCCACGGAGAACAGGCAGGAAGTCATCATGTTTCATTTGAGGGATCCTCCCCTGAGGGCACTTTTGGACTGGACTGATTATGAAAGTATGATCACGGAAATTGCTCATCATTTTGCTACAACACCACTCAATGTAGTTGATGCGTATGAGATCAACTCTGATCTACCGGGTGTGTTACCAGCAGCTGTGCCCATCATCGTACACCTTTTGCCGGACATTCCCTTTGGTCAATTGGCTCGATTAGCCCTTTTTGACATTGAGTTTCATGCACATTCTACTGAGGCTGCATTCACATTAGGACCTGCCACACAGCGTTTTGTCTTGGCTACACCTGAATGGTGTGACAGGCGTGCCATTTTGGTCCTTGCAGGAGTTGATGTGTATTGTGAACGGGAAAATGATCGCTGTTTTGTCTGGCATGATGGAGTACGTTGGCAGGATACCGATGTCAATAGGCGGCAGATTGCCCATGGGGATTATTTCCGTATTGCACTCCCTCCTACGGAAAGGTTCAACTGTGCTACAACTCGGATTGTAGAACTGACACAAGGAGGATTCTCGGATGACGAAATACTCCATGATGTGGCCAATCAGGAAGCTGCTTCAGGTTATTCTCCTTCACTGCTTGGTGAGGATGAGGTTAGGGCACTAGCTTCCCAAAATGATGAAGCGGATCAGACTGAGGATGACCACTTCCACGCCATGCAATATGGTGAAGCTGCCAGTTCTTCAAGAGACTACAGAAACAACTTATCAGACCTGACCTCAAATGACTCCAGTATTGAAGAAGATTGGTTTTTGGACCTTCAAAGGATTGTCCGAAGGTTTGCGGATACTTGTGATTTCCATGATCCAGATGATTTTCTTGTATCCGTGTACACTTGGTACATTGATCACAGTTCAAATTTGATGTGTGACAACCCAAAAATTGCTTTCCTTGGAGGCTTTCCCTCAGAGTGGAAAGAGGATCTCATTTATCCTTGGCGACATCACATCATTCCTGATGAAGGCATCCTTATTGACCTTATTGCGCCACAGGTCATCAGATCGGATGTTGAGGAACATGTTGCCCACATCATTTTGTCGCAGCGACAAGTGAATTTGGTACCTGCCCTGCTCTCGTTGGATTTTGCTGTCCCGCAGCCGTCCGAAGAACGTAGTGTAGTTGTGCGCTTTGCTATTGCTGTGCCGAAACACTGCTCTAGGCAGGACATTGCTGCGGTGGTCCCTTTGTTTGCTAATCTTGATAGCCAACGACTGCAGTGGCAGCATCCTTTGCTTGAACATGTGGACCAAACTTTCAAAGCCTGGTCGGGGCTAGGTATGTTAGTTTTGGTTCAACCGTATGAGCCTTCAGAGGATGAACACGCATTACCTTTGAAAGATGTCACCAACTTGCTTCAATGTCGTACAGCTAAGGTACAGTATGTTGGGAATGATCTTGTCGAGAAGCCACTGACCCCGACTGCCAGACCACAAGGGCCCATCAGCTGTAGTTTTACTGATGACTTTTTAGAGGCAATTGCAGCACGAGAAGAAGCAGCCCGCATGGACCAGCCAGTTGATTTCGCTCCGGATCCACGCACTGTTGCTGCCCAGCCTGCGTTTGTTCAAGCACTTTGGGAGAGGGTCGATCAGCTTCATGATGTGGGAGCAGTTGAGAACCACCGGCAGATGCGAGTGGAAAGCTGGTTTTTAGACCATGCAACCTTCCATCGATGTCACACATCACGCATTACCCTCTTGCCTGATAATTTCCTTAGATGGAACCAACTTATGCTTGATACTTGGAATGACAAAATTGAGGATATTAGCGGTGTTCACATTGCCCTAGTAGATCCGATGCCTGAGGATGCAGCAGTTGGCATTTTGGGTCAGTTGATCGTCACGCAAAGACCGGCCGACAATCAACGGTCGGCAGTCCTCTCAGTATACGACTCTGACCCTGATGCGGAACGTTCCCCATACACATTTGCATTGGTTCTCCCAAACCAACTCACTTTGCGGAGATTGATTGATTTGTTACATCTCGGCACGGATTGTAACCCTCCTGATTTCCGCAACCATTGCAGTCTTTGGTTTGGTAGGATACCTATTGCTGAGCAAAGTGTTGTCAATGTCCACACCGGGCATGCATTCCGGCTCCTGATCACTAGAGGAGAGGCACTTGGAATTACACAACTCTTGACCATGAGCAACAACCAATTGCGTGAAACTTTGCAACGATCTATGAATGCTCAGATTTTCGTCCGACCACCGGATCCGGATTTCTTACACACAACTGAAGCAGACGAATTCCCAGCTCTGCAGAACCCTGACATGTCTCCGAGTACACGGCCAGAGTGGATTCGTATTTTGCATCGGCATTTTGACTCACACCACGTCGTTGAGGATCTTCAGGAGGGTGCTGTACTCACTGTTCAAGTTTGGTACCTTAATGCCCACCCTGATTTTCACTGTAACCAGCAGCGACCAGTCAAGCTTGATGATGATCCATTGAGTTGGAGAACCGATCTTATCTTTCCTTGGAGAGATCGGCTGCTTCGGGCCACACCTATGGATATTCATGTTCTGCATGCCTGTCTAGCCAGTACTAGTCATCCTTCTCCTGAAGTCCATGTCTTAATTGCTCAGGGTTTGAACACTGATAGCTGTGCAGTGATTGTCACACGACGGGGTAACGCTGCCTTGAGCTTGCGACAGAGAAGGTTTGCACATGTTTTGCTTTGCCAGGTTGCAGTTAGGGAAGTTCTGCGTTTGGTTGTACCAGATGAGCATGCACATAGACCTTCATATGTTCAATTCGAGGGTAGGACTTATTTGCCTGGAGAGATACTTTTGTTGCGAACAGGTGCGCACTTGGGAGTTATCATTGAGGAACATGACATTGACCTCTTTACTGACCAGATTGCAGACAGTTTCAGCCTTTTCCAAATGTCAGGGGATGTCAGACATCATGTGATTGACTGTAAGCTGGCTCCTTTTGACGAACCTGCTGATCATGCTATGAACCTGCCTTCACCACACTTGCCACCTGAGCAGTTTCGGACTCCAGGAATTGCTGTCGCAACAGATGCACATGTACCATCTATCCCATTCATTGAGGATAATGTAGTCTTCACCCAAACCAGCCTTGAGATCCAACCCAAAGTCTGCAAACCTAGCCCACATGGTCCAACTGAACCTCGAGGTATTCCGGTGATCCATCCGGAAGCAAATCCGAGGCGTCCCATTAGACCTTTCCATGATGGAGCAGATGATTGGATCACGCCGATTGGAGAACTGTTCCCTCTGCATGGAGTTTACAATGCATGGGACAATGAAAATCTGTTGCCAGTCAAAACATGGTTTGTTCACCATTTGAGACGGACGGCTTGCTTGCGATCGAGGGATATCCAACTCAGTGATCATCCGATCATGTGGATTGAAGAACTTCGGAATGCTTGGATGGACCTGTTGGATCCTAGATTGCCCTTCTCAATACATGTGGTCAAGCCACGGCCGCCACAGTTTCGCTCACAGAGGCATGCTTGTCATATCATTCTGGAGCAGGGTCATCAACCTTCACGTGCAGCCATTGTCCTTAGTGCCCTTTTTGAGGGACCTACGCACGATGCCATCACTCAGGGAGCATACTCGGTGGGACAGCCACTTGACCTACCCCACATCATTGAAACTATGGAAATCAGTTTCTTTTGTGCACAGCGAAGTTGTACGCTTACACATATGGGTAGAGTGATGAATAATGAAGTCCCACTGGCTGTGCGGTCAGGAGACAGTGTCCAGATCAGGGTTGCAGCACCGGAAGCTGCCCAAGGAGCTGAGGACCCCACGGAACACCTTCATTTTGAAGACCTCACATTGATGCAACGGACTACACCCTCACAACCGAGCAGGCCAAGTAGGTGGAGACATGCAAATCGAATAACGAATGAAGGACAAACCCAGGCGTGTGGGGAGTTCCAGTTTGACCCGATGGCACCTGAGTATCAACCCAATGTTCCTAACATTTTGACGCAGTCTGAATTTGTGCAAACTCTGCACTCATCTTGGATCACGAATGCGTTCTCATGGGAAGATGAATCACCGTCAACAAATGTTCTGGTTTGGTTTGTAGATCACAGATCAGTTCAACTGAAATGCTATGTCCCACGCCTTGTGCGATTGTTTAATGATTTTACGGAGTGGGAACATCAAATCCGACAAGCTTGGCGTGACTTGATACAACCTGATGTCGAAAGCGAGCTTTCCGTTGTGTCACCTGCACCGCCAAGGATGGAATACGGAGTGACATCCCATGTCATCATTGTGCAAGCCCCAAAAATTGAGTGGTCTACATCGCTTGTCTCAGTGTCTGATTACCGCTTGGGACCAAATCCTATGCGCATTGCCATTACTACCCTTGAACATGTGACCTTTGAACAAATTGTGCATGGTGTCCATTATGACGATCTTTGCAGACATCGGCAGGAACCGGTGCATTGTGATGTCTGGTACCAACAGATGCATTTACTGCCAGGTCAACGAATGCCCTGCTGGACGGGCTACAGTTTTGTGCTCCATGTCAGCAGGCACAGACAGCCGCCAATAGGCCAACCAGAAGGGGACCATCAGGCAATGTTTCAGACATTTGGGCGGGCATCTCCAGCCAGCCCACCGCGATGTTCTGACGCTACCCATGCGCAGCAGATCAGAGTGGATTTCGAACCAGCGCAAAAGGCACTGCAATGGCTTGATACCCATTTCACTCTGCCCACTTATGACATCGAAGCTCAACTGGATCCGGTGGCTTGTTGGTTGCCTCAATGCCTTGACTGGATCAGACAGGAATGGTATGATTGGGACGGACCAGTTGAGTGTATCCGTGTCTATTACGATGGTTCATTTGAACCTAAGACTGAAACCTCTGGGTCAGCCACCGCAGCCTTCGTTCTACAAGATGGAACCTGGAAGTTTGCTGGGGCGTTATCAGTACAGCAGCATAAGCCAAAGTTTGAATCCTACACAGCTGAACTCACTGCTTCTCTCATTGCGTGTAAGCAGGTCTTTGACCTTGTGAAAATCAATGCAGAGATTTTTTCAACCTCACCTGCGGTAGAGTTTTTGTATGATTCACTCTCGGTGGGTAAGCAGTCAGAAGGTCAGTGGCAGGCCAGGCAGGACCCAATCACATGCCATGCCATTAGGAGCCTTGTCAGAGTCATTGAAAAACGGTGGAAGGTTAGTTGTAAGCACTTTCATGTTGCTGGACACAGCGGTGACCCGGGGAATGAGCTTGTGGACACCCTTGCAAGATGTGCGGCTCAGGGCAAGCCATTACAAAACTGGGATGCCTTCCTGGAGCAGCTCACACAGAAGTATTTTGTTCAATCTCTTGAATGGGTATGGGCATTATTTACTTCACACTTGGGCACCTCATGGCAATCAAACATGCTTGAGCTACCAACTAACTCTGCAACCAATCCCGACCGCACCAAGGTCTTACCATTTGGCGAGGTCATACCGACAGATGGCCATGGCAACGTTAAGCTTCACTTGCTTACTTGCAATGTCCTCACTCTACTTCCAGGGCCACAACAGATGGAAGCATGGGGGGCCGGGGGACCCACCAGATTGCAAATCATGTTGAGACAATTGAAACAGGCAGAAATTTCGGTATTTGCCTTCCAAGAAACCCGATTGAGAACTGACGTGAAATTGAGGCATGAAGACTTTATCTTATTTCACGCACCTGCTAATGAACGAGGCCATTTTGGCATCATGGTTGGAATTGCAAAGACCCAGGCATTTGCATTTCAGGATAATGGCAGGCCGCATGATCAAGGTTGGTTTGATGAGTCACAAATTGCTGTCATTGTTGCGGAGCCGCGACTGCTGATTCTACGAGTCTGCAATGAATTCCTCAAAGTCATTATTGTTGCTGCACACGCACCACATACCGGAGCAACAATTGAAGATATTGAGGACTATTGGCAGCGAATTGATAGACACATTGGCTCCAAATACAATAGTTGGCCAAAACTGCTTCTAGCAGATGCAAATAGCCGAGTAGGTGACTCACCTAACAACCACATCGGACCACATGACGCTGAGAGGTCCTGTCCAAAGAGTGATGCATTTTGTCAATTTGTTGCACAGCAGCATTTGTTTTTGCCAGCCACATTTGTTGATTTGCATGAGGGGCCATCAGGTACATGGAAACACCCAAATGGCACCTGGACACGGAATGATCTCATTGGGGTTCCGTTTGAATGGCCACTTACGCAGTGTCTCTCTTGGACAGATATTGAAATTGATTTTTCACTCACCAAAGATGATCACCGACCTGCACGAGCACTTTTGAGATGGCCAGCAGCAACCAGATCACAGGACCTCCAAACACAAAGGGTTAAAGCATGTCCTTCCCAGATCTGCCCAAATGCAATCAAGTCTTTGCTTGCAGATCCGACCAACCAGAGTGCAATTGATGTCCACACCCATTTTGGTATCCTCCAAGACTCGCTTGCTTCATGTACTAGATCGGTTGAACCTCTGAACTTTCGGAAGCCGCAGAAAACGCACATGACCTCTACCACATGGGAGCTAGTATGTGCTAAGAAGAAGTGGAGGTCCAATTTGGCAAGATGTCAACGACTCCAAACACGTACTACCCTACATCTGCTTCTAGCTGCCTGGCGGCATGGCATCCATGGGATATGTTTCAAGCAGGAAACCCATTCTTTTGATGCAATTCTGAAACAATTGGACCGAGATGTTGCGGTTGCACTTTACAATTTCCGCACCCTGGGGATTCAGGTCACGCGAGCCACCAGAAGGGATGACATTGTGTTCTATCAGAACCTTGCACAAGAAAGCTCTAGGTGGCTTGGCCCTTCCGAAACTAGGCAATTTTGGCAAGTCTTGCGAAGAAGCTTGCCCAGATTTCGCCAAAGAAGACGGGGATTTGATCCATTGAGCATCGAACCTCTGGAGGATCAATGGATGCCCCACTTCACACAGCTTGAAGTAGGTGAACAGATACATCCTGCAGAACTGTTACACGAATGTCATGAAAGACAAAAACAAACAGCACCAGCGCAGCTGCATTTCGATATAGCAGAACTTCCCTCATTGATGCAACTTGAAGATGTGCTCAGACAGACAAAACCGCATAAGGCCACAGGCTATGATCAGTTGCCTTCAGTGCTTTTTCGTAACCATGCGTGTGATCTGGCTGAGGCATTTTTTCCCTTGTTGCTCAAAATGATGGTTTGGCAACAAGAACCATTCGCAGGTAAAGGTGGACCCCTGGCAGTTATCCACAAGAAAGGCAACCACCTTGTTGCTAGCAATTACCGTGGTATCATGCTCTTGCCTACCTTCACCAAACGGGTACATGCCTTGCTACGGACGCAACTCATGCAATTGCTGGAGCGCCAACGACCACCAGGTCAGCTGGGAGGCTTTAGCCACCAACAAGTCATGTATGGATCGCAGTCCCTACAAGTTTTCGGACGTATCATGGATACACTGAAGCTCACGTCAGCAGTGTTATTTCTGGACTTGGCAACTGCTTTTCATAGGCTTGTCCGAGAATGGGTTTCTGGAGTGCACGTGCCAGCTGATTTGCTTGCTGTTTTCCAAGCCTTGGAACAGGAAGGGTTGGATGTGGCTGAAATGTGTGAACGCATTCACATGCCTTCGTTGCTTGAAACCCTGCGCGCACCTCCCTTCCTGATTCAACTCATGAAGGACATACATGCTAGCACTTGGATGACCATTGGTAGCAGACGATTTGCCAACACCAAACGAGGCACAAGACCAGGAAGCCCGCATGCGGACTGCGTCTTTCACATCCTGATGGCCGACATCTTACACCAGCTCCATGAATGGATTCATAGACAAGAAGATTTTCAACGTATTCTTGCTGAATATGACATTCCAGGTGGCTTCGTGGCATGGGCGGACGATCTTGCAATCCCTTGGGCAACCACCAGAGCGGCGGATATGCCCAAGGAACTACGTAGAATCTTACAATTTGTGCTGCAACTGTTCGAGAAGTACGGATTCCTACTTAACCTGGAGAAGGGCAAGACTAGTGCAGTTGTCACTTTTCGTGGGAGTGGTGCCCCACAGATGAGGCAGATGTACCAACTCAATGCCAAACCGGGTGACAGCTTCATGCTTGAAGGGGGAGAGAAGCAGATTTTTCTTCACCATGTTCCAAGCTACAAGCATTTGGGTACGACGTTTGCTGCCAATCACAACCTGGAGGTTGAAATGCAGCAAAGAATGGGTCTTGCTCAAGCCGCATTTGGACAAATTGCGAAACCCATCCTTTGCAACAGGCATCTCCCTGAAAGTACCCGAATCCAGTTGTTTCATTCCCTCATCGGAACTAAATTGTTCTTTGGTCTTGGCGCCTGGCAAACGCCAACCTATAGACAATGCGCCAAGTTACGTGCCTTCCTGCTCAGATTGTTACGCAAGGTTCTTAGGCTGAAGCCAGATGAAGTAGCATCCATTCCTGCTGCAGAAATCCTCAAGCGAGCACGCCAACCAGAACCTCGCGTCAGACATGCAGTTGATAGGCTGTTGTATGCACAACGGTTGTGGGAACATGGACCTGCGGAACTGCAGCACATGCTACACCGTGAACATGCCCTTTGCCCCAACTCATGGATGCATGGTCTCCTTGCAGATTTGGAATGGTTGCAAAAGCTTGAGCCTCACATGCCGTACCAGCCCCCTGTTAATACTGATGATCTCACTGATCTCTTTGATTATTGGCAGAGAGGACATAGAGAATGGCAGAAGAGAATCAAGACTGCGCTGCAACGCCACCTCCGTCAGGAAGGGATTATGCATCAGATGCATAGGATGCACACCCAGTTTTTCCAAATTCTCAAGGACCAAGCCACATTTCTTGATGACACCACTGTTGATGACGCAACGAAGCATGAATATGTTTGTTTCTGCAATCGCACATTCACTACCCCTCAGGGACTTGCTTCGCACAAGAGGCTGGCTCATAACATTGGGGCCAGGGAAAAACACCTCATTGACGGGGCAACTTGTCCCTGCTGTCTGAAATTCTTGTGGACGAGACAGAGGTTATATCAACATCTGGCGTATATCCCCAGAAAAGGACAGGTCAATCATTGCTTCCAGTCATTGCAAAGAAGTGGTTTTCAAGTGACAGATGAGTGCTCCACTGTAGTGGGCGACAAATTGGCAGGTCTGCATCGCACTGAAGCCCTCCAGGCTATGGGGCCATTACCCCTATTCAAAGATAGCAGAGAGAGAGATCTCAGGAGCGCCCTAGCTAAACTGGCGCAGTGTGAGAATCAGTTGCATATTGAGCAGGTACCAGATGATTCGGAGCAACACCAAAATCTATTCTGGCAAAGACTCACGGCACAAACACAATTGTGGTTTCAACGATTCCAAGATGGTGGCTTTGATGCTGACACCATCAAGGAGCTACCTGATGCATGGTTGGACCAGAGTGCAGACCAAGACCCCCGCTATGGCAACTGGCTTGAATCAGTCTATATAAGTTGGGGGGAAAAAGTCATGCCAGATGTCCTTGCCGAACTCATAGATGGAGAAGCTGAGATGCTGATTGAGCAGGCTTTTACAGACATGATCTATGACTTCCCACGAATGCAGCTGTTGACTGAAATCACGTTCTTGCGGCAGAAAATCCGTAGATTGGAGACGGAACAACATGTGTTGTTCCCACACCGGACAGTCAAGCGGGGATCAGCGAATGCGAAGGAACGTATCTCTTCGGCACTTCATATTCCAGAAAGGTTCAATGAACATGATTTATGGCTGCAAAAAATTCGGAAGATCAAGTTTGACAGCATACCGGAGGAGAAGGTAATTCCTGCCACAGTTGAGGCCATCACTGTGAGACCGGTTTTTTTGGTAGTTCACCTTTTCAGTGGGCGTAGGCGCAGCACGGATATCCATGCGTGCCTTGAAACCTTTGCTAACCAGATGGGATTTAAGGTCCAAATTTTATCCCTTGACGCTGCAGTTTCTGTCCACTTTGGTAACTTGCAATATGGGCGCAGCACTTGGAAGCACTTAACCAATCTTTATAGATCTGGTCGAGTTTCAGCGACTATTTGCGGAGCACCCTGCGAAACGTTTTCAGCTGCCAGACACCATAAACCTGAAGGGATTTCAGAAGCAGATGCTCAGAAGTGGCCGCGCCCACTGCGAAGCACTGATAGATTCCTGGGACTTCCGGGCCTTACATTCCGGGAACTTCGCCAGGTGGCTCAAGGTTCTGAATTCTTCTTTCAGGGTATTTTTGCTGCGGCATGGTCATTACGTTTTGGCAGTTTGTATTTGAGTGAACATCCATGGATGCCAGAAGATGAGCAGAAAGTCAGTATCTGGACCTCGCCATGGGTCAAGTTGCTGTTGCAGCTACCTCAAGTGAAGCTGCACCGAGTATGCCAATGGAGATGGGGGGCTTCAGCATCAAAACCGACAGGAATATTGGCTATCAATTGCCCATCATTCCTCTCCTCCATGCACAAGAGACAACTCCCTAACGCAGAGAAACCGCAGAAAGTTGCCATTGGACGAGATGAGGTGACAGGAGAATTCAGAACTGCTGTCCTCAAAGAATACCCAGCTGCTTTTTCGAACGCTTTGGCGGGGGTGCTTGCCGATCAATTCGCATTGGCGGCCCGTAGGGTTTCTTTCTCCATCTCAAATATGGCAACCCCTGAGTCTGAAGCATGGTTGCAGGACGCTCTTGCATCTTGTAAAGTCATCCGAGCTACTGCACATTGGATGCCAGACTTTCAGGGATAAGCTTTTGTACCCATAATTAGATTTTGCTCGCAAGGCGGAGCATGCATGGCAGCAAGGAACAGATCCTTTTCAGCAGCAAATGAAAAAAAATGAATGATCTGGTTCTACCAGTTGCTGTCTGAAGTAGGGGTTATACAGTCACATCACGCATTAAAACTCTGAACGGACTCGTGTCTGAGAAACTGGCATTAGCCCGAATAGATTTTATAAGTGGACACTAGTAAACCAAAACATCCAATTTAGAACTGGGTTATAAACTCAGTTGCCCAGAATCGGATTGCATGACCGGCAGATCAGAATTGATTGAAGGGAATTCGGCAGGAACCCCTACGATGGGAGCTAAAAAGATACTTCTTGATTCACAGCAATTTCATCAGATAACCCCAATTCTCCCAATTTTTGGGGCAATCACCATGCTTCCCCATTTGATAGTACCATATAGTACCTCTAGTCACACACAAACACAGACATTTTTCTACCCCCAGCTGCCATTTTTAGGACGCGATGAAGCTTGGGGACTCGCTGCTTCGGGCACGGCTGCCTGGTACGTCCAGAATGGTTTGATTCAGGCGCTAGGGAATGTCCAGGTGATCTAACCGGGCTTTAAGCTTTGATTATACAGTTTATATGTGGTTTGTATATGAGTTTATAGGGTCTATAATCCCTTCCTCCTAATACTAAACCCCCCCCCCTCCCCCCCTAATACAAAACACGGCAAGTAGTTTTTAGTATTAGGGGGGTATTTATTATTAGGGAACCAAAATATTGCCAAAAATGGCAGTTCGAAGCTTACCCCCAATACTAAATTAAAACCCTTAATACTAAAAACTATTTTTTCCGATCTCAAAATCAATTAAATTTCCTTATATAACGCAATTAAAATATTGCCAAAAATGGCAGTTCGAAGCTTACCCCTAATA
>Ga0126342_10006570_pt1 | contig 20645 bp, 17 predicted proteins | sample Cyp1metagenome_FD_92528 | JGI IMG/M metagenome (GOLD analysis project Ga0126342, IMG submission 92528) | Coral microbial communities from Lord Howe Island, Old Settlement Bay, Australia - Cyphastrea 1 metagenome | ecosystem: Host-associated > Invertebrates > Cnidaria > Coral ...
CGCATCTCCATCTTCTTTCTTCTTACTCTTTCTCTTCTACTCTTCTTTCTTCTAATCTTTCTCTTCTCTCTTCCTCTTCCCTGCTCTGCTTTTCATCTGTCCATATTGTCGGAAGTTTGACTTTTATAAACTTCCTTCGATCATATCTTATCTGTGCTGCATCTCGGAGACAAACCCATTTTTCAGTTGGCTGAGGCCGCCTTTCGGTCCAGCAGCAGTTGGATCTTGGGATCCGATTTCCTCCTGCCCTCGCGGGCCCCTTTCGCAGCGATTTGGTCGAACGCGTCCTGTGATTTCTGTGGGGACTTTCGGGGTTTCAATGGATTGGATTGAAGGACATCTCTTTCCTGTATATATATATATATCCAAATACTGTACTATATTATATATGCGTGTTTTTGTGTTTGTTCCCTTACACCATATCCCGGATCATGAGGCAAGGGATTTTACAGTCCAACATCGGAAGTATTAACGATAAACATGAAATATAGAGGTGAGGAGAAATTGTTGGCCCCTATCTTGGCAGCTACGTCATATCTTGTCAGTATTTACATTGTGTAGGTCCCTATCCGGCAAAATCTGGCCTACCTGAATGGACCATTGGTCTTTCGGATGTTTTTTTGAGAATACTACCTGGAGCAAACCATCGTTTTTTCGTGATGACTTACGGGGGTTCCCTGCAACTTGCTTCCCCGAAGCGAACCCACATTTGCAAAACCTAAGGCTGTGACGAAGAGACTAATATGAATGTCATTGGAATGAAAATCGCAAACATGCCCATACCATCCCATACCATCTTTACATGTAAAACAGCAAATTGAAAACACTTGGCAGTCCACGCTTGGAAATCTGGGTCAGTCGGAATCCATGGGGGAGCCAAGGTGGCAACCAGCTGGGACAGCATGTGTCAGCCTCTTCAAGGACATCCATGGGAACTCCACGTGCGCTTGCTGGCTGGAGACTGGTTACATGGTGTTTCCCAAAAAGGCTTGCTGTCTATAGGTCAAAATCTAAACCCAAAATTTCACCAGACCTTAGGGGAGTTTTGCTGATCCTTGGCAACGGACCTTAGTCATATTCAATCCATTCATGTGACGAGCATGTTGGAACATGCCAGCAGCATTCTACCCCGTGAATCCTGGCATATCCTGGCTGTCCTTGAAGGCTTCGGGGGTGGACATCTTGAGGGCCTTGTGGAACTCGCGGTAGCGGTAGGTGCCCGGAATGAGACACGGTTCGACCTCTTCCATCACCAACTTGCCATCCTTGTTGCGATCCATCACCTGGCGGCTGGATCTGGGAGATCTGGGAGATCTCGAGGAAAAGATGGGGAAGGACGGAAGGACCAATCCTTCGCACATGAAAGCGAAATCTGGTGAAATAAAAGTAGCCTTAGACCAAAATCAAACAACTTGCAGCCAACCCTGGTGGGCAACTGCCTCGATTCCCTTGATGCGGTTGGGAACATGTGTGGAAAATGGGCGCGTGCTTTCCGATCACTGAAGGTCATTGTGTCGCAGTGTGTTTTTCTCGCATCCACTGAGTTTTCTGTGGCACCAAAGGTCTGACATTTTGATGGTTCTATCATTCTTGATCCATATTCTCACACAATGAAAGACCGACAATGTGCAAAATCACCGCGCTTCTTTGAAAAAACATATGGAAACGGAAAAGGGGAATGACAACAATAATTCCAATATGTCAACGAAGTCAGCTTCAATCAGCTTCATGTCTTGCACAGGTGTTGGCCTCATTTACCCCAGCATTTACCCCATAGAAACCTGTCACGGTCGGCTGGGGAAGCGGCTCTGGCCCATGTATGGATGATAATCCATCTTAAGCATGGTGATTTCCCAGAGCTTGCAGCCAGGGAAACCTTGAACGCGTCTTTATTCCGCTCATCTGCATGGGCTTCATAATTGTCAAGCCTAGCAGAAATAGCTGGCCGGAGATCTCCGGCAATCAAGACATGGCGATGGGAAAACCAGGGAAATTCCGTCGTAATGGGCGCAGAAATGCGTAACATTGAACCCAGCGGTGGCTTTTCCAGCAAGCCTTGTTTGATTACTCGATGGTAGTTGCATTGCGGGGGCCCAAGGGCTGGCAAGCTGTCATCTTTGTTTTTATATATGTTTTTTAAAGGCATGCGGCATTCCCCTCGAAATCATCCAGGCAAAACACCTTGAAACAGCCAAAGCAAATGTTCAAAGGATATCAAATGCGAACCAGACCAATGAGGGTCATGCATACCCGTGTGCATCCGAATTACCACTATTTAAGGAACTAGAGCCTGGTTATAAGAAACACTTAGAATTAGAACATCTTGGAACCAAACCAGTGGCGACGGTTCTAAACGCAGTGGTGTTCTGCAGTGTTTCACGGTTAAGGCCTCCTACCTCACAGTTCCAGCTTCCTATTTCACTTGTTCTGGCATGCCGGGATATACAGGTCATTGCACGCATAAGGTGCACCGCCATCTCACTGGGGAATCGCACAACCCAACCCAACAGCCCCATGTGCATCCCGAGAGAATATGCGCGGGAAACAAGGCGATTGGACATAGGGATCATTTGTGCCGATTTGGGTTTGGCTGAAAATGTGGTTCTTTAAAATCCACTAACCTATCATCATGTTCTTTGTTACAGTTGTTATTTCAGGGCATACCCCGTTTTCAGGCGCATCACTAATGACAGGACGCCGCTAGGTGAACGTTTAATGTTCGCCAAGCTGCTCCTTCTGAATGATCTCTTCCATGGACGGCCTGCAGGGCGATGGAAACCACCCAGGCATAAGGGACGCAGCTGTTGGCAGATTCATCAACAAATGTTGCCACCCCTGTGCTGAAGAAGCCCTTGAGAGAAACAAACTCCCTGTGGCTTCATGCATGTTTTTGGAAACTTGTTGATCTTTGTGGGAAAGGGGAAGCAATAAATTTTCATCCTTTCAAGTGGTGTTGATTTTCAAAAGCCTTCGCCAATCATGTCCAAGGCACATGAGCTTTTGCTTAAGGGCGCTCTTGTCCAACCAATGGTTGTCATGGATCCAGGTTCGCTTCTCTGCCTGACATGTGAGCCCAGGTAGCGGTTTCCGCTGGGCAACCCCCCGCAAGGAGAAACCAATCTAATAGGGATTGATGGTGGTAAAAAAGGCATCACTTAGGATTTGTTTGCGTAGAGTGTAAACAAGGAACCTTTAAACTGTGAGGAATGAAGGATCATGTCTGGCAAAGGGTGCTTGTAACCAAGCTTCTACATAATGTGAACCCTTTTGTCTGTCTTACCCCCAGCCACAAACAATTACTTATGGGGCCCACACTTAATAAATTATGGTAGGAGCAGAACATTCCACCTGGGTTTCAGGGGGGAACTAGATACTGATGGGGTAGCGCATGAACGAACTTGGAGCGCCTGTCCTGAAACAGTCATTGCAAATTCATCGGCTTTCCCACGCCTAGACCTTTGGGAGTTTGGTGGTGCCTAATTCACAAACCCCATTTTCTTTTCGCAAATGCAATTCCCAATTTGTTTGAATCAGTCCAACATGTCAGCAAAGGAAACCAGACATGTCAAGGCAGGCTTCGGCGGACCGTAGAGACTTGTAATGATTTTCTTGGTTTCTAGGTCCCAAGTCAATTTTCATTGTCAAGATCAGAGGGTTGCAAGAGGCCTACCCAGCTGATTTGACACCCATGCGCCTTAATGGTGCTCCTGGCATAGTCGGCCAACTTATCTACGTAGTTCCTGCAGAGCACTGCAGCTGTCAACATTTACGTTGGGCTGTTTCCCAATCACCAACCATAGCAGTGCTATACTGACAACAACCTCTGCAATGTGGAACAGTTAGACTTAGGTCTTCCCTATGTTGACCTTATATAGAATCATTTGGAGTGACAATTGTTTCACCGCCCTTCTCTCTCTGGGATGTCCAAAAACAAAGATCAGGCTTGATCATGCTTGATTTGTTGGCATGCGATTCAAGCAACAACATGTATATACACAGAGATGCGCAGAGACCCAAAATCATTGCAATGAGATCACGGTCATTGAAACCAATTATCCCCGAATTATGCCCTTCTACCGTTCGGGCACCTCCTGCCCTTTAAAAGTCGAATAGATTATTGACACCGCCAGCCGCCAGCCCACCAAAAGTCCCAAAGAAGTTTCCTTTAAAAGTGTAAGGGAACTGACAAACCAGAAATTCACTGGTAAGCCCTCGGCCCTTCGGCTTTGCAACATTCCAAACAAATCAATCACATGGTATCAATTTGTTTAAGGGACAATTTACAGGAATCCCATATTTCATTGGGTTTCAACCATGGTTTCCGGTTTAGATTCTCCTAGTAAAACGAAGCTGTTGATGGAATTGATGGTGCCAGCAACGACTCTTTGCTCCAAGCGGCTTGAAGAAAAGTATGCTTTCCTCCTCCGAGAGGACGCCATTCTGATCTTTATCTGCTGAATGAAAGACTTGCCTGCAGGAATTGCAGGACATTTCGGCGGCCCCTCCCGAACAAATTACAGGTCGCCTTGTAGTGCCCCAAACTTTCTCAATTTTTTGGACAGGTAAACCTCCAAGATCTCTGATTGCTTAATGGTAACCTTGGCACTTCCGACTTGGAAGGTTCAAGAATGGGTTTCTTTTGAAATGACCACAAACTCAGCTACAGTTGCTGAACAATGCAGGATCCTTTCGCGGAGCTCGACCTTTTGTTAGGGGAATTCCCATCGGAGTGACTGCCAATCAGCAAAAACCAGCGTTGCATGCAAGATGCTTCAAAACCGGCTTCAAACGCTGGTCGATCTGCGTCCTCATTGGCACAAACAGTGGCAGTCTTGGCTGTCGACCAGGATAAATTTGGAGAAACGGTTATGAGTTTCAACGCTTACAGGTGAAACCACCATTCCGAAAGCCATCGAATATCGTTCAATTGAACGAATATCGTTCAATCCCTTGGGGTATGTGGTGGTGGCCCTAGCACCACTGGAAAAAATATGCGTGGTTCATGATTAAATATGGAAATATTGATACATATTGATCAAATCATCCTCACAGCTCCAGAAGCAGCTACGAATAGTTTTCCAATGGTCACAGGAAGCTGCACTTGAAGCACTTGTCAGAAAGTGGTTGGCCCAATTCACAGATTTAATCATATGTTGTATGGTTGGTTGCATTACCTTGGCTCATGTTCAACACACAAAGGTTTGAATTAACATGTTTAGTTTCTACTTGTTTTAAATATTCGCCGAGTATGATATTTGCAATATATTCCCAATTCCATGGATCCGATGGCCCCAGGAAGTTTTTATCGCCGTCCCACCCCCACCATCTTCAGCATCTCCGAGGAACGCATACCACTCGGTGGATTGTTCCTCGGTCTTCACGTGTTCGTCGCCCTTCTGTTTGGTCTCCACCATCTTCACATACCTTGTTGTTTTCTTGCTTCGGCGGGAATCATCACCGGCAAAATGGTGGTTTCACATGGTGTAACGATCAAACGTAGTGATTTAACCTTGTAATACTGGTCAACAATGATAAAAAAATGGATTGCGACCCCTTTCAGGGTGCATCCCAAGTAGTACGGGCAAAATAAGCTGTAAGCTACCTAGAACTAGGGAATCCATGGAAATGATTTCGTGGAAACGACAATGGGGTTATATTAGGGAATCATGGTAACAACCCAGGATGATGATCCTTTTCGCCGATCATATCAATATCCCCGGACGAAAGCATTGAAACTATCCATTTTGGGTGCCAATATATATGTAGCGGTATTCCAATATAGAAATAAAACCAAGGGCAAGGGGTGAAAAACGTCGTCCTACAATCCTTTCCTGATGTTGCACATGAACATATTCTCAGGCATTAACATATTTCAAACAATCTCTAGAACCTTTTTTGACTCTAGACATTGGGGATTCGTTGTTATTTCCACACCGCACATTCTCCATTTTTGATGGATTCAACCTTTGGAAGATGTCCAAAACCGTTTGACCTCAAGGAAAATCCATGTTACTCGCGTTGGATCAGGTCCAGCTCGCGGAAGTACCTGGCTCGCCAGCTCGCCAGCGGTGGAGGATCATCGAACTTTAAATATGGCAATGGCCAATTCAGGAACTGATTTGTTGTAGGTGCCTACCATATATTTTTAGCCCATATAGCCTATATATTTTTAGCCTATGTATGGGAACCCCCTGAAATTTGACTTTATATGAGTTTATATTGTATCCTCCAATTTAGGTACCTGGAATAGCCATTGTTTGTGATTGGACGTGACAAACAGTATCGATGGTTAATCGGACTTACTAAGTTAAGTGCATGCAGTAGAAATTTAGACATACTCACTGTAATGGCCAATATTCACTATAGAAAGAGGCATGCTCAATGATTGAAGGGGTTGAAGGACGATAGGATTTACGAACGAGTAATATACTAATGATTCTAATGTAAAAGGCTAAGTGCCATGACCCTCCACAAAATGGATCAAAATGGCGCCGCCATTCTTGCGGATGAATTGCCTTTTAAATTTCTGTGGCGGACATGACTGGATGTTGCCAAAGAGAAAATCAAATCGTATCTAGGCATCCACATCCGCTCTAAAATCTGTGCTTTTATACGTGAAAGCGCCAAAGATTCTGATTTCTGCTGGTTACACTGGGGTTCGGTCTGCGATCCACTGTTTAATCAGCCAAACTAACTGGAACTGATTCAAACAATCATTTGGTCCTGACTCCATACTTGGCGTATTTAAAGTCTTCTTCTCCTTGGAAAGGGTGAATTTCAACATCTAATTGAAGTTGCGCCCAGAAAAAATGGTGCCCCATTCCATCCACTGGTTTGTCACCCTCGGGTCTTAATATCCATCGAGGGGCGCGCTCCCCATCCCAAATATCATCACTGCCAAACTTGTCATCCCAATAAACGTCGGAGCAAACACATTTGAATATTAAAATCCCGTATTATGGTTGACAAACAATTCCATTAAGTTGATCATCGTTGTCGTTATTAAAGCGCCACTTGGAAGGCAATTCCAATGGATCATCCATCAAATCCCCAAATCCCATCATTTTCAATTGACATCCAGATCTCAAAACGCCGAGGCACTGTGAGAAGCAAGGCGTATCACAGAGCCAGGCGACGAGTTCCTCGTATTGGATCGCTCCATCCTGCCGCACGCGACAAGGGCTGACTCTGTGGAGGGCCAATCCCAATGTGAGATCTGAAAATCAATACTAAACCGATTCCCAAAATGATTGCTTTGGTTCCGGAAACTTTCGCGTTGATGAATTGTAGATTGTGCCTGAAGACTGAGGTACACCTGTACTTGTCATTTAGTTCCACTGCAATGCTCCAGATTGCTGTATAGCAGCTGACCACCCTTCAAAGGCTAGTTGGTTATAACTTCCCACCCATGGGAACAATACAATCTGTCAAAATCTGTTCGTTTATGCTGGGTCTTTCGCATCCTTGGGACACCCTTTGAGCCCGCCTTGTCTTTGTCAGCTGCATCGAAGAGATTTTCCAGCTGTTCCTGGCTAAACCTGGTGGCAAAAATGAGCCCCGACGTCAGGACACCGGGGTCCATCCCATACCTGCGAAAAGTCACAGTGAGCCCACTAGAAATTGATTTAGAAAGATTTCGAGGATGGTATGTTAGATCTTTTGCACTTGGACTTGGACACTGCCATCTTGGAAATCCAAGTTGCATTTTCCAAGTTCTGTTGGGGAAATCTGTGTGAATCCCCGGTGGTAAAATATGGGACAGAAATGGTTGAGTTAAGATCAATCAAAGAATGTACCCTGATACAGCGCTACAGAACTGATTGGCATTCGTTGGCATTTCCAAACTCTGCCAGCGGTAAAACTGGTTCCAACATCTCGCAAGCCAACTTTACGCTCTTGCAAATAACCTTGAAACAAAATCAGAGATGGGACCAAACCCAACGAAACATGATTATGTATATCTACATATGGTTCACATATTCAAACGTGTTGTTTGCGCCATTCTGTTCGAATTGCAGGCAAAGCGTGTGCACATTATTCCGTGAAACTGGATATTCAACTTATTCTACACTTGAGGCCGCCACTTCCTGTTCAGCTTTGTCAAGTGCGTCAGGACCATGGTGAACCTCTGGTGCACAGGGGCCATGAGGCACGTCAAGTTGGATCAATATTTTGTTCAGTTCGTTTTCGTTTTCGGGGGGAGGTCCGTCACCATCACCATCAGCAGCATGATGATCATTATCACCAGCATCACCACCACCATTATCCCCACTTCAGCGCAAATGGAGCACATCCGGAGTTGCTATCAAGAAACTCTTTCTTGCTGATCTCGCCATTTCCATCCTCAAGTGCCAGCGGATGATATGATGACCGGGCATGTCACATGATTAGGCCTCGTCCAGGCATGGTGTTCTACATTGTTCCCACTGAAGGCTCACGAAGTCACCAACACAAAGAAACTACAAGTGACAAGTGCTGATTCATCTTGCCACATGACAAGTGGATTCTCTGAGTTGGACGTGCTGGTATGCGTGAACTTCATGACTTTACTGTAGAAACAACATAATTACCAAGTATTCAAAGATTTGCATGTCTTGATGACATGAAGGATCTTTATCACAAACATCGGCCATGGTGGCTGAAGAATACCCCAACACTCATGATGGGTCCTATCAGGCCTGTGAGTGCCATCATGAACTGGAGGGTTGATGTCAAAACAAACGCCCCTGGAAACTTGAAGGCGTTGATGCTCGAGCCAATGCCAGCCCTGGTTTAGGTAAACGACTTAAATGATGAAATCAACCTTGACGATTAATTGCGGGTGCGCCAAAATGGTGGGAAATCCTTATCCAAAGCGCCCTCGCTGAATGGACATGGTGGTTCCGTAATCCGTGGTTAACTTTCATGGGTCATCACCGTTTTTATGGGTCGAAAAACAATGAATCCATATGAAGCCCATGAAAACCAACATTGTATACCATCAACATATGCAATTCAATCAAATACAGGTGGTTTATTATCGTTTTACAAACATTATAAAGCATAGTTATGAAGTGGAATTGTTTTGCTGGTTGCTTTCTTATTTTTCCATTCATATATAGCCAAAAAACTATCCAGGATTAGTTTCTACCCATCCAGTTGGTTGGGAATGTTCTTATGCAATACTAACATAAACTAAGGTTGGTCGGAGATGGTGATATTTCCATTATGTAGCAATTTTCCATGATATTCCCATTGGAAAAAATATCCCCATGAATGATATTCCCCACATTGGATGGGTATCCCATTATTATCCCATGGTTTCAGGTTTCAAGGTTGGGAAAACTATTAATAACCATTAATCCCATTATAATCCCATTATAATCCCACTACATTAACTATAGATAACTATTCATATCGATTATTATCCATATATCAATGCAGTTGGTTATTGTGCCATACTAACATCAACTAAGGTTGGCTGGGGAAGATGATATGTTCATTATACGTAATCATTATTTACACAATATTCACCCTTTCTTTCTATGGTATCTGGACAAATTATAGTAATTCACTGATCAGAAAATTTTGGCTATTTTGGGATAGCTACCCCAATCCTAACCATTATTACAATTGAGGTCGCAACGTGCGATCGTGATAAATTATCCAAATATATCATCATTATCTCCCATTATGGCACCATTTTTGTTGGTGGCATCAACATTTTTCCTATGGTTCACTATATAGCCCATTATATCCCACTATATCAGTATATTACCACTGATTATTTTCATGATATTCCACAATTCTCTCCCTCTGTACACCAATCCAAGATGCCCGATCAAAGGTGCGAAAGGCTTCCCGCAGAGCCTCCTCCTCTTGCGCCCGGGTGTGGGCACCTGCAGCATGGCTGGCCGGAGGAGAAATGCCCAAATAGCAGCTATACAATGGTTATACCATGGTTTTTAATGGCTTTTAATGTTATAAATGGATGTAAATGGATACAAATAAGTTATACCATGGTTGTTTAATGGTTAAAAATAGTTAAATATGGTGATATAGTGGTTGTAAATGTGGCCATAAATATGTTACACCATGGTTGTTTAGTGGTTATAAATGGATATAATTGGAAAAAGTGTTAAATATAATTGCTATAAATATGGTTGCAAATAAGGTTATCATTCCATAAATGGGGAGTTATCAGTGACTTAAACCTTAAGATAACTGGCATATATATAGGGCCAGATCTGCGGCTTTCAGCTGCGCCCACCTTGGATGGCACTACTGCACAGCTCTTTCGACACTCTGTCGGGGCTGTTCTTATCCGCCACCGAGCCAGCACTTCCCATGGCAGGCGAAGTGGGAAACGCCGGCGGGGTTATTGAAGCCCCTTGGGAACACTGCAATTGGGTAAGTCTAGACAACCTGGCAAGCGGATGGTGCATCAACCTGGCCATTTTTCTTTGGATATGGAGCTGCTAGCAGCGAGCAATGTCCAATTGATCCCTGTTTTCGAAGATTGATTTGCATCATGAGGGAGAAGTCTGGGCTTATGGGCTCTTGCAGGTGGAAATCTCATTCTCGATGTCTGAAACTCCGTTCTACGAACCGCTAGAGGCTGCGAAAATGGGCATCCTATGTTGAAATTCTCAGCCTGGTTTACCCTAAAGTTGCAGAATATCGTCAACTGCTGGAATCTCTTACCGAATAAGGGACCATTTCAATGGTGTCCGGTGGTCACTGCAGTGTTTTTGCGTAGTGCTTGATCGGGGCCCACTGGTCGTGCCAAACAAAGCTGGGCACAAACAAAGTGAACCTTCTTTTTTTCCATGGTCCAGAATTTAGACAGTCTTGCTATGGAAAAATGGCCGTTTTTACTTTGATGTCCCTGTGGCAGGTAGAGAAAACCAACAAATCTGCCAACAAGTGCAATTATTTTCCGCTGCGCCCGCAGGTTCGCACCAGCACACGGCTGGACACAGAGTGGACGCATTCTGCTTCTGTCCGCCTGAAGAGGGCGAAGCACTATAAGCAAAGGGTCCTGAACCCAGACTCTACAAACACGTTGTGGTTAAAGATTCAAGCTACAAGTTTGCAATTGTTAACTGAAATTCCCAAGTCAAGGGGAACGAATGGGATACAGCCTTACAGTAATGTGAATAATATATTTGGATACCAACTCTGCTGCAAATGCCCACCCCATCGCCCACCTCATATGGGGCACCAGGCCAATCAGAGGTGGCCTGAGCTACTCGGGGGAAAAACATCAGCGATCATAATCATACCAGGTAAGGATAGGTAAGGTGGAAATAAGAAAGATTTGAAACCAGCTGGGCCAATCAACATGGCCAACATGGTCATGTTTGGGCTTCAATGCTGGATTTCTGAGGCTCTGAGATGTAGCTTCCCAAATTTCAAGAGAAACCATTAAACTACAGAAGCTCTGGCGGTTGTGCTGGGGTCATGGCTCTAACCCGTCCCAAGCCTTTTTAGCCATGGAAATCAACATTCTCTTCACGGCTCATTCCGGTTAATCCATCAAATAATGATGCTTTAGCTGGCTAATATTTAGATCATCCACATATATATATAAAACCCTCTGGTAAACAAACATAGCTATTGAAAATTGCCATTTATAGTGGATTTTCCCACTAAAAATGCTGATTTTCCATAGTTATGTTAGTTTACCAGAGGGTATATCTATCTACTCTTCCAAAAATTGTGAAGTACAACATTACTCATCCCAAGTTGACACAATTTTCATCCAGAAACGGGCCCCAGTTGTGGCCCTTCTCAATGGCATAAACTGCGCGTTGGAGCCTTGCGACGGTGCCAGCTTGCCCATCTCACGCCCACCGTTTTTCAATGGGATGTATGCTGTTTTTTTTGAGGATTGACGTGGATTTACTTTGATTCTCACACACCAAAAACCGCTTCTTCATATATAAAGAAATAAATACGCCAACATAACTCACTCCTTCTGAGAAAACAAACATGCACGTTAAAGTTCCCAAGCCCACGTTAACCCAAACTCTCCAGATCTCTCCAGTTGCAAGAGCATCCCGTCAAAAAAGCAATCAAAAGAAAGAGGCAGAATGTGGGTAAAGCAACCATAAACCATCACATTATTTGGATGGTTTAAGGCATTGTTTTACCAACATTAAACCAACTTGGCCAAAATACTGGAAGTAGATTGACTGCATTGCTTTCCCGCTTGGACGTCGCCAGTGAAGTGGACCGCCTCTGTGACACAGAGGTCCAAAACGTGTCCGAGAAAATCGAACGAACCAAGATGAACCAAGTGAACATAGACATAGTGACATGTAGATCCTTATAACTTAACCTATAACTTGCACACTTATACCAGTAGTACCGCACAAGGCCGTGGCGGAAGTTTCAAAAATAGGAAACCTATAGCAGAGGTTGGTTGTTGTGAATCAGGGATGGCAGAGCGAAGCCACTGATGGACCGAAAGGTGCTTGAGGTCTCCTCTCTTTCTCTCTTTTTCTCTCTGTTTCCCTCTGTTTCTCTATCTTTCTCTGATTATCTACCTACCTACCTACTGATCTATCTGTCTACGTATCTATCTGTGTGTGTGTCTATCTATCTCCCTATCTATCTATCTACCTATCTATCTAGCTGTCTAGTTTTCTAGCTATTTGTCTATCTATCTATCTATCTTTCTTTCTATTTAGCTGTCTCTCTATCTATTTGTCTGTCTGTCTATCTGTCCATCTATCTATCTATCTATCTATCTTTCTATCTATCTATCTATCTGTCTAGCCATCTATCTGTCTAGCCATCTATCTGTCTAGCCATCCATCTATCTATCTATCTGTCTATCTCTCTATCTATCTATCTATCTATCCAGCAATCAATCAATCTGTCTAGCCATCTATCTATCTATCTATCTATCTATCTATCTCTCTCTCTCTCTTTCATCTGTCTATCTGTCTGTCTGTCTAGCTGTCTACCTGTTTATCTGTCTATCTATCTATCTGTCTATCTGTCTACCTGTCTATCTGTGGTGCAGTGTCATTCAGTGTAATGTAATGTAGTGTAGTGTAGTGTACTGTAGCGTAGTGTAGTGTAATTTAGTGCAGTGGAGTGTAGTGGAATGTAGTTGTGTAGTTGTAGTTTTAGTGTTGTGGAGTGTAGTGTAGTGTAATGTAGTGAAGTGTAGTGGAAGGTAGTGTAGTGTAGTGTAGTGTAATGTAGTGTAGTGTAGCAGAGTGGAGTGTAGTGTAGTGTAATCTAGTGTAGTGTAATGTAGTGTAGTGGAAGGTAGTGTAGTGTAGTGTAATGTAGTGTAGTGTAGTGGAGTGTAGTGTAGTGAAATGTAGTGTAGTGTGATTGAGTGTACTTACTTGAGTGTAATTGAGTGTAGTGTGTTGGAGTGTAGTCTGGTGTAGTGGCGGTTGTAGTTGAAAATGCTACGAAACCCTCACGTTTTGCTCACTTTTGACAAGGTGCACAATCCCTCGCGCCTGCCACGCGAAGCGACATCTGAACCTCCAAAAGTGGTCCGAACCCCTGGTGTTTTTAGCATTTTGACTTCGAAATCTGCTTCGCGCCACAACGGCGTGAACTTTTTCGATGTCTGAACCTCCAAAAGTGGTCCGAGCATGGTGTGTTACATTTTGACTTGGAAATCTGCTTCGCGCCACAACTGCGTGCAATTTGTCATCTTTCATCTGGCCAACTGGCTCCGCACCCGCCGCTTTAGCGAGCCTACTTTTCGACCCTCCGGAGACACAAATCATTGGAAAAACACAGTGAATCGGGACTTTCCTACCTTTTCGCGCATCTGCATCTTCTTTCTTCTGACTCTTTCTCTTCTACTCTTCTCTCTTCTAATCTTTTCCCTTCTCTCTGCCTCTGCCCTGCTCTGCTTTTCATCTGTCGGAAGTTTGACTTCTAAACTTCCTTCGACCATTGTACTTGCCAAGAAGGCACTATCCGATAGTATCCGATAGTAAACTACAAACGGCTTCTGTCCTTTCTGGTCGCCCCATTGGGTTAGGTGTTTGTCCAATATCTCTACGGTTCCCATCTTCAAAGGTATCCCGCCAATATCCAAAAGGCCCTGAATGCAACCAGTTTGCTGAATATTGAATGCAGCTTCCAGAATCACGTAAGCAGATCCCGTTTCTCTTCTAAAATCTTTCCAATCAGATTCTCGCCGCGGAAGGCGTTGTCCTGCTGCTCCATTCCCCATAGGAAATTCTCCGAGAGGCAGATGAGTCTCGAAGTGCCTGTGGCCAACAGCAACGCGGCCAACCTAGGGTGCTGTTCCACTGCCAGGAAAATCGCATGTCTCATGGCCTTCACCGCCCATCCATGAGGCCAATCCTCACGGACACGGTTCAACCGGTTCCGCAGCAGATCTTGGTCCAACAGGGCCGTCAGAGATCGCACCGAACTTCCCAGACCGGCGCTATGGACGAACTTTTGGCAATCGTGTTCTGGAAATTGATGTGCCAAGAATAGGTGAAAGGGTGAAATCCATGGAGTGTCATCTGGGTAGACCACGGGGACAGTGTGATACGGTGACAAGGCTGCAAATGGATAGCCGGGAGCAATCAGGCTCACACCGGCAGTTTCCGACTCAGCTGTTTGAAGCAAAAAGAGTTTGTCCTGGCAAGCTTCACCTGAGGGGTCTTGAGTCCCATTGATGTTTCAAGATCTGGATGTTTTTGTGTGTGTGTTTTTTTTTTTAAATGTTGCGATTAGGCGACGCAATAATCCAACTTTAAGCCTTAAAATGTCTTAAAGAAGTGGAGCTAACCACGAGCTTGGAGGGCTCCTTGCGGAGGTTCGATGCAATCCACTTGTCACATCTTCCAGTGGACCATACCCCAAGATTACAAACTAGAAAATTAGAATAGCTAAGTCAAACAAATACTTCTGAAAGGCCTGGTTGAAAATACCCTCTGGTAAACGAACATAACTATGGAAAATCACAATTTTCAATGGGTAAATCCACTATTTCTATGGCCATTTTCAATAGCTATGTTAAATTACCAAGAAGGTAATGCCAAGGAAACAACATGCTGAATTCAGCAGGTCACAGAATCCCCAGAGGCTGAACTCCAACTCAGCACTGATGGACTTAAAACTTCTACCCGAAAGGCCGCAGTCTCTGCAGGCATCACCTGCCGGGGATCTACGCAGAAGTCATCTCCAGAAGTTGATGATTCAGTTCCTAAGATCTAAGGTTCTATGCTCCTAAAGAAATTGAACAAATATTCTATCTGACTACCCTCTGTTAATTTAACATAGCTATTGAAAATGGCCCATTTATATCTGATTTCCCTAGTAAAGATGGTAATTTCCAGAGCTTTTTGTATGTTTACCGGAGGGTATATCCCAAACACCCAAAAAACAGAAGCCTCACCTGGATAGAAGCGTGGCGCTACCTCGCATTTCTCCAACCGTCCGCCCATCATTGGCATCTCTGACGGCAACATCTGCAGCGCCTTGTCCTGGCCATCTGCGCAGCTGATCAGTTACATCACCACTGGTCACCGCTCCTATAATGGAATTTCAGTTGTCATTGGGGCCATGAGGTGAACCTGACTGGTACCATGAGGTTGACTCACACCGTGCTTCGCAACCTTTTTCTTGTCATAGCATACCGTAAAACATACCATCACCGGTCTTTCTGCTAGACACTTTATTGCGAAACTTACTGTGATGCGCAGCATAGATTTTCGGAACCTCTGCAATGTTTGTCTTATAAAATCAACCGTTTTGCCCAGTTGGTGGATTTCCTGAAATGGGGGGTCCTAAGCCATGGGTTCCCATACCAAGTCATGGCCATCCATGACTGGATGATTTGGGGTACCCCCATGACTTTGGAAACCTCCATATGGATAGTATGGATACTAAAAAGATACAATAAACATATATCTACTGAGGATATAAGTACCATATACGGATATTAGATTTATTCATATAGATAACAATAGATCTACCTTATGTCATAATTATAGATAACCAAGGATATAACATGATATAACTATAGGTAACTCTTCATATATTTCATCATCACCCCACGTCGGTCCTTCTCTTCCCCCAGCTTCACCACGGGCGCTGCCAGCGGCGCCAGCGGCACCAGGTCCAATCGGAGCGGCGCAGCCGGTGGTCGCTCCTTTCGACGTTGCAGCCAGCCCTGCAGCTTTGCCTGGTGCGAGATGCTGGGGACGAAGCGGCTGGGAAAGCAATAGTATGTATATATATATACACAATATGTAGGTACAATATGTAAATATGATATCTGTAAATATATATATATATATATATAATGTAGTGCAAGATCAGTTAAGGATGTAAGTATGTAAGTATGTAAGTACGTATATAAGTGTGTAAGTGTGTAAGTATGTAGGTATGTATTATATATAAAGTATGTATAATATACGCATACACAAAATATAAAAGATGCAAATGTATACATATACATAGATATATTGGCACTGGAAATGCCAATGCAACATCATCAAACCGATGGTTTCTGGATGTTTTTAGAAATCCTAAGCCCACACCCTTGGTCGCTGTGGCAATTCGGCCTGGGGATTCTGACCTTTTTGACCTAGCGCCTGAGACCAAAGTGATTTCTGACACTTGCCTCAAATCAAAACTGATACAATATGAGTGGGAATATACTGATATAATAGGGAATCATGGGATATATATATATATATATATATACTGGTTGGTGGTGCAATAACCATCTTGAAAAATATGAGTTCGTCAATGGGAAGGATGACATCCCATATATGAAATGGAAAATCAAAAATGTTTGAAACCACCAACCAGAACATTTGTTTGCCCATCTTCGCGTTCAATTTAGGGTGGGTATCGTATTGCCAGACATGTACGGCCCATTTTCGGGGGGACACCCGGCCCATCGTCCATCCGAAATGCATATCCCCCCGTTCAATACCTCTAAATTCCTAAGGAGATCAACAAGAGACCCCACAAGCGAAAAAAAGATCCAATACTACACTGATATGGGGATGTAATTCAAATTGAAGGGATTACCATCCAAGGGACACAGGATTGATCAATGCATCGTATGAATTCCCTGGCCGCTGCTTTCTTCGACCGTGGTTTGGACTCGGAATCTCCATCTCCAGCTGTCCAATGCTTCGGCTCATCTTCCAGCTTCGAATCCTTCGGCTCGTCCGACTCGGAATCAGATCCATCTTCGTCATGTTGTCCCGGTGGCTCCTCATCCTTTCCATGACTTTTCATCTTGGGTGATTCTGGCGGCGACGACGTATCCTTGGGTTAGAGGGTTTCAACCAAACAAAGAAACCAAAAGCCTGGTAGATTCCTCCAAATGGTGGATTGAAGAATGGAAAAAGAACAAGTCATAACCCCAGCCAATCCAAAAATCATCCCGGAGCCCATGAAGATGAACTATTTGGATCTATTTGGATCTATTTGGATCTATTTGGTCCAAAAGTTACCACCAAATGGAGGTTTCCTCAGTCATGGGAATAACCCCAAGCCATCATAAACCATCCAGTCCTCATGGATGAGCATGGTGACGACTGGGGATCCCCCATGACTTAAGAACTCCCCAGCAAGGTGGCCCCTCCTTCAGTTTTCTCAGTCTGTTTATCAACCCCCCTCAGTCTGTTGAATCCAAAACCATCATTCATCATAGACTTAACAGTGGCTTAACCACATACAGGTGGCTTATTTACCATCCCCATCCATCATCCAAGCATCCACCACCATCTGCAGCAAGGATTCCCCCAGCGCCACCGAGGCCCGTTGCGCTGCGGCGTCCCCCGCGCTGCCCACGGCGCTGAGGGCCTCGTCGAAGGTGGCGCTGGCGCGGTGGAAGAGCTGCGCGATCTGCGCGTTGCCGGCGCCCACCACGGCGAAGCCGGCAGCCACCAGGGAACGGCGCACGGCACCTGAGATGTCCACGGCACTGGATTAGGCCATCTATAGCATAATCAATGGAAAATCACTAGGTAAACAGGTAAATCCACTGTAATGTGTTAACCGCTGTTAACGCAATGCCGTAAACAGAGATTGTTCCAAAAAAAGAGGTCGAACATAAATTGGACACCTGGAAATATGGGGTAAATATCATCTATAATGTGGTTAAAACAATACCATAAAGCATCCCCCAGTCATCACCATTTTTATAGGTGGTATGGTTACCATTCCATTATTTGGGTGGTTTATGACATTGTTTTACCCACATTACTGAACGTTGTGCTGCTGCCCCTGTTGATGATGTATTTTAAGATGTTCAATCATCATGTATGATCATCTATGAGGTTCTGACTATATCATAACTTGGTTATAACTATTTTAACCGTGGCGAAGTTGAGGCAAATCACTTGATGGTTGGGTTGACTAGGAGGATATAACTTATGTACTGAATGGGGTGAAAACAAAGCAACAAACAAAACTGCTGGGGACCCACCTCGTGATGGGTTTAGTTAGGCCATCACTTGTGAGGCTTTTATGAAGTTGTAACATAACTATCATAAACATGGGTAAGTGATAAATGATGCTTGTTGGGTTGGGTTGTTATAGGGGTTGATCCTACCTGGCCTAAGATTTCGCAGCCCATACTAGCAGTATCTGTGAAGAAACCAATGCTGAAACCACCAGCCAAGCACCAACGGCTGCCGGTCCCACTGATGAAACCACATCTGCTATGCCCGAGTTTCTGCTGATTCGCGTGTCCCCTCGCCTCCTTCTGTAGAAGTTTTGTATCGTCACAGCGGCCTTTTCCTGCGGAAGTGGCTCTGAGACTATTCTGCCAGCATCGAAAAAACTGTTGTCAACCATAACCTTCGAAGCACCGGCAGCTGATTTGTGAAAGTTGTGCACCTTCACTCGTAGATTCACCACCTTAGCCAACACAACGGAGATCATGATCACTGGGATGGGCATCTGCCCGCTCCAAATGACAGAACAATGATGGAAAAGAAGGATGTCGGGTTGGAGGAAGAACACCAAATTCATAGAATATCAGCTTCCCAATCACTGCCCTTTTTGGGACGCACTATCAAGTTGAAACAAAGCTTTCACGGGGCAGCCCAGCCGCTGTTGCCAGGTCCATTGCGAACAATCGCCCCTTCCGTCCCCGAAATTTCGCTTGGATCTTCGTTGCTGCCTGGCGCTGAGCCTCCAACAGCCTTCGGACTTGGTTGCCACGGAACACAGCCTGCAAGCGCACCGCCGCACGGAGACTCTCCCCTTGAGTTCGGGGACTCTGCCTGGGAGTTTCCAGAAAAGTTTTCTGGGCTTCCTGGAGCGCGGGGCTCGGGCTGGGTGAAGATGGTGAATGGCCATGGCGCATGGCCTTGATCCGTAACATCCCAACTTGCGCCACCGAGATCAAAGTAGCCTTGGCCCGAACCTGACGGCCGCGCCAAAGGGCCTGGATGCGAGTCGCTGCGTCATGCCTGAGTTGTCTGGGGTGGAAACCACAGGCAAACATCCGTAACAGCAAAAACAAACAAAGCAGAATCCCAATGAGTTCAACAACCCTATTTTTCAACAAATCTTAACAAGAGATGTAGAGAGTGTTGCGGGGCTACCCTTTCATCCAAGGTGCTGATTTGATACATGCCGTCTTGCCATCTTCCCACGGTAGAGTGCTTGGATCTTGGATGCCGCCTGCTTCTCTGACAGGTTTCCAGTGGTGTGCTCCGTCTGAATGGCTTGCGAGACTTCAAAGAAAGTATTCAATGGGATTGCCTCGTTCACGGCTAAAACAGGAGCAAAACGCACCATCCAAACCATGAGAGTGATTTTGGAAGGAATGGGTGCGCTGCAATGTGCACTACTCTTTTTTTTTAGCTGGATGCGAATTTCAAGTCCGTGATTTTGCTTGTTGAACAAAGGTGCGAGCAAAAATGGGCACCATAGAGTCCATTGTCAGTCGAGTCAGTCGAACAAAGCGCTGAAAACGTACCAATCAGAAAATATCATAAAATCATCAAAATATCCCCGTTCGAATTAGGGGGAGACGTCGCACCCGGCTTCTTGTAGTATAATTCCATGGGATTTTTTAAAACCCTATAAAAAGAGTTGGTTTTTGGGAATTTTGGCCCTTACAAAAAGCATAGGTTTTTAGCGCCCACATTCGACTTCAAACACCCATACCATTTTATAGGGTGACGACTTTCTTCATGATATGGAAGTTGTATCTTACTCAATGACCTTTTGGTAAGAAGTTGTGATTTTAGATAGCGTTTTCGGGCATCATTTTGTAAGGAAACAACTTCTGGTTCCCTGTGTCTGGTTTTCCCGGACTCGTTGATTTTCAAGCAGCCTTTTTGTAAGGATTCCATTTTTTGCCACCTTTTATGTTGTTTTATGTTTTTGTATTGTTGCTTCTTTGGCCTCATTGCCTACCAGAACTCCTCTCATGATGCCTCGCGTTTGTGTTATCACATGAGTACCAAAAAAAAAGAGTAAAAATTGAACACGAAAGAACATGTACAAAATGAAAACATAAGATAGCCATGAACGTCGTCACACTTACAACTTGCAAACGATCCTTGGCCATCCTCGGCCAACACAACACCAAGAAGAAAGTTGGTGCCTCCACCAAATCCAAAAATTGCTGCCATGGCTGCCCTAAAACTTGAACTGTGCCTTACAAAATGACAAGGTGCTGGTAG
>Ga0126342_10006571_pt1 | contig 20645 bp, 18 predicted proteins | sample Cyp1metagenome_FD_92528 | JGI IMG/M metagenome (GOLD analysis project Ga0126342, IMG submission 92528) | Coral microbial communities from Lord Howe Island, Old Settlement Bay, Australia - Cyphastrea 1 metagenome | ecosystem: Host-associated > Invertebrates > Cnidaria > Coral ...
ACTTCCCAGCTCAGTGTGCACCGCTGGACCTCAACCTGCGAGCTGCCCAGCTCAGTGTGCACTGCTGGACCTCAACCTGGGAGCTGCCCAGCTCAGTGTGCACCGCTGGACCTCAACCTGGGACCTGCCAGCTCAGTGATGCCAGAAGATATGCCAGATGGAATGTCAGATAGAACGCCAGATAGAATGCCAGATAAAATGTCAGATAGAATGCCAGAAGATATGCCAGATAAAGTGCCAGAAGATATGCCAGATAGAATGTCAGAAGATTTGCCAAATAATATGCCAGAAGACATGCCAGATAGAATGCCAGATAGAATGCCACAAGATATGCCAGATAATATGCCAGAAGATATGCCAGATAGAATGCCAGAAGATTTGCCGGATAGAATGACAGATAAAATGTCAGATAGAATGCCAGAAGATATGCCAGATAGAATGCCAGAAGGTATGCCAGATAGAATGCCAGAAGATATGCCAGAAGTTTTGCCATGTAGAATGCCAGAAGATATGACAGGTAGAATGCCAGAAGATATGCCAGATAGAATGCCAGAAGGTATGCCAGATAAAGTGCCAGAATGTTTGCCAGATAGAATGCCAGATAAAATGTCAGATAGAATGCCAGAAGATTTGCCAAATAATATGCCAGAAGATATGCCAGATAGAATGCCGGATAGAATGCCAGAAGATATGCCAGGTAGAATGCCAGAAGATATGCCAGATAGAATGCCAGAAGGTATGCCAGATAGAATGCCAGATAAAATGTCAGATAGAATGCTAGAAGATTTGCCAAATAATATGCCAGAAAATATGCCAGATAGAATGCCAGAAGATATGCCAGGTAGAATGCCAGAAGGTATGCCAGATAGAATGCCAGAAGATTTGCCAGATAGAATGCCAGAAGGTATGCCAGATAGAATGCCAGATAAAATGCCAGATAGAATGCCAGAAGATTTGCCAAGTAATATGCCAGAAGATATGCCAGATAGAATGCCAGATAGAATGCCAGAAGATATGCCACATAGAATGCCAGAAGATATGCCAGATAGAATGCCAGAAGATATGCCAGAAGTTTTGCCAGGTAGAATGCCAGAAGATATGCCAGGTAGAATGCCAGAAGGTATGCCAGATAGAATGCCAGATAAAATGTCAGATAGAATGCCAGAAGATTTGCCAAATAATATGCCATAATATGCCAGAAGACATGCCAGGTAGAATGCCAGAAGATATGCCAGATAGAATGCCAGAAGATTTGCCAGCAACAAAATGTATAATTGTCATGGTGGGGATCACACGAAGTAAAGTAATTTGAAAATCAATGTTTTTTTCCTTTGGTGATGAATCCCATATGCAAACCATGCTGGTATCTTTATGTAGTTGAAGCATTTTGGGAGTCAATGATCGAACATGTTCCATACATCATACATGGTCTATCAGAATGATGCCAGTGTTGGGACCTTTATTCCTGTGGCTCAAATCTCATGAGGTTAGTGACCTTTTCATGGTGAATCTTAGATACATTGCATGTTTTTTGCTGGTTGGTACATTTTACCATTGATAGCAAAAGATCACAGGACTAAAGTGTCTAACCAAGATTGGCCCAGTGAATTTGGTTGGTGGTGATTTCTTCAGCTTCTTCTTCCGGAACTTGATGATACCCCCAGGTAAACAAGCCAAACTGTGGTCCTTTTCGAATTAATGTTTGTTTATTTCCAGTGCCAGGTAATAATGAACAAATAGGATAATTTCTACTCCTGTTGGCACGTCCTGTCACTGCTGGTGCAATAGCCAGTTTTGTTGCCTCCATTTCTATTGCAAGTGAGGAACCTCCAAAGGCGACAATTGTTGTTCATCAGGGACCCACCTGAAGCGGCAAATGATCATCCACCATGGAAGCGAGGATATAGCAACTGAAGTAAAAGCATTCTGAAGACTGTTGCTTTATTCTGTAACCACAAGAAACAATAGTGTAGTAATAATAATAATAAGTATTATTATTATTATATTATATATATATGTATAATACAGCATCAAATATCTGGATGATTAAATTCGATCGTATTGACCCATGATTCAGATAGAATGCTGGGAAGATGCTTGGTGGTGTTTGTTATTCTGGACCTGAATGCCACCACTATCCGCGATGCTCCAGTATTGTCACCGGAATCACCACAAAAATGACCCTGGTGTTGCCTCAGCCATTGTGAAACCCTGCTATCAGGCCTGGGGTCGACTTCTGTTCTTCAATCTCTGACACCATGAGGGCCCGTGTCACGTTGCATTCTAGGTCACCCTCAAGAGAAATAGGACAATCACCAGCCAAATTTAACAGTGACATAACCAGTTTCATGACCACCTACCAGAATTGGTTCAAAAGAGAACCACACATAATTAGTACAGGAAGCTCCTCTTCATTTCGATCCCACGAGCTGGACCTAAGACATCCTAAGACCCTCCGAAAAACTCAGCGCCCAACTCCAAAATACAGATGACATTTCGCAATCTCCTCGTGGACTGAATACGCCATGCCTTGGACGTCCGCTGGACATAGTTTCCAATGGAAAAGTGGGTTCCTCACTTGTGAACGGTTAGTCCCGTGTTGGGCTTTGTGCATGGTTGTTTGTTCATGTTTAGTTCAAATTCATATTGCGTGTTCACATATGTGTTTGTTGATGTTTCGTTCATATAGTAGTGGTTTCATGTCAAACTGTCGTGTGTAATTTTCCGAAGATATCATACAATATATACTATAGTATAAATAGATTTAATTTATGTAATAATAATAATAAATAACAATAATAATAAAGATAAAAAATAATGATATACTATTAGTGAAAATCATGTTCTCCAAGATACCTTCCGATAATGATTCTCGCTCATCATCAAATAGCTGGGCATCTCTTTTAACAAATGCGGCTCGCCGCCCATGAGCCCTGGATGGGCAGCAAAGTCCAGAAGTGGGTAGAAGGGCGCAGCAGATGAGGCTGGCCCTTGGCCCAAACTTGCCAATTTCCTGGGCTGCACTGGATCGGTACAGGGAAAACCATGGGAAAACCATGGTGTTAAGCCTACAGGTAGTCACTTTTTCCATTAATCTGGGTAAAGGCCAGAATATTTCACTAACCTGAATCTGGCGGCCATAAAAGGGGATGATTTCCCGCAATCTAACCATGATTCCAGGTAGGGAGAACAGTGAGGTCGTGATGAAATTTACCCAGATTAATGAACATCATTATGCTATTATTATTAATCTAATTGAAAAGGGAAAACATGGGAAAACCATGGAAAAGCCTACAGGTAGTCACTTTTTCCATTAATGAACTGGCAAGTTCCCTAAATTTATTTGCCACCAATTCTGGGATTGGCTGAGCCGTTTTATCATGTGACTTATCCCATCCCCCAAGGCAAGGGGAGAAGGGAGCTCTGAATCTCGGCTCGGAATTACGAACATTTATTCATACCCTCCGGTAAACATACAAAAAACTATTGAACATGGTCCAGTCGAAATAGTGGTTTTTCCCATGAAAATAGCATGGTGATGTTCCATAGTTATGTAAACGTTTACCAGAGGGTAAAACATATTATCAAGTGGGATTGTCATCCCATTTGCGGTACCAGTTATGGATCTAATAATTCACCCACAAAGAAAAACATCCACCCAGCAGCTGGTACGACTGATGATTAATAAAAAAAACATCCCATGTTGAGGGAAAATAAACATAAATCATTATCATGCAAACAAAGACACTAAACATTTCTATTGTTCGCCGGATTAACATCCAGGTGCAACAATTTGTGATGTTCACCCTGGGGGTGCATCTCAGCGAGCAAACGGAACAACTATATATATTTAAATACTGCCTACCAGGGTTTCGATCCATACCTAAATTGGAAAAAACACATTGAAATCACTCAGCGTAGTTTCCAGGGATTCTGCGTCTTGTCGATCTTCGCAAACTTTTCGTGCCCCACGTCTTCGCGTATCACTTCCTTAGTCGAAGAAAAGATTTGAAACATAATTTGTCCAATAAACAAAGCAAGAACAAGAACAAGAACAAAAACAAGACGACGACAACAACAACAACAACAACAACAACCACAACCTTTGACTTACAAACATGCAGACGGAACCAATGTCATTTGAGCACTTTAAGCAGCAACTGGCAAGTACATAAATAACCGACTTCAAAAAACCAACCATGACAAACTACAAACCTAATCCTAGTGCAAAAAAATCGGATTCCGGGCTGGTGGATTATTGACATGTATTGTTCCCAAAATATCTGATCAGCATCTCAACCCTCCCAAACTGTCTAGCCAGTGACACAGGATGTCTGTCCCCTTTGCACCCCATTATGTAACTCTGTTGGACAGTTACCAATGCACCTGTACATTTAGCACACTTCAATATATATATATATATATATACATATATATATATACATATATATATATACTTGTACAGGTATATGCAGGTATACAAGGTCATACAGTGTAAAATGATTGGTCGCATACAGCCCAGCGTCCTGCTCCTCTTCTTGTTCTTGTTCCTGCTCCTGCTCTTGCTCTTGCTCCTGCGCAGTTCACGTCACAAACAACCCGTGAGGGTAGACTCAAGTCGGACAAGGTCGAATAATTAAGGTAGTTCCATGTCTTGTTTCTGTGCAATTCCTTCATTTTCTTGAATCATGAAAGTTAACACCCCAGTTCCAAGCTGGTTTATAAATCCATCTGATGATATATCCACCAGAAACAAGTTGGTAAACCTGACTTGCCAACGCCCAACTTTGTGTTGACCCCTCCCCATATTCCACAAAAATGGAGGAAAATCCCCCATGGACTTATGATAACGCTGACCATACTGGTAAGCAAGACCCGCGAACTAGTATGAACCTACCCTCATTTATCAAGTATACCACTAAATGAAACAATTGAGTCCTAATTGAGTAACTAATTTAACAATGACATCCCCATAAATTGGTCATCATGATCATCAACCAACCCCAAATGCAAGTTACCAGCATTTACCCCAAGAACGGTTCAAATATAGGCACATACACCATGCATTGTTCCCATGTGGTAGCCCAACGAACTGCTTATGTGTAAATATGTATACATGCATACAACTAATATATATATAGACATGTGTATATATATATATATATTATATTTTTGTAAAATGGTACACAATTTAGGGGGATGATATAAGTTAACTAAGTTATATAAATCATCTAGGTTAGTCACATATTTGTAAATCAATGCAACTAATTATCCATATAACCAGTTTATAAGTCCATATCATACCACTAATTAAATATAAACTTAGAAACCAAATTTAGCTATCGCAAACTGAGGCACGACTTTGCCACACATCTCTCCTGCTCAGCTTCTTGCTGCTGCTCTTGCACTTGTTCTCCTTCAGGGGCAAAAGTGAAAGCAAAACGTTGCACCACTCTTGTTTGGTCAGTTATGGTTCGTTGACGTACTATCTTGAAAATAACCCGATTGATAAAACACAAAGTCTTGTTGGTTCACACCTATGTATCTTGATTAAATATCTATTCTGTACGTTGTTCATTGGTTTAGACATGTGTTTGCAACTTAAACCACAAATAATTTTAGCTTCATGCCCAAATCACAATCATTTTGTTTACTTGTTGAATATCCGCAATTCCTTGAAAACACAATCTTTGCCAATTGGCTCTATTTCGGTCAGAATCTCCACATTTATCTGAAAAACCGGTTGGATTCTGTACCATTTTTGATGAGCAACCCCCATATCTTTTCCAAATAAAATGGACTATAAATTCTATAAACCACCATTTTCCTATCTATAAACCCCCATTTTCCTGGTGAAATTCCATCAAAATCCCCACATCTTTCCATTTTGTCGAGCATTTTCCAGGTTTTTTATCCTTGAACAACGTGCCCCTTTTCGGCCTTCCAAGGCTTCTTCTGGCGCTTCCTCCAAGAGCTCCAAATCCTTCTCGCGCAGGCACTCGCTCAAAACCTCCTGGGCTTCTGCCTGCTCCTGGCTCGGATCCCTTGGATCCCTTGAAGCTATAGATGTTGATGTTTATTTTGTTTATTGAAGCTATATATATATATATTAGTGTTATTATGTTTGATGTTAGTTTTTTTCTTATGATGTTTGTTATTACTATTATTGTTGTTATTATTGTTAATATGTGAGGCTATTAGAATAATTGTATTGCTATTATCATTACATGATATCAGTAAACAACATGTATAACATTCTAATATTAGATAGTAAGATATAGTTATTCTGATAGTATGTATACTGTACATATATATATATATATGGATTTTTTTCTAAAATATGGGTACCCAAAAATATTGGTTCAACGTTTAAATGCTGAGTCATGGTCTAATGACTTGGATGATGTGGGGGTACCCCCATTTTAGGAAACCTCCACATGTGTATGTACATATATATATGATTTATTCTAAAATTGTTATTAGATATTGGGACATAGTTATTCTAATAGTAGGTATTCTACTAAAGAATATCGCGCAGTGTTCAATACTTTTCTTGATTGATGACTATAAGGTGTTGAACTACCTACTAGTATCGGGGATTATCATAATCCATGAACTGGGAAATCCGTTCTTAACCAACCAATATTCGACATGGATACGTATATGTCAACAACAGCAGTGCTGCTATATATATAGTGGTTGCCTAGTATGGAATAATCTTAAGCATATATATATAGTACTGTCTAATATTGTACTGCAATATATATTAATGACTTCAATGTTGTTTAGTGGTAATTAATTTAAGATATGCATTGATATTAATCATGGGATGCGCATATATGTATATATATACATATACACATATTTAAATGTTGAATATATGTTTACTTGCATCTTTATACTACACTGAAATGGTCATGGGAGCCCAAGCCTTCAAAGATGCAAAGAACTTTATGAAGCAAGTCCGCTGGTTACATATGTGGAGTAGAAAACATAGGCATGGTTCAATTAGTGAGGTATAGGAAATGCTGTGAAACGTGACTGTGGTCAATCAAGTGCATGGGATATGCCCAAAGTGCCAGATGCTGCTGCAAAACCTCACGATTCATCTCCTGGCTAAATGGCTATTAGTAGTAACAGTAACCAGAACCATTAAAGACTCCAAACTTGCAATACACCGTATTTAGTCTGCAAATAAATAATGCTACAAAGTGGGGGGGCTATTTCTGAATATTCAAATTCATAGATTAGTGAATAAGGCTGTTTGTGCTTTGCCTCATGATCATTGTTGTCGTAAATAAAGATGGAAGGATAGCCTAGGGATATCATAATAATGTTCTCTGTTCAAGGTTGCCCCCAACACCACAGATACGTTTGGGGATTAAATTGCTAGTTAAGGAGGTAAACTGATCCATTTTCCCCCCAAAAAAAACTGGCTATAATTTACTTCTAATGGATTGGAGCAACCCTGATTATAGATGGTCTTCCCATTCAAATCTCCATGAAGTTCGAGGATTTCCCAACTTGCCACTGTTGTTCGTTTCCTCAGTTGATATGGGATTCAAACCTGCTTTTTTGAGGATTCTTCCCAACCCTGAGTATAGATCTGCGTAAATTATAATATTTCACTAACCTGAATCTTGCGGCCATAAAAGGGGATGATTTCCCGCAATCTAACCATGATTTCCAGTGAGGGAGAACAGTGAGGTCGTGATGAAATTTACCCAGATAGATGGATTGTTTACTTCTCATAACTATCAAAAATCGCCATGTTCAATGGGTAAATCCACTATAAATCACCATTTTCCATTAACTGGCAAGTTCCCGAACCTTCCCAACCCTGAGTATAGATGGCTTTTCCCAACCTTCCTTTTTTTTGATGAAAAAAAGTTCCGCACTCCACCGAGCTCCTGGGGCGTGGCCTTGCGATTCTTCAGCTCTAACTGCAGCCTCTCATGAAGCCTCAGATGTGACTCCGATGTCTGAACTCTATAATGATAGGGAACAATAGGGAGAAAAAATCATCGTGATTTTATATGATATGGATATCTGAAGTAGAACTATATGGATAGAATTGTAGCGATATACCCTCTGGTAATCGAAGTCGTTAGCCTAAAAAACCCTCATCACATATGGAGGTTTTACAGGGAACATCTATGAATGGTGGAAAGGGTTTAGTGAATAGACTGACATTTTACCAATGTTGCGGGAGAGTTGATACGATATTTCATGTGATACAGAAAACCAACGAGTGTGATGACTCGGGTATTTTGGGTGTGTCTACGGAAAAAGTACTCCCCTAATGTATGGCATGTAAATGGTGAATATCAATTTTAAAACAAACCCATGTCCATTGATGAAACGTGTAATTGGACTGGGTGTCTTGAATTTGGGAAATTCCAATTCCTAAAGGTCAATCATTGTGTTCCCCACACAATACACATAAGGGAAAACATGGCTCCGATTTTGAGACAAAACCATATGGAAGAAACATAAAATGATGGACATATGGAAAATATCGACAGGCCAATCGTATACGGTATTTAAGCAGGGTGTTTGTCAGAGTGATTGATCGTAAATTATCTTACATTGTCTTACTATATCGAATCATAATGACCTCTGATTGCTGTAGGCAACATGATCCAGAAACTGTATGAAACTGTCCCATATTAATCTATGCTTCAAGAGGGACGACACAACCGGGAATCCCTGTACCCATCAGGCGTACAGTGAAACCTGTAAATCCCATGCCGAAAAGGCGCTGAAACTTATCTAGAGGGGAAATGGATAGATCGATAGATTGCATGGATCTATCATAAATGTCTCATGTCTCATGATAGACTTAGACATGTCTATTGTTGCAATGGATATAGTAACATTAATGTAACATTAATTGGAACTGGTTCATGTCTCATTTGATTACTAGTTACTACCCTCTGGTAATTTAACAGTTCGCTATTGAAAATGACCATAGAAATAGTGGATTTTCCCATTAAAAATTGTGATTTTCCATAGTTATGTTAGTTTACCAGAGGGTATATCCATTGCACATAGACCGGTTCATCTTCCAAGCGTCCCGCTGTTTTTCTCCCTTCGGAGGGGTAGATCCACCGCTTCCGCCAGCGCTGCAGATTGCGGATGACTTAAGAGATCTGCCAGGGCCGCCTGGAGCTGGCAACTGGTTGAGATGTAGGGGTCAAAAATGGTCAAAACCCTGCTACATCCTCCTACCCTCTAGGTGCCCTAAGTCATAGCCTAGATCAATGGATGTGACTTTTCCACAAAATATGGAAACATAGCGGGTTTTGACATGTTTTGACCCATCCCCATGTGTTGTCTCAACAAGTAACATGCCACAAATTCAGACAAAGACTCCGTGCTTTCGGGTAAATCATCCGTATATCCACAGACCCAATTTTCATATCCACAGGACATCCCACTATCATCCCATGACATCCCATCATTCTCCCCAGAATATCGCATTCTATTCCATTACATTTTATTGTGTCCACGTAAAATGCATTGAACAAATGGTGGTTTTACATCCCGGCCTGTTGCTGTGGATCAAAGGTCAGCGCTTCCAACTTGGCACGTGCTTTGCGTCGCCAAATGTCTTGGAAGTTGTGCTGGCATAACAGGCCTGGGAATGGCGCAGTGGCCAGATCAGTTGAGTCCGTCATCTGCCATTGATCAGTTGGGCCTTTCTCTGGATTCAGAGGTTTGAAAAGTTGATTTTATCGATTTAACCAATGAAAATGGTGATTGATCCATGGTTGGTTGCAGGTTATATGTATATATATATATGTATAAATGGAATAAGATGGAAACATCATGGGATTACCACAGGGAAATCAAGGTGGTGTTTGTTTCAATGGATTAGTTTCAGGAAAAAATAACAGGATCTGACAAAATTGGTGATGATGAAAATGATCATCCAACCAACAAGTATTACACACTATCTTGTTTCAATGGATCCATTTCAGGGAACACAGGAATGGTTGCGTAAGCCCATTTATATAGGCTTGTCCTTCAGATCTTCCCCTTCATCTATTCGGACAAACTCAACATACCCTCTGCTAATAGCTGACATAGCTATTGAAAATGGCAAGTTATAGTGGATTTACCCATTGAACATGGTGATTTTCCATAGTTATGTTAGTTTACCAGAGGGTAATCCCAAATTCTGCAACCATAGAACATGATCTAGCAAAAGGTTCCCATAGTCGATTATAGCGATGTTTCCAGGTTTTACTGTCAGCCTCTGAAAAACATATTCCGAAATAGTTTCTCTACAGTTATGGCCATTTATTAGTTATAACTGGTTATAAATGGGATTATACATTCTATAAATGGGATTATAAGTACTTATAACTGGTAAATGGCCATAACTCATAACTGTAAATATGATGGATTGACCGATGGCAACAAAACAATCCTCAGCAGGTTGCATCCTTTGCCAGGTTTTACCCCTATTTTCCATGCCAAAAATCCATGTTTCAAGCGCTTCAAACGCCGGTATGTTTGATGGTCGTCCTATCCAGTTCTTCATGGTTAAGTCTCCATGTTTGATGTGCTTTAGCGAAATCCCCATGCCATGGTCAGATTCGCAAAACGCCAAGCATCTCTGCTTCCGACATTCCTGACGAATGCCATTGGCCGTCGTCCACAGCAAGGTGCTCACGACCCGCGTCGTTTTTTGGGAGGACTTCGGTGAGCTGGGATCTGGCGCGGAAGGCTGACCAAATTTGATACCACAAAATGGCACAGGACGGTATAAAAGTAAAGGAGGATAAAAATGAGGTGTCTGACGAAAAATGTACATAGTTACGATAGAGTTACATATATATATATATATATGAGGTAAAAACACTAGATTATTACGGATGCAATGCCAGAGGGTCTAGGTGAGGTCAAGTCACCCATGCGATGAATCACAGTTATGTAATATGTGGGTGATTTACCACTTGGGTTAATAATCAACGATCCAATTTCAATGTGATATGGTCCCCCATGATGAAGTTTGAGATATATGGTGAAGTCATTGGGTGTCTCTGAACATGTGGTAAACAAAATCCACCTGTTAAAAATTGGGAAGACAAATTATATATACATATACGGTATACGTATATATCATGAATTCTCTATAAATATCCATAAATATCCTATTACATCATCTTACAGTAACTCACCATTTCACATCGTTCATACCCCAACCTTTTTCACCACTTCTTCTTCACTTTTTCACCGTGAAAAACCAGTTGTTCTCCATGTGTTCAGGTGTAAAAATCATGGGTTTCACCATGGCTTTTCTCAGCATTTCCCCAACCTTTCACAGGACTCCACCGGGCGCCTTCCAGGAAATGGTCCAAGGTCACTGAGTTGCTCCGTCCACGGCTGCTGGCGCGCTGCGCCACATGGCAGGCGTTCTGGCACTGCTCCACGAGTTGACTCACCTGGTGGTCTTCCAGCGTTACGGTGGAACGGTGGAACGGTGGAAAGGTTGGCCCTACAGTTATGGCCCGAAATACCAGTTATAAGTACTAACAAAATCCCATTTATAGAATGTATAATCCCATAGAAATAACCAGTTATAACTAATAAATGGCCATAACTGTACTAGCCATAGGAATTGAGAAAGCCATGTAAAGCTCCAGAAATCACTGGAAAGCCCCATAAGTGACTGGAGAACCAGGCTAAAACGTTAAAACATGATAGTTGGAAATGTTACAGTTGGCCCGACTGGAGTTTATAAAACCCACTTATAACTGGAGGTGGATTGTTTGTGGCTATGATAGATAAAATGCTATAACTATAACCATGGGAATTTATGTGAATGTTGTTGAAGCACCAGAAGTGACTGGAGATCAGGAACGGTGGAAGGGTGAAAGATGGAACCATCAAAATTGATAAAACCACCACTGGTGATGGGCCCTCTGGTGAAATCGATCCACCACTGGAACTGACATCATCCAGCCATGGGTCAAACATGGGGTACCCATGTACCCACGTCTGATTGGGATTGGAACCCAACTTCACCATCTTGGGGGTTGACAATTTCAACCCCTACATACCATCCCTGTTTACCGTGAATCATATCAGTGAAGTTCCGATTTTTATGGTGGGCAAATCCACATTTTCAGGATGATGACATTGACCCCTTCATAACACACACCCAAATAAGCCCATGAAAGTTGATTCAATCCCCATGGCTATTGATATGTTTCATGCATAGATCCTCATTTTTGGGTTAAATCCTGATATGTTTCATGGCTAAATCAATTTTGTTTGTATGTTGTGATGCATAAATCACCACATATTGACATTTGTCATGCTTTAAATCGCCATTGTTTACCCCTTTATCGATCATTTCCCCAGCTATAAACCTTCATAATTTATGGGGGATGTCCAATTGGCATTATTGATTCTTCAAATCCTGCACCCTAATTTATAAGATACCCTGTCATCCCATACCGTGCAAAATGGATAGTTAGACACCCTGTCATAGTATTGATACTCAATCTCCATTAAGCGTTTAGTTTAAGTTTACATGGATGGTATTATCATATATCATACTTAATATATCTATGGATCATATTTAATATATCTATGGATAGTGTTGTTAGTAATATTTATAGTATATTAAATATGATCCATAGATATATTAAATATGATCCATAGATATATTGACACTATCCATAGATATCTATATCCTATTATGGTAGACATTAACTATCCTCATCCCGCTGCGCCTCAGGCGTCGCCAAGATGGTCACCGTTTGACCTTTGCCCAGCTGTCGCATGCGAAAGGCGCCCTGCGCGAAGTCGCGCAGAGAGGTGTCCTACAGGGATCGATCTCGCCGGATGAGCGAAGCGGCTCATGGTTGAGGAAAAATGCAAAAAAAAGGAGACACGAGATATCCATAGATATCCCTAGCAAATATCATAACATGACAATTGTTCATGGTTAAATATCATCATATATACAAATACACATACACATATATTATATATCATATATCATATATATATATATATGTTTACAAATGATTATACTGGTGAGACTGAGACGGTAGATGGAAGAAATTCTGTACAATGAAGGTAACTATGAAGGTACCTATGAAACAATGTAATAGGACTATAATGGGATGTTTACCATCTACCAACTGGTGCCGGACTTCGCTGGCCCATCATGGGTTGTGGGGTTGTTGGTCCTGGTTGATCATGGGGAAATCCGGGGATTATATGGATTACATGGAGATTACATGGAGATTAAGGGGATATCTGTTGCAAAGATCATCTACCACATGTGTATTCAATGGATGTTGAATGGATATATGATAGGCATGGATCAATGATGCAAATAGATGATATGTGTTGTACATTAGGAACAATATTGATACTGCATTTGGGTTGAATATGACTGGGAAACCGGTTGAATCGTGGGATTTTGATCATGGTATGTTACAGTGAGATGCGATGGGATTAAATAAATCAAAACATATCAAAACCACCAACCCTGGTTGGTGGTTGAGCCATGTTGGGTCACCCCTCTGAAAAATATGACTTCGTCGGGATTATGACATTCCGAACTGAATGGGAAGTCATAAAATTCCATGGTTCCAAACCACCAACCAGAACCAGTATATCATAGGATTCAATGGAATGCAGAGGGATATAACTTGTCAACACACATCAATATCTGTGCTGCATATTGTGAAGGTAGAACTGTGTGACATTGTACTAAATAAATAATTGAAACCGTTAAGCTGCTTATTGCATCGGGCCAACCAACATATGGTTTTTGATGATTCTTAGATAATAGATAGTTGCATATAGTCTGTTTCTCTACCATCAAGCTACCAAGCAGAGTTTTGCTTAGGATACCTGAACTGGAATCCAATGGCAATCCTTGCTTGGGTAGACCTTTCTGAAAGTGCCACTTCGAAGTGGTTGCAAGCCAGCTACTAACTATATCTTCTACTTACTTCAAGGCTGATTCGAGTGGTGGTTAAGGTTGATAGCTGGCCTTCAGTTCAAGAAGCCCTTGTTTGAAGAGTCTTTCATAGAATCGCCGTTGTTGTCCAGTGCTGTAAACCACTAGTAGGTCAGCCACTGTTTTACAGCCGTCAAAAGATGACAGTCTGACCTGACCGGACAAGCCTGTTTCCAAATCCAAACCATCTTCAAATTTCAAACCCAACCTTGGGTTGCAGCAACCTTCAAGTTGAATGGCTGTGGTTCTCAAATGGCTTCTACATTGATATCAGAATCATATATCATATATCACTATCTTGGCCCACGAAAACCCGCCAACGACAGCAAATGGGCCATGCCGAGTCTCCATCTGTATATCCGTTGGTGAATCACCAGGCTTTCCCCATTAACATTGCCAAAACTTGGGGCTGAATCCATGATTTTCAGACACACCCTGGCCCAAATGCCAAATAGAATCTTGCTGATGTAGTATATCTATTCCCTTCCAAACCCCCATGAAAAACCCCATGACATATCCCCAGATTCCACTATCTCCCATTGCATATATCCACATTAATGGCTGCTGTGTCACGCAAATCTCTGGGCATCAACATTCATCATATCATATCCTATCCATTGATTGTATCCGGGTTAACATACCCATGGTATACTATTTCATATCCCCATTGAATATACCCATTTTCATTTGGTGACTACATGGTGACTACCCTGCACCCTGCACCCTGCACACCTTGTTCATCGTCAACATCGCTCTGGCGCCCGGTGGTTGTTTGATATCCATCCCAGTGGTGTGCACGTGGTCGTAGAAGGAGAAGCGCTCGTTGGGGGATAAGCCACACTGCGCAAGATCCACCACCTGCTGAGAGCGGGAAATCGTGAGGTGATGACCGAAATCGTACCCATCTCAGTTGGCTGGTCTGATATTTCAGCCTATAGATCCAGCCCTACCTTCGAGAAGGAAGCAAACATATGGATACATTATGATACATTTTGGGAGGAAGGAAGTGCTTGGTATCCATAGGGTGACTTACTGTGAGACAGGCCCGGTGGAGAGTTGTGATGGGAAGCATACAGCTCAGCCATCTCAAAGGATTCAAAGCTGTGAGACCGGATGCCCATCAATTTACCAAAACAACAACAGTTCATCAAATCTCAGCATGGTACAACTCATCAAAACTCAGTCGAAACATCTGGACAATTCAAGAGAAAGTATGGATAATGTTGATCCCATTATTTGAGTTGAAATGTCATATGATTTATCGATATATTTACAATAATTTGATTCTTATATGGATATGTCAAATCCAAATTTCATGGATAATGATGATCAAAGTCGGATTATCCATATTTTTTCCACAACAACACAACTTCTTTGTACTTCCGCCGCACTTCACTTCAGCCGAACCTGCCAGCCGTCGCGCAGCAGCACCAAGCGTTCACCGTCGGGGTTCAAAAACACCTGGCTGTGGACATGTACCGAAAACAAAAAACAACTGCCACCGAACTGTTTGGTTTATGGTAGATATAACTATAATACTAATAGTTAATGGGGTTAAGATAGCTAAGTTGCCTTATAAATGACTTAACTATGGTTTATGGTAGATATAAATGGAGTTAATGGGGTGTATCAACCAACTTACAACTGATACCTATAGTATTCATGGGGTTTATAAACCAGCAAACATAACTGTGGGGCTGAAGTGATTATACCTCTCAGGATTTAAGCTAAATATAGTTAAATTAATGGGAATCGCTATACCAACAACCATGCGTGATGTTTTAAATCCCCAACAACGGGACATTTACCAACCCTAGTCAATGGGGTTGGTAAATGTGCCCAAAAGAATCATGGATTTGTCCTGGTCATACACTAATACCCTCTGGTGAACTAACATAACTACGGAAAATCACCATTTTCAATGGGAAAATCCACTATAAATGGCAATTTTCAATTGCTATGTTAGTTCACCAGAGGGTATTGAGCATCAATTCGAGGCTTTTTTGGTATCCCTAGCTGTTTGAACATTCCAACATCTCCCAGAATCCCAGCCAAAAAAAAGGGAGAACCGAAAGTTCAAAATCTTCATTCCAGCATGGTAGTCTCAACAACAAGCTTCAATCAATCTTAAAAAGAACATCATATTATGGTCATACTATGTCATACTATGTCATATTCATTCTTTCTGTCTCGAATCTTGGCACTAAATTGGTTTCCACTGGATATAACTCAGTCGTCCCAAGCTAAGACAAGCCGGGTCAGCCACCCCTTTGAAGTTCTTCAGCCCCGCCCGGAGCAGATACTCCGCAGATTCGCGGTTGCTCATTCCCGTGATCAAGGCCTAGGTCACCGTGGGCGGTGAAAGCATCGGGATGAGCCACTGATGTGGGATAGTATGGGTTACCCTCTGGTAAACTGCTCCATAACTATGGAAAATCATCATCTTTAATAGGTAAATCAACTATGAATGGGCCAGCTTCAATAGCGATGTAACAAATTACCAGAGGGTAATCATCGTGAATCACATGATATAGAAAACACACAATGTTTTTTCAATGGATGGATGGGGTATCCAAAATTTCCGACAAAACTGTGTGACATTGTCCAGTTACCTGGGATCGTCCTGGGGGTATTTGGCCAATGGATCTCCATATGGCCTGGTAACCTTCACTAGTTGGCATGCTTCGCTGTTGGTAGTGTGGTGGGTTTTCCGCACAACTCCGAAGATGGTGGTGTTGTTTCAACTCACACAGGACAATCATGTTTTGTTGTTACGAAATGCTACAAATAGAGGTGGTGCATACTCATGCTTTATAATGTCAACCCCGGATCAATAAACCACAGATTATTAATTAGTGGTGTGATTCCCCAGTAGTCATAATCTGATACTTAAATGGTACCCCCTCAGTTAAACAACCTAAGTCCTAAGGGTTTATTATGGTTTATTAATCCAGGGTTGACATTATTCCAAAAGGTGTGGTGTATCGGACCCATCACCCGCCGAAGGGGGTGGTCATTTCCCGTATGCCATAGCTGCGAACAAGGATGAGCGTTAACACATGGATACTGACAACGCTATGTTTCCTTTAGGACAGTAAACTAAGAGAACAAGGAGCTCAGAAGGATGCTGTAATATCATTTATAGATATTTATAGTCGGTTAGATCTCTATCCAAAACTGAAGGCTGAAAGGCGGTTTAGCTGTTCATGTAAAGCACCCTGCAGCGAACCAAGGCGACACTGACAAATTCCGATTCATCTTGAAAAGAATTGAAAAGAACAACCATCTGTAAGGGTGCCCCAAAAGACCGGAACGTGTGTTCCAGGATGTTAGTTCGATCATGTTTCCAAAAAAATCCAGCTTTCCAACGCTCAAAAATTATCTCTGGCATAGGGGCAGCTAGCGGGCCATCCAGCTGTAGATCATATTCCTCTTCACAATGGTCTATGAGTCTCTGGCATTGGATTTATAGATGATAAGCCCATCATTTTTCTTGGATTTATATGATTTATCTGGGAAAATCTCCGTCCAAATCCCAAGAGAGACCCCCACTTGTGTGGCGCAGGGAAATTGGACGTATAGGACGTAACGAAAAGCGGGGTTCATCTTCAACCAACGCATGTCATTTAGCTGTCCATCGTTTCATATGTTTCATTTTCAGCCCCTTTCCAAGACCCCGAAACAAAAAGAGGCAGGCGACGCCCACATCGATGAAGGCGTTGTAGCCGCTGCCGGCTGTGAGATCCAACAAAGTGTTCGGCGTCCAATCCGCTCCAGTGTCCTTTTGGACCGTTTCGAATGCTCCGCGTGGGCTGGGAAGGCTGGGAAGCCCACCCCACGTGGGGGTTTAGCCATTCGAAATGAGAGATTCAGATGGTTTGACCATCATGAAATATCCGAAATATCATGAATGGCGATATAACATCCAATATGATCTTCAATACCCCGTGACTGGGCCTTGAAAATGAAGAAATTCCATCACCAAACCGGGGTTTCTGGAGTGGATATTTCATATTAGAGGGAGCCTAAATTGGAGGTATCAGGAGTATGCCCAAGATAGATTTCTGTCAGTTTATATAAACTAGGCAGCTGAGAGTGACATCTGTCAATCAATGGATCCGGTGAAGGGGAAATCTGCAGGAAACCGGATGTTGTTTACCCCCTGGATATCGAGTCTTCCTGCTGATTTCATAAGCCAATTCTGTGACTTATCACAGATGACGCATGGATCGTATGGCTATGTGCTTGTAAAGTTTTGAAACAAGCAACTGTTTACCTAAAAGGGTTATATATATATATTATGTATATTTATACATAGGCTAGGGGTATGTCTGATGATGGGGTATCCGCCATTCTATTGCTATTTAAATGAGAACATGATGATACTTCTTTGACAAAATTGGGTATGCCACAAACCCATAGGTCAAGTCAAGCCAGTCCAGTCCAAGTCAAGCCATCCACGCAGGTTGAGTCAGCATTTGACTATTCTTATACACATGTTTGTGTGAAGAAGAACTACACGTACTTGACGGTAAAATTCCAAAGTCTCTATTGGTATCTATTGGTAAACTAAACTGGCAGGGGAACATCCCGACAACATTCGCATTGATCTTGCTGAATTGCAATCATTCACCAACCTGAACATATCTTAATCCATTGGTTTATCATCCAACAAACTGATGATTTATAATCCATCCAACCATTCCAATATCCATTTACATCACAACAACACCTTCCATCCAGATTGGGATTTCCCCCATGGATGTCGGCAGCGGCATCCTGCACATCCACTACGGCAGAACTGCAGAGCGTGCTGAGAATTCGACCGTCCACTCCTCAGATCCGAGCCGATATTGTTGGATCTGGTTATGACCCATGACGGATCCGGCTGGTGCTGTTTATATTAATGCTACAACATCACTGGGGTTTTTGTTGATGGGATCCATGGCACACCATTTTTTTGGCAGCACCGTTAGGATCCGTCATGGATCTGGTTATGACATTCACAGTTGGCCATGGAAAATCCCTTGTGGTCATGGAGGTTAGTTCGCTGGGAAAAAAATAACTATAAATCAGCACTTCGTGGGAAAACAAAGGGCGAAGACAAACGTTAGCCTCTAATTTCCACTCAACAAGGTCATTTTCAGGGTCTACGTGTTAATTTACTAGAGGGTAATGTATAGTTATATAATATCCAGTCATAACTCATCACCAACACAAATGGTGATTGAATGGAACTATATGGAATATGAATTGGATATTAATGGCATATCAGGAATATCGGTTCAAGTGCCAACTAGTAGTGAAACATGGCTAGTCGTGCCAAAAATCCCGAACTTCGTGTGTGGATGACCATCTGTGTTTTTTCGAAATAAATCAGGTAGTTTTTTGTAATTTTACTGGTTGGTGGTATACCTACCCCTCTGAAAAATATGAGTTCGTCAGTTGGAATGATGACATGCCCAATCTATGGAAAATTGGTGGTTGACCGTTGACCTACCCCTTTGAAAAATATGAAAGTCAAATGATAGTATTATTCCCAATCTATGGAAAGTCATAATCCAGTCATGTTCCAGTCACCACCAACCAGGTATGTAACTTTAATATGGCACCACGTCAGATCTCAGGCTATTTTTTTGAGATAATTTCAGATCTGTTGAAGATGCCTGGAAAATCAGGACAGACCTGGAAAAATCAGGTCAAAAGTACTGTGCCGCAAAAACCCTGGTCTGCTGGGTCTTCAGAAATCTGATCCATTCCCATGTCAATTGCTAGGCTAATGGGATTGGATTTTTGGACTAAACAAAAAATAATCCTGGACTAGCAGCAACTATCATACCTTAAGGAGTAACTACAAGGTGATACCCCCCTTAATGAGTTGGTTCATAAAGCCAACGGTGGCAGCTATGCTCACCTTAGCTGGGGCACCTCGTGTGGACTTTGGCCAAGAGAAATGGAGATCATAAACCAACGATCGATGAACGGCGGATTCGGAGACTTACCGTGAACAAATTCGTTGTGTTTTCCCAATGAATAAACTCGGGATGCAAAATGCATCAAAATCCCGGGAGAGCATCTTTAAATATAAATATCACATTGTTGACATATACATACGTATGTTTATATATATATATATATATGATGTATATATATATATCAATATACGTATATATTTGATGTATATATATATGCAATATTTAAATATACAGTATATCCAATCATATACCTATCAGATTCATTATGTCCGCATTATTACAGATGACTTGCCCATCATGATTTCATATTGATTTAATAAAACGTGTATGTATATATATATATATAGACATACATCCCGGCGGGTTGTTTATCGAACCCGCGTTTTCAACGTTTGCAGTGTTCGTCATTGATTTCATACCACAAATCACAGTGGTTTTGCATCTCTCTCAAAGTTCAATTTCCTTACAAAGTACGCGCGTACCTTTCACTGGATATGTAAAAAACCTCAGCGGCACTCTTTTTTTTTGTGCGTTAAGTGTTCTTCACAATTTCGGCAGTGAGCTTGGAGAGGTTTTTGTGGGAACTGTTTTCCCATCTCCACTGCCAAGCGCGAACATGCGTCCAAATCTTGCCATTGAGCAAGACTAACGTAGACTAACGTAGCATCATATATGTG
>Ga0126342_10006572_pt1 | contig 20641 bp, 14 predicted proteins | sample Cyp1metagenome_FD_92528 | JGI IMG/M metagenome (GOLD analysis project Ga0126342, IMG submission 92528) | Coral microbial communities from Lord Howe Island, Old Settlement Bay, Australia - Cyphastrea 1 metagenome | ecosystem: Host-associated > Invertebrates > Cnidaria > Coral ...
CCTGACAAGGGTCACACAACCTTATTCTCATCATCAAAGGTCGTTCATTATTTTCCAAATTTCCGGAGCTATTTGGGCATGGAATATGAACAGCCTTGGAATATGGGTAAGATTTTGCTAGATTAATATGGTGTTTCTGAAATCTGAACATGGTGGATTGACCCACACTAAAAACGACAATCTAAAAAAAATTGGAAGCGACGTTCTACAGAATGGAGTGGGGTACCTATGCATATTCTGTTCTCAGACAAACCCACATGAAACAAGATGCAGCCCACGAACCCGAATGCAGTCACGGCAGTCACGTAAAACGCTTTTGTGAAACAAATTATTTGAACAGTCTTGTACATTTTTCCCCTGTTACCCTACCAGTGCACTGTAGACTGCGGAATACGGAAGAGGGTGGAGTGCAAAGTGTGGGGTGTGAAGAAAGTGGAGTGTTGAGTGTGGAATGTAGTGTGTAGAGTGTGAGGTGGGGATTGTGGAGTGTAGAGTGCAAGGTGTGGGGTGTAAAGTGTGGAGTGTAAAGTGTGGAGTGTGGAGTGTAAAGTGTGGAGTGTAAAGTGTGGAGTGTGGAGTGTAGAGTGTGAAGTGTAGAGTGTGGAGTGTAGTGTGTGGAGTGTAGAGTGTGGAGTGTAGAGTGACCATTTTTCGCCTAGCTTTGATGGTGAATCCTTTCTTCGTGGATTGCCCCATGGCATAAATGGGCGTTTCCATAAATGGTGGTACCCCATAGCTGGATGGTTCAACAAAAACCAATCTAAAATGGAGGATGAAATGGGGTAGCCCATCCCTATTTCAGGAAATATGACATACAAAACCCACAAGAGAATGGGTTATGACATGTTATCACTGTTATATTATAACATGTTTCAAGTGTTTTAAGTTATGACCATACTTCCTACTCCTCTCTTCATCGTGGGATGATCCCCCAAGACTTGCGCAGGAGCGATTTGAAGGTGTGGCCAATGGCAATGAACCGGTGGGGGAGCCCTGCACCCGATCTGCCCGGCACGACATGGCACCAGGTAAGAAATTATTAACACCATTTTTCTTGGGTGTTTTTAGTAGTTGATTAATGAATTATTGTACCATATTTTGTTATTAGTTTTGAGAAAAAACACATACAACCAACAGTGCAACATTGTGCATCGTATAGTGGACATGATACCGTTTTGTTCTAACCAGGAAAATTTTAAGACCCAGAAAAACACTGACAAATTTTCAGACTTGGGATACTCTCCAGTAAACTAACATTTTTATGTGGAAAACCACCATTTGTCATGGATAAATCATCTCTATAGTGATTATTTTCCAAAACTCTATCAGTTACCAGAGGGCACCATGGTACTTGGTACCCTCTGGTAAACTAACAGAACTATGGAAAATCACCATGTTTAATGGGAAAATTCACTATTTCCATGGCAATTTTCAAGAGTGATTTTGACATAACCAGAGGGTTCCATTTTGTGGTCGACTTGACCCATCCCCAGATCGACATCCACGAGGTTTTCGCGACTGAGTGCCCTTATTGTGGCGACATCTACGCGCAAGACTCCAAATTCTGCCAAAAGCCGTAGCCTCAGACCAGAGACATTTGCGGGGATGCAAAAAAACACCTTCTGGGAAGCGATGAAGCCAGCCCCAAAATCACCGTTTGGTAGTTTGATTTAGTTTGTTAAAATTGACAGATTCATCCACAATTTTGTTGATTAACTCCACGTTTTTGTTGATTTATTTCAGATTTCGTGCCAATTGCTCGCCGGGTGATTTCCGATGACGACTCACCACCAACTCACAACATATGCACCCGCAAAATGACCAGGTCGAGAGCTTAGACGAGAGTTCCTCCAGTTACATTCTGGGAGTAACTCTTGTATCTAGTCTTGTGTATATACATATACGTACAATCATTACATAATATACAGATAGAATATTTTGATATAGAATGATGTATATATAATGTATGTACTGTGCAATATATATATATATATATACGTATTATGTATATCTATATCTACGTATATCTATATCTATACCTATACATATATCTATATCTATATCTATATTTGTACATATGTATGTATCTATATATATATATAAATGGCGTATCGACCATTGCTCGCTTAGATCACCCGGTTCCATCAGGACCTCAGGAAATCGGAATCTGTAGAGGGGCCATGTTTCATCTTGTGGGGTTCCCCTATCAGCAAATCTCCAAAACAACACAATTATAACTGGTTGGTGGTTTGGAACCATGGAATTTTGACTGACTTTCCATTCAGTTGGGAATGGAAAAATCATCCCAACTGACTCATATTTTTCAGAGGGGTTGAAACCAACCACCAACCAGTAGAAGATTCAGAGAATATGGCTCCAACGTGCTGAAGATGACGGTTTTCAGTGAATGGGGCTTCGGGGCTTTCCTTCACCCGCAGATCCCGCAGCACGTCGGAGGATTAGCCTCTGGTAATTTACCATAAAGTCAATGGGAATTCCGGGATCCTAAAATGGAGGTACTGTACCATATAAGGCCATATTTTGTGGGGATATTCCCTTACATTGATATAGCCATATCATATAGCTCTTGAGCATGGCCATGTGATAACTCGTTGATGCTGTGAATTCACCAGAGATGACCAGTAATATGATCCTCTGGGAAACATCACCAAGAAACGGATGGCTTAAATCACCACTAAAATTTAATGAGCTTAAATCAACGAACGAACTGCATGGCTTCCAGTTCGCAACCTGTAACAGTTATTACCAGAGGGTATTAATCATTGAACCATGATTCACCATCGTCCAGCATTGTCAGCCCAATATGAAGCCAATATGTTATGAAAATTATTTTTTCAATCATCACTTTTAATAGGTAAATAACTTAAATCAACAGCAGTGGGCCATTCTCTAGTTCGCAAACTGTTAGTCATTACCAGAGGGTAACTTCCAGAGATCCTCATCCCTGAGGTGCGGCAAGCCTCGCACGCGGCTGGATCCTCACAAGGCTTCGTTGGAGATTCCTAAGCCATGGTGAGGAAACTGGGGTTACCAATGATACTATAGTATAGAATAATATAGGGTTTTATAGGACTTTATAGAATTGTATAGGATTTTATACTTATTGACCATCAATGTAATGTAGATATATTTATTCCCCATAACAACATATACTTCTTTACCAATTAATGGGTTACCAATTGCTAAGTAGTTGCTATGTAACCCAGCAAATGTTACTAAATGCTAGCTGGAAATTACTTTTCCATCTTTTTGAGGGTTGTAAAAACATCCGAAAGACCAGAAACCGCTAATCTTGACAGTATGGCCGGTCCTCATCCCGAGTTGTCATGGAGGATCCTCACACGATTCTGGGCTTTTTTGAACATAGCATCCAATTTCCTGGGATTATCTCAGATGACTATCATGATTACCATCCTTCTTTCCGTTGAAATTGCCATAACTTCGATACATAACCCCCTAGTTGGACAAACTCACAGCATCCCCATGAAGTTTTTTTGTCAAACTCATGTCCCAAGACATTCCCTGGACGACTTGCGGCACAGCTTCAGGAAGGCTTGCAGTACCTGCAGACACAGGCCTGGCCCATTGGCTAGTTGATCGAGGGCTTCACTCCCGCTTAGCAATAGGTAAATGATGATGGATGGTATACCAAACCGGCCAAAGCTACTTAAAAACCATGACATTCTTGATTGACCCTTTTGCTCTTTTGCCAACAAGGAAGTGTTGGTTCAATCCATGTCTTCGAATCTTCATTTTTGCTGTATATACCCATATTTGTGCGCCTTAAATTCCATATGTTCATGGTCAAATCCACATAATCCCCATTAAATCACCATGTTGTTGGTTATTGCTGCAGGTCACGTGCCTCTCGGAGCGGCTCAATGCCTTCGTTGCGGCGCAGATCCAAGGCGTTTAGTGATTAATCCAGTCAAGAGAAAGGATGGCATAATGGGAACATACTGGGAATATATGTACTAGTAATGGGAACAACATGTCTCTCTCTCTCTATGTATATATATACACAATGGAACACTCTCTATATGTATATATATATATATATTAATATGTATGTATATGTTGTGGAATATTGGAATGAAACAACAACAAGAATGGTGGTAACATGGTAATATAGTGGGATATAATGGAATGTTACTTACTGAGATATTGTGATTGTAATGTTCCCATGTTGGTTAAAACAATATGTTTGGGGATCTAGCCATCATGGGTTTTCACAATTTCAACCATCAAAATAACTATGGTTTACCGCCAATCTATGGTGAATAATGGGACAACAATGAGATATACCTTCTGGTACTCAAACGTGGCTTGCTGAAAAATCTCGGATTTATATAGATGATGTTCCCAGCTAGAAACCTCCATGTGGGTCAGGAATTTTCTATGAATCCACGTTTGATTAGAGCGGAGAGTTTTTCGTAGCGCCGTATTGTCAAGAATATCAATAGTAGCGGTTTGGAACATGTTTTATTGTTCCATTCAGTTGGGAATGTCATCATCCCAACTGACGAACTCCATCATTTTTCAGAGGGGTGGCTCAACCACCAACCAGGTACCCTCTGGTAAACTAACATAGCTATTGAAAATGGCCATAGAAATAGTGGATTTACCCATTAAAAATAGTGATTTTCCATAGCAAACTGTTAGTTTACCAGAGAGTAAACATCGGTTTTTTTTCCACGACAAGGAAATGATCGCCGCAAGGGGACGACTTAAAGATATGGTGGGAATATAACACACATAACTGGTGGGGGTATTCAGCTAGAATGGGTCCGAGGGGATACAGTGATGTGGCTGTTTTCTGACAAATTGGGGTATTTTACAAAATCCCTGGTTTTCCCATTCACTACTACACATGTTGAATTATGCGCCTGTTTCCAGGAACCTCCCAATGTAATTATATTCATTCATAGCTGAAACATGAGTGGTTGGTGGTTTCAAACATGAATTTTATTTTCCATTTCATATATGGGATGTCATCCACCAACCATTGACGAACTCCATCATTTTCCAGATTGTGTTTTAACCACCAACCAGATGAGTATCAACTTGGAGTGATCTTCCTTGACGTCCCAAGCAGATTGACATTCACAGATCATGCATCTATTCCTACAGTAAGTGCTACCCGGCTGCTGTTACAAGTTATAAGGCGGATAAACGGATAAACCCATCCAAAATGATATGCATCCAATTAACTTGTTGTAAACCAACTTATATAGTAAACTACCTATATAACTACTATCATCCAACCACGGTCGCAGGTCACGACCCGCCAAGTCAGTCGGAATTGGCGCTGCTGGCCGATGCTTTGCAGAAGGCCCCGACTGCGGGTGGGTAAGCAGGGCGATTTTCCTGGAACTTTGAACCCAAACATTGGGATTGAACATGGAGATGGATGAAAACCTAATCTCAACCTATTATACCATAGAAAATACCATATTTTGGATGGTGAAGATCCATTTAAACGGCCATTTATTCTATTGCGTGAATCAAGTATGCTCTTTATCATCATATCAGTATATACCAGTATGGTATTCTCCTGCGAGGGTGTGAGATTTTTTTTGACTTAATCCGTAATTCTCTCGTCCTGTGAGCAAATATGCCATAATATGCAGATGGGTATGGACTGACCAACACCAATTTTTCCAAGGTAGGCATCCATTTACAAGTTATTTGGTGTTCACTAGGGTCACTAGGGGTACAGGCTTTTGATCCAGAGCCACATGGGACCTTTAGGTGGATCAACCGATCAACCACCATTGTTTACAAAACGGCTTCGGCAGGACGAAGGAGAGGAACAGGAAGCTCATGCGAGGCCGACTGGTGACCTGTGGCTTCCAATCATGGGATTTCCTGAGAAACAGTGAAAAAAAACACATAGCTGGTTGGTGGTTTCAACATCATTCAACCATATTTCATTCAAGTCACCATTTTAGCCGTGGGAATTCACCATATTTAACCTCGGGAAATCGATCATATGATCTGGTTGGTGCTTTGGAACCATGGAATTTTGACTGACTTTCCATTCAGTTGGGGTCATGGAAGAACATCCCAACTGACTTGAAGTCGCCATGATTTTTCAGAAGGCTAGGCTCAACCAACCAGCAACCAGCAGAAAGGAATCAACATTTTATGTGAGAAAGCCTGGCTGCCACCTTCCAATTGGGGGATGTTTAAACATGGCCAGAAAGTTGGTGTTGACTTGAGGTGCCTCAAAAAGGGATGGCAGCCAGCACTGCATGGATCTTGTGGCTGTTGGCAACAAAAGGTTACCTGGCCTGGTTTCTACATGAACAAAAAACTAAGTGGAAAGATTCACCATTTTATAGCTGGGTAAATCAACTATTTCGACTGGGCCATTTTCAATAGCTATGTAACAAATTACTTTCTAAAATCCTAAGGTCTCGGCCCAAGAGTGTGATATTCCAAGTTGATGATCAATGGACGTGGTGCTGCATACAGTGCTTCTAAGAAGTGATGGCAATGCTGTTGCTTGCGGACGCAATGACAGTGGGCAATGCAACATCCCGCGCTTGGAGCAGGCTATGTCATACATCCAGGTTTCTGCAGGTACTTTCCACACAGTGCTTCTACGCAATGATGGTGATGCTGTTGCTTGTGGATCGAATTTCCTTAGACAGTGCAACATCCCGCCTTTGGAACAGGGAATCTCGTACACCCAGGTCTCTGCCGGTTGTAGTCATACAGTGCTTCTCCAGAATGATGGCAATGCTGTCGCTTTTGGATTGAACATGTTTGGACAATGTAAAATTCCACCATTAGATGATGGAACATCATTCATCCAGATTTCTGCCGGATATTTTCACACTGTGTTGCTGAAAAGTGACGGCAATGTTGTTGCTTGTGGAAGGAACACAAGCGGGGAGTGCAATCTCCCTCGTTTGCATGCCGGACTGTTCTACACTCAAGTTTCCGCAGGCGAGTTTCATACAGTGTTGCTCCGAAGTGATGGTTTTGCTTTGGCTCGGGGAAGCAACATTCGCGGGCAGTGCAGTATACCACTCTTGGGCCAAGGAATGTCTTACACTCAGGTTTCTGCAGGATCTGGTCATTCGGTGCTCCTTCGAAGTGATGGCATTGCTGTTGCTGTTGGACAAAATGATGAAGGACAATGCAATATTCCACTTTTGGAGGATGGAATGTCATACACTGATGTTCTTGCCGGTGGACTGCATACACTACTTTTCAGAAGTGATGGCCAGGTTGTTGTTTGTGGAAGGAACGATGAAGGACAGTGCAATATTCCATCGCTGGAAGCCGGAAGTTGCTACATTGGCGGCAGGAAGTTACTTTTGGAATCTCGTGCTTTGCAACTGGAATTTGTTCATGATGGTGATAGCGTGACATTGGTATGCACGAATTTGGCAGGAAATGAGGCAATACGTGTGTCTACAAGGAGGTCTGACATGGCCTTGAATGCATGCAAACTCATTGCGCATGAATTGGATGTCAATATTCAAGATCTTGAACTGGTTCTGCCCGATGGACAGTTATTGGTTGCAATTTGCCTTGCACATCCGCACGCAACAGTTGCAGATGTGAGTGAACATGGCAATTAAGTTGTATCTCATAGAGTCAGGCTGAATGATATTTTGTCAGCGACAGTGCATCGGTACTAATTAGTGTTGCCATGGTGATACACATTCAATGTCTATTTGTGTCATTTGATTTTGGTTGTGTCCCCACGTTGATTAATGATTAGTTAGATTTCCTTTCTTGTTGCTTAAACCATTTTGAATGATGTTAGATCATATTAGAGAACTCATTTGGGGACATGTTACGTTGGTCATTGGTCATATCATCCCGCATTTTTTGGCATCTTCACTCGAGCAGCTCACCATTACTCGCCGGATTCCGCGGGCGGGTCCGTTTCAGCAACGGACAAAGAAGGAGTCTGGTTGGTGGTTTGGAACTTTTTGATTTTGACTGACTTTCCATTCAGTTGGGAATTTCATCATCCCAACTGACGAACTCGCATATTTTTCAGAGGGGTAGGCTCAACCAGCAACCAGGAGTGATTTATATCGCGGGTTGGCATGGTGGCATCAAATCATCAGGGGAATTTAACCATCAAAAAGCTCATGGGGATATGGGTAACATCACAAAACACCAATGATGATTCTGGTTGGTGGTTTAATGGATCGCTGGGGGTTTAGAGATCTTTCAAGCATATATTTCAGGGGTTGGTAAATGTCCCATTTTGGGAATATTGGACATCACCTTATAGTAGCCATTATAGACCATATACCTAATGGTTGGGTGATGTTCAATGGGGACATTTAATGACCCATGTTTAATCCATTTCGAGTAGATGTATTCTAAGAGTTGATTCTAGAAACCACAAACAGTCACTAGCTGTGGCTGTTTGGTTTCAACCGTAGAAATGGAATGATAATTCCCAAGGAGCATATATTATGGGGTGGCTCCACCAGATTGGGGCCCCATGGACCTCCACCTCGTGCAGCAGCATCCAGACAGCCCATCCCCAAAAATGCCCCAGAACCGACCAGCAACCTCTGAATGATGTTTTCTTTTTCATTATAATTCACTCATCATCGAGCCAGTTTTGTTTATCATTAGTGATATCGCTCATCAACATCATTCAATCATATTTCATTCAAGTCACCATTTTAGCCATGGGAATTCACCATATTTAATGGGAAATCATTGATCATATGATCTGGTTGGTGGTTTGGAACCATGGAATTTTGACTGACTTTCCATTCAGTTGGGGTCATGGAAGAACATCCCAACTGACGAAGTCGCATATTTTTCAGAGGGGTAGGCTCTACCATCAACCAGTGTTTCTAGCAGCATGTTTTTCATGGGAATTCTACCATCCATTGCAGGCTGCTGTTGCGCATTGATGAGCTATGTACACACCTCTCCAAGGCACGGGAGGGTTGTGGTGAGGAGTGGTTGGAAGGAAAAAGGCCTACAAAAAATCTTGGGGCTAATATGGTTTTATTGGATTTAATCAACTATATGGTTACAGGAAATTATCAGGATATAATAGGATATATATATATATATGTAATGGGAACATAATGAGATAATGCTGGGAATCTAATGGGATTTTTTCATGGGAACTACTACGGGAACATCATGGGAGCCCCTATTCTGAAGGAAAACAACAAGTCGATTCACGGGCAAGATCAGGGCACCAGATGTTTTATCCACAGCCTTGAAACACAAAGTTTCCGGCCGAGGTGGGCCACAACTGCAGAGATTTCAGAGTTGCTTTGAAGAGGAGCTGTATTAACGAATCTTAACGTTCTTCCACAAACTGCACAAACCATTGCTTTTGACAGGTTTTTGTTCTAGGTTTCGGAAAGCCAAATGCAATTGATTCTTGATCATCTAATCTAATTCAAACATTTGTATGTGATCAATAAATTCGATGATCAGCAATCAAAAATCAATCAACAATCATGAATCTGGTTGGTGGTTTCAAACATGTGTTATTTTCCATAATATATGGGATGTCATCCTTCCCATGGACGAACTCATATTTTTCAAGATCGTTAAAACATGTTAAAACCACCAACCAGATTTATATGATCAACTCACTCATGATTGGTTCAACCATGTGTATGGTCGAATTTGATGCTTGAATTTGCTTGATTATCGAACTCATGGCCAGAAGAAATTGGTTCAACAACATTCTTCCACACATCGCACAAACCTGTGGTTTTAAAGGTTTGGAAAATCCAAATTCAATTGAGTATTGATCATTTTATTCATCCATTTGTATGTGATGAATAATTAATCGTCAATAGTCATTGTAGATGATGATCGATCAATCATCAATTTCTATGTGATTAATCCAGAATTTGTGATCCAATCATCAATTAATGAATAATGATTAATAATTTGTCAATGATCAATAACTCATCATCAATTATAGATGATCAGCATATAAATTATTGATCGATTTGTTTTGGTGACTGATGATCATCAACTCACTGACCAATAATTTATCGTCAACTTAATCATTATTGGAGAATCACCATTTTTTAAGAGTAAATCAACTATTTCTATGGCTATTTTCAATAGCAAGCTGTAACAAATTACCATTTCGGGTATATGATCCACTCTATCATCAATTAATGAATGATTATCAATAATTCATCAATGATCAATAATTCATCATCAATTATATTCAATCAGCATTATAGGATTATTGGTTTATCATCAACTCAACCATTATATCATCAATCATTATATCATCAATCATTATAGCATTATTCAACCCAATCATTATATATATCGTATTATATCGTTATAGCATTATAATCATTAAATTATATCATCAATCATTATATCATCAATCATTATAGCATTGTTCAACTCAATCATTATATATATATATATATATATATATATCATTATAGCATTATAATCATTATATCAACCAAATTATTAGTTCATGCTTCCAGCAGAATTTTGGGGGATCCCCGACGTTACCATCCGTTACCCCGCAACAGCCGCAACAGGCTGCTGAAACTCCCGCACCCTGGGTCCCCTGGGTCGCAAGCAGGGTGCTTTTGGGGTTATCCCATGGGATTCGCTGGACCATTCCCTATAAAGGTTGAATTTAAGCACTGAAAATATGGGAATGTCGTGGGAAAACCATGGTGATTTATGATGATTTATCCTGTGATATTGGGATATCTCATGGGAATATCTAATGAAGATATGGGAACATATATGGGAATATCATCGGAAAAATGATGAACATATGGGATATCCACTGGGATGAACAATGGTGATTTATGGTGATTTATCCTGTGCGAAACGCGGCAATGGAAAAGTCAGTGTTTTTACATGGTGTTTTTACATGTTTTTAGTGGGAAAAACATCGAACAAAATTTTTAAATAAGGGATTGTCCAGCAAACCGTGGAGCTGATTACCGGAGGGTACCACTAAAGGATTGGGGCTAGAAGTACCCCTGACTGCAGTTATGTGAGATTTAGCTGTGTTTGTTGCCAATTTTCTGTGGAACAGTTTGAGTACTTATGAGTAGCATGAGGCCTATAGGTGTAAGTTACCCCGGGACAACCTGCAGACAGCTCAAAAAGTTGGCGGTAATGACCGATGGGTTTCCAATTTCGCTTTTTAACACATGGAACAAGTCCTGCGAGAACATATCCATCAACCCCATACTGCCCCCCGCAGTTATAAGTTGGCTCATAAACCCACCTAACGATAGACACATCTACCAGAAATCCTAGTTATACTAGTAGTTATAGACCAGCTTAGCTAGCAGTTAAATCCACATTTTGTTTGGCTGAATCCACACTAAATCATCATTAAATCAGCATTTTCTGTTCATTGTTTTCACCGTTTAATCTCAGGAAATCACCATTTTCGGTCGATTTCCCTACATTTTGCCGCTTCTTGACCTGCACCTGAGGTCCAACTGGAAGCTCTTGGGCGACAGGTGGAGGAGCGACGTTCCCGAAAAAAATGACGATTTTTGAATTGGGAATTTGATGTGAATCGTAGAGATTGCTAATGGGTCCTATGGATTTCGGGGTGCACGATTTTCTTCAGTGAAGTTTGGGTGGAAAAAAAGTGGTGGTGTTTGATGTGATTTTAGATGTGATTTTAGATGTGATTTATATTGATTTATATGTGATTTTATGTGATTTTATGTGATTTGAACTATTGAAGCTTCGGAAGTGGAAGCTTTAACTTGGTTGCTGTGAACCAGGTATACTAAATTCATGGCGGAGGTAGCATCCGTGCTTGATATCATTTATTGCAACTGGCCCCTATGGATGTCATTGGGCAAGGTTCGATGGTACAGATTGCCAAATTTCACTGGCATGTTGACCAAAGGATTCAATGTGAATTAAGCACAACAAGACCATCAGGTGATTGCCAACAAGATCCCGCTTTAAAATTTAAAGTGTATTAAAGTGTGTTACTTTGGTCGCTGCACCAGCAAAAGAAAATCCCCAGTGGCTCTGCAGAAGGACATGTCAGTCTCTGGTTTTATATTCAACGCCCATCTCTGAAAAGAGGGTATCCAATTCCATAATATTCCATGGTCGAAAATTGGGGTATGCCCAACCATGTATTCTAATGCCAAATCTAATACATTTCCGATCTTTTCTAGTGACTCTAGTTTGTGAAAAACACAGATTCCCTGGTGATTTAGCGCGGCTACAGAAAATCATGTTTACTTCAGTAGATCATAAAATGATCATCTTTAAAATTCTATAAATAGTAGGCCATGTTCATCCATTTTCCAGTTAAGTAACCAGGGTAACGTTTGGATTCTCCAATTTTGCCGGCATTGACTCAGCGTTGAACGTACCTGAAAGCCTCTTCTCTCCAAGGAGATGCAAAAGGCGGAGCGGCAAATGGAGGTCACGTGCTTAGTCGGTTCTTCCGGCCCTAGGGTATCCCAGCAAAGGGGGGGGTATAATTTGTTACAAAATGTGTATGTCCAGTTAAGTTATTGAATGTTATTCACTAGATGATGGGTTTCATAGATTGGGACAGGTTATAATTTATTACAAAACTCTCCAGCGGTTAGGAAGGAGCTAAGGAGCTATGGGTATCCATATTCCAAATATATTCCCTATTCAATGGGGAGCAAAGGAGCTACTTAGAGTTTCCTAACCAAGTGATAGAAAATGTGTATGTCCAGTTAGTTATTAACTAGATGATGGTTTACATAGATTGGGACATATAATATATTAATATGGACATATCGAGAGATTTGGAACTATGGTTTCATCATCTATAGTTATTTTATAATATTTTATAATATGTGTATGTCCAGTTATTTGGAACTATAGTTGATGATTTTCCAAATCCCCCTCCAAGCCTCCAAGGGCCATAGTTCCTGAGGCAAAGCTGGAATCTTTTGCTGGGGGTCCTGGGGTTGATGGGAGGAGCTGACCCCACAGTCTGAAAATGCTTCGTAGACATAGCAAATGGGATAATCAGGGTTAATATCTGGTTGGTGGTTTGGAACATGTTTTTTTTTCATATATTGGGAACAATAATCCCAACTGACTAATATTTTTTAAAGGGGTTGAAACCACCAACCAGATATGATCGGAAATATGGGAACCTATGGAACAATATGGAAAACTATAGGGATAAGAAAGGGATAATCAGGAGCAATTAGCCACTGGATTGCATGGGAGATATTGCGGATACTAGAGAGAATATGGGAGAATGATGTTGGATGCCACTGGAATTTAGATGTCTGCAATTTTCAGAGCCATTTTTGTTCCTCTCCACGTTCGAACTTTAAGTGTGATTTGCGGAACCATGAAAAGTGGATCAACGACCGTGAGATTTGAGCGAATTCGATTGAATTGTTGATAGAGCAGCAGCGGCATTGAAGATGCCATGATCAATACCCTTATAGTTTATTGTGGCAATGGAACATCTTCCAAGTTTAGATGATTACCCTCTGGTAAACTAACATAGCTATGGAACATCACCATGCTACTAATGGGTAAATCCACTATTTCTATGGCCATTTTCAATAGCTTTTTGTATGTTTACCAGAGGGTACTTCTAATCTATTTGTTTAAAACTTACTGGTGCTAAACGTAGGGTGGCTGGATGGGTTGCTGGGGGTTGCTGGGATGATTATTACTAGTGATGAAATGGATCATTCCCATCCATTCTCTACGTTTAGCACCAGTATGTCTATCTATCCATCCAAAAATTGGGGATGGTTTATCATTCCACTTATTTTGTATGGTGCTATCTATCTGGTCAATCCAATGTAAGAAAAGGGAAGCAATTCATTGCTCTGTCCAAGAGAGTGGCCAGTAGCCAGTCAGCTGGAGTTTCGTGAGTTCAGCCAGAGGGTGTAGATGTGACGAAGACGTGCTGAAACTGTGACCTTAGACCCTGGTTTTTTTTGGGGGGCCGTAGATGTAGATATTGTAGAGTTATCTGAATTGTAGCCCTACTACACTTAGATGGTTGATGATTTTGGAATAGGATGAATGTCCTTAGCCCCACATAAAGTTAGACTATGAGAATGATATCAGCAAAACAACAAATTGTAGCCCGCTGCTTGTCGGTGACCAGTTGGGTATAGCGGGCACAGAGCATATCTGCACTACCAGGTTTGGTATATTTATATACTGTACCCACCTCTACCACAAAGTGAAGAAAAACTGCAGATATAGCAAACCCCCAAAAAGATTGAACAGCAAAATCCAATCCTAAAATACCCGCAAATTAAAGCTAAGGCTAGATCTCAATGTAGGATGGTATGGATCCCAATAGACCGATATGCCATCCCACCAGTGGTTTGTATTAGGGAAACCAATGGTCTCCATTGGTTTTCCACATGTTTTTGAGTACGTTTACCCTAGGGTACCGATCTTCCCTTGCCAAGGTAGCAACTGCATCCCTTGAGTGACGGCTCGGGGGAAGCCCTGGTGAGAGCCCTGTTTATCCCTGGCCGTTAGGATTTTACTTTTCTATCTTTTTCGGGTTGCTTCATGATATGCCAGTTGAAATGGCTATCCTTAAATATGATATTGTTTTCATTTTAGATGATAGTTAAACTAGTTTGGTCTATATAAAGATAGGGACGCAAAGCAACACAATGGTTACCCACTGGTCATTACATCCCGGTGAAGTTGGTGAAGTTCACATGGTTTTTTGTTGCTGAAGAGTGCCCCATTTGGTGTTGGTTCAATCATGTGAAAAATCTCTGCTTTAAAATCCACAGAACATCCATTTTATGGCGAATTTACCAATAAAAAAAAAAGGTCATAGATGTTCTTTTCCCGTTGGTTTATGAAAAGAGGGGGTTGAAGAAAGCCCTTTAACAACAGGTTTCTATGATGATAGATGGTATACCAAACCGGCCCCTCTATTTTTACCAAAAGGATATTGTTGATCAAGGTATATCAGGTGAGATACATTGAGATATGATAATACTGCGACCCATGGCCCTGACTATGGGTGCCTTCGTCTTCGCTGTGCGGGCGTTTGCTAATTCAGTGGGAAGTGTTGAGTGGCAGAAGACTCGGAAGTTCTCATTGCCAGCGCCGTGGGATCAACTTACTGCTAGCTGGGTTGCAACCCACCATATCCCCTATAAGGCAATAGAACTTACCGACCCCTTAACAAACTCCATGGCCAATCTGTAATTATGGTGGTATTTTAAGGCAACTACGGTGAGGTGATTCGAAGCCTACGTAGCACAATGGGATTGGATGTCTAATGGTCAGACCATTGAACAGAGGATCCTATTTAGCAGACTCCAGGGACAGCGTGAGATATTTGGTATGGGTACAACATTCTTATAGCAAAAGATAGTAAAAGAAGAGAGGTGTGGGGTTCCAGGATGTCTAAACCACTTCCTTGGTCCTTGGTGGCTGACAGCAAGCCCGTAAAAATCGAACTTCGGCCACTCCCAAAGTGTACATTAACTTCGGCCGTTCTTTGCATCATTGAAATTGGTCTCAATATGATGGCTATTGGTTGCCAACTTGTAGATGTACCACCAGCAGTGTCTCAATCCATTTTCTTCATTACTGGGACATTTACAGGAGTCCCTGGCTTTTTGACGTTTCGTTTAATTAGCAATTGGTCTTGAGTTAAGATATGAATTTTGGAGCTACAATGGCTGCAATGTGTTTTTTCATGTTGGCTGTGCTTTGGAATCAAACACTTCTGGGTCCTGTGTTGCGAAAACAGGATTTGGAGCATTCTGGTTGGTTTTCTGTCTATGAGATGACAACCTCCAATGACTTGTACGTTTTGGGGTGGCTAAACCATCAACCATTCTGCTGTCATTTTGAGACATGAATGAGCAGGAAACGCCAACAGCACCCAGCCACCCAGCCCCAGAAAAGGTGTTGCTTTAGCCTTCTGCAAGTCTTGGGGATGGGGCTACAGGGAGGTTTCCAACAACAGAATAGCCATCTGGCTATGAGTGACACGTGACCCAAAATGGGATGGTGGACTCACTTGTTTTTTAGCGAGTCAGCAAGTTGCCAAGATATTTTTTCTGGGTATCACTGGGTACTTCTCCCCGAAGCTTTCAAAAAACTGTATCATCTGGTTATTTAACATAGCCATGGAAAATCCCTTATAAATGGAGGGTATATATCATTACTATTCAAATAGCCACAGTTCGGACGATTGGGGAAGGGGGGTGATCAAGAAATCGGCAGCCTTGTGAAGGTGCTAACATGGAGGCATTGGATTTGACTCGATAGTTGCGGCAAGCTGCATAGACTTGACATATGTCATGTACATTCAATTCAGATCATTGCCCCCTCGCAAATATAGCTTGATTTGTAAATCGGTGATAAAGCAATCAGAAACACATCACTACTGCCTACTTCAAACTACTTACTTCGGGATCCCTTACCCCATGAATCCAACTGGGTATATCCCATGGTCGTCGTCATCGTCGTCGTCCTCATCGTCGTCATCATCATCATCATCATCATCATCATCGGTTTATGTCATATGGTTGCTACTCACTTACCAGCTGGAATCCACATCCAAGTAGTTCGCATAATCAATCATACATGGGGAAATCACAATTAGATTTGCGGATTTGACTGGTGAAATATTTTCCCACTGGGTGCACCTGTCATTTTCTCCATCCTTGAATTGCTCCCGCCCCATGCAGGCACTCCGCGATCTGTATCATGAGATTTGTGAGCGTGCTGGGAGACCAAGATCGGAGAACAGGTGGATTTAATGAACAAATATGGGAATTTACCCCCAACCAGCCCATGGTGATATGAATCATATTGATACAATATCATGATTTGAGTGGCTTTGAGAATGGGTCTCATGACAACTCCATCTTTCACACTTCCAACCGCCAAGGTGATGTCGATATCTAGGCGATTTCTTGAAAAATGCTGACAGACCGTGACGGATTTTCGTGGTAGACATAGTCACTATAGTCGCCAGATCTGCATATTCATATTCTTTGCCAGCAAATATCAAAATTTATACTGTATTAATGCTAGTACTGTATATTTTTCTGTGCAGTGTAGACATATGTCATAAGATATTGTCATATTTACAACTGGTTGCGTGTCGGCACGGATAGCAAGCCGCCTTTCCTGTTGAGATCACTCGCAGTGGATATCTGGCATCAGTCACGATGCGCATCTGCCGTTTGGGACATCATTGGAACCGCAGAAATCGCTGCACTGGATCTGGAACTTGCTCTTGAGCCTGCCGCACTGATGGTCTCATTTTGCCAAAGGGTACATGATGAGACCTCATGTCGCAAACCGTTGTGGCCTCAATATCATGAATGCCTTTACTATCCTTTACTGTTGAAAACACCTTGAGGATGTCTACAACAGTTTACCAGTCCATTGAAAATGCATTTCCCCATCAATCGCAGACTTGTCCCATTGCTACCTCCCATTTTGCGATGTTTTTCTCTAGATGTTCTAGATTTTCTATCGAATCCAGCAACAACAAACAATACTTTAGATAATTTTGGATGTTTTGTCGTAACATATCACTGTAATAGCATGCACACACACACACGAACAGTACGCAATGCGGTTGGTGGGAAAGCCTATGTTGCGGTGCTGGTGGTCACTGTGAAAAAATGTGGTGGCTATGTCCAAGTTATAGCCAACTGTTATCATCAACTATTCTTAGCCATGCCATTAAGAGTGTTACCCTCTGGTATACTAACATAGCTATTGAAAATGACCTTTTATAGTGGATTTACCCATTCAAAATGGTGTTTTTCCATAGTTTATTGTATGTTTACCAGAGGGTACTAACTCTATGAGTGTATACAACTTCATCATTAAGTTAACATGATCAGCTAGCATCAACTATGAGTAAAACTATTATAGTCTGTGTTAAATATTATTGACTATAGACTATAGTCATTAATTGTTATTCACCCATTATTATTATTATTTTTATTACAGTCTTATTAACGATTATTGACTAGCATGGTATACTATTTCATGACCACAACTGTGCCGAGGGCTCACCCTGGACAGAGGAAGATGGCAACCCATGGGAGGCCCTGGATCATTGGGATCTACAGCCAAAATTTACCGCAATGGGAAGGAAGTATTCGAGACATCTATTAAAAAAAAAAAAATTGAGTTGGGGCTTCGAAAACGATTTTTGTCACTCTTCCAAAATTGATGACTTGGAGCTATATTATAGTAAATTACTAAATATTGACCGTGGCCCATATGTTTACTGGTGATATAATGAGGAATTATAAGGGGATTTAATGGTGATTCAATAGGAGTCAATAGAAATTAACTGGATTTAATGTTCAAAACCCCCTGTTAGTGAATGATTATATGCATTATACTACTCTATATGTATGTATACATATATATATATATATATTGGAGATTATCATTATCGATTATCGGAATTTCTATTAACCAGGCAGTATAAAGGGACGGCAGAGAGTCTTGAACAGTGCTCAACTATAATATGCTGGGATTCGAAGATTTTTTCCTCCGATGTGAGACATGAAATTTTGGTCTGCCTGAAAATTTGCAACATTTCAATTTACTGGCAATGTTCCTGTGGAGAATGATGATTAACCATCAAATTTTGCGGCACCCACTTTTTTAAATATATACTGGGTGAACCTTAGCTTGATAGATTGATGATTTAGTGTAAGCTAAACTGTACATGGCGGAGTGTCATAATATGCACATGCAGCTAAAGATTCGCTTCTTTTGTACGGTATCTAAGGCTAGCATTGTATACATGTATGTATATATATATACTTATATATATATATATAATTATATGTATACACACACATAATGACAACAATGATAATATATTATATATATATATACAATGTATACCCACTTTTCGTGAAGGACGGAGTGATTTGCTGCGGGAGTCTATTCCTGCGCTCGTTCTCGACATTCTTCATAGCTTGGCCATGGCTATCATCCAGTGTGGTCCAACGAAAGGATAGAACAAACTTGTACATGGTTAATGATTGTTAATAATGGTTAATGATGGTTAATAATCACTGGTTGGTGGTTTGGAACATGAATTTTATTTTTCCATATATTGGGAATAATCATCCCAACTGACTTGAGCATATTTTTCAGAGGGGCAGGTATACCACCAACCAGATAATGTCAACCCCGGATTTAATAAACCATGGTTTAAAGACAATTAGGGGGGTATTCCCCCAATTGTCATAATTTGATACTTAAATGGTACCTTCCCAAGTAAACAGCCGTTTGGGGTTTATTAATCCAGGGTTAACATTACAAGCCCTCTGGACGTTCAATGATTTCATAATAGCAATTGCAAACATCTGTAAAATGGTTGAAAGTTGAATGATATACCCAATCTTGGGGGATTGTCAGCAATCCATTAATAGGGATCCCCATTGTAAGGATTCCCATTCTGGTACGGATGACTAGTACCATGTTTGACCATGGCACATATCTGGCTCTATGAACATTGGCCTCAATTTTGCCTGCCTGCCGACAAACAGATGAGCACCCAACAAAAATTCTAGACGTCCTTTCTGCACAGGTTGCTTGACCCCATTCTTGTTGGTTTTATCCCTCTTGCTGTTGTTGATTTTCTCCCCATTGTTGTTGGTTACGACCGCCCAATGACACAGACCCTGCCGAGAAGGGGGTTGGAAGACTACTTTCCTCCAACATTGGCAATTCTCAGGCTCCATGTTAGCTTGGGACATGGATTTGACTGTTAAATCATCATTTTGGTTGGTCAAAATCAACATTTCGCTTTTGGTTGGTCAAACCTCATTCATCAACGTCAGTTTTGGGGAATGGACATATTATATGTATTTTGTTTACATGTTATTCTGGTTGGTGGTTTCAAACATTTTTTATTTTCCATAATATATGGGATAATCCTTCCCATTGACTTTCATATGTTTCAGAGGGGTTAAAACCACCAACCAGATATGTATTTTGTTTACATGTTATTAGTTTCCCTATATGTTGGATGGTTAAACCATGTTATCCCCTTGTTTTTTGCAGCCAATCCTTGCACAGGAGAAATCTCCCGATGCCAAACGGTGCGGCCCTCATTAATGGAGAAAGGCGGTCCGAGCATGTACCCTCTGGTAAACTAACAGTTTGCTATGGAAAATTACCATTTATAATAGGTAGATCAATAGTTGTAAAACTACGGTAAATTATATAATATTACTGGTTGGTGGTTTGGAACATTTTTTATTTTTCAATATATTGGGAATGTCATCATCCCAACTGACGAACTCCATCATTTTTCAGAGGGGTAGGTATACCATGGTATACCACCAACCAGATTGAGCTCTATCATGACCATACTGACCATACCCATGGTTTTCTCTTTGGTCGGTCCCGGAGTCAAGATGAGTCAAGAGGTTACCGGTGGGGCATTGCCATCGCCTCAAGATCTGGGGTTTCGCTTGGATCACCCAAGAAATCAACAAAATCACAAAAGAATGACATATATAATATATATGGGAGCCGTCCGTAAAAGCAGGTCACAAATTTATGAATTGATGCGTTTACTTTGCTTTGCGCGATTGCTAAAACCTGCATCGCGATAGGCTGAGCGATTGGTTGGCGA
>Ga0126342_10006573_pt1 | contig 20639 bp, 24 predicted proteins | sample Cyp1metagenome_FD_92528 | JGI IMG/M metagenome (GOLD analysis project Ga0126342, IMG submission 92528) | Coral microbial communities from Lord Howe Island, Old Settlement Bay, Australia - Cyphastrea 1 metagenome | ecosystem: Host-associated > Invertebrates > Cnidaria > Coral ...
CGTTGTCATGCAATCTGCAACATTGCTTCCACTGTTCCCAAGCTGCTTTTTCCATAACATCTCCATGTTCCAGAATAGAAATCAAAAACTTGAAGGCTTGAACTGCTGCAAGGACCCAAATGGAATACAGCCCCACAAGCCATAACAAGGAATTAACAAGGAATTACTGAGCTGCCAATGTCCTGCGTGTTTTCGTGGGAGAAAACTCGAATACTCAGGGGACGAGCAGCAAATACAGCACGTGTCGTGGAGAGTTCTCCGTGTTGGCCATGCCCCAATGAATGATGCGCGAGTCCTTGGTTTTCGCTTCGGATAGGCTGCTGGTGGCTCTCAGTGGTCTGCGACGCTTTAAAACCCAAGCTGTTTTCGTTGGTCCTTTTCCTGGGGTGCAAATGAGCCAATAGAGATGTGGATATGATTTTTGAATGATTTTGATATGGATATGAACACTCATGCCAATTCTTTGAGGAAAAAACTCATACCTTGACGATCATTGACGATCTGTGCTGGCATGCATTTACTGAACAAAAGTGCGCATTCATTTTTCATATGGCCTTTGTGACATAGCTAGTGTAGCCATGTCCGTTCCCAGCCCATATCCCAAAATCTGCCCAGCGTCGTAGAGGATGACGTCGCCCAGCTTCAGGGGCGCGCCCACCAGCAGTTTGGGCAGAGGCTCTTGCGGCAGGTCGTCCACGTGGGGAGCTCGCAGCACGCGCAGCCGCAGCGACTCCTGCTTTGGTTGTTGCAGGACGGTGCCAGCTTTGGAGAAAACATGATGACAACCGTGAAAAACATTGAAAACCTGGGAGGGTTGATGGTGATCTCTGGAATTTTCTGTGAATTTCGTTGTCTGGTTTTGTGAAACCTCGGGTTTAAGCACCCGTTTGATGTGCCTTTCAGCCCTATGAGTTAGGGAGACGGTGGCCAATGGAGCCCCACACAAGCCCGTACAGGGAGTCCCCCACTCAACAGCTGGAGGTTTCATCTTCACCAAGTTGCTGAAGGTTGCAACATTCAGGACCCTATCCCCACAAAAGAAACATGAAGAAATGATTTGAAACCAAGTTTTTGCTGCCCCAGCCATGGGTCGTCGCACCTGCATCTCCGGAATCTGACGCTGGATCTGATACCTCGGCCGCAGCGTTCGCTGGAAGTCTGGGCCAACATTCTCGCTTTCCCCAACAAATGCTGCTGACCAACCCTTGACAGACCCAACGACCCAACCCCTATTCTAGGCCGGGATGCCAGCTCATGAATCTCAGGTCATTCACGTGCGTGATTTCATCCCCAATCTCCAACCCACCTGGGCCACCCTTGGACCCGAAGCCCTTGACCAGCGAACTGCGCTTGCCCAGGGTCAAGTCAACCTGATCCTTGGAAGGCTGCAGGGAGGTATGAAAACCCTTGGCTAATGCAACCTGACCATGGGAAATCTGGCACTTGTGGATTCATATAATTTTTCCCATTGGACATGGGATGTCCTACTCCAAGTTTGGATTGCCAGAATGTACTGTTGCTTGATTTTCTTGAATGAAGTCAGATTTGGCACGGCCCAAACCAACCCCAATTTGTTGTTGATATCATGTTTCGGGCGTATTTATAGAATATTATGGATAGATCAACCATAAACCACAATTATCACAGTTGCTCATGGATTTTCATGTTGTTTACGCCAAAAAAAAGAAGTGCCTACTGTAAAGCCCAAGTCTCCTCCCCAAGGTTTTCAAAGACACACCACAAATAACAAAGAAAAAAAAACTATTGTTGATACAGTACCTCCAATTCATCCCGTTTCCGGTTAAAACATATCCTAGTTTACATAACCTTACCAACTATATCCCCATATGTTTGATGGTGAAAACCCCTATAAATGATAGTTAAATCCCTGTTAAATTGCTATATGTAAGGGGTTCTGGTTACGCTTCATGTCGGGTTCCCGTGCGTTCCCCCCAAACCAAATCTGAAATCATTCCATGATAAATTGGTCGGATATATCCAAAATATACCTTTTGTTTAACCGATTGGATCACCATGTTTTTTCCAAATTGCCATTATCTATGTTTAACTTTCAACTTTGGCTGGATAAATTCCCATGTTCACACACACCCATTTTCTAACCATACCTAAATTGGCTATAAATCCTAACATACACCTACTGAACTGGACATGAATAAAACTTAAAACCCTGTTCAATCACCGTTGAATATTGTTAGCTCTCAATTTTGGCCGGTGAAATCCCAATTTTTCCCGTTCCTGCTCAAAAAACAAGTTTCCGGCAACTAAATGTATTATAATATATATATATGTGTGTGTGTGCATGTGTGTATATATTATCTTATATATATATCTCTCTCTCTCTCCACATATCTTTGGTTGTTATGTTTTAAAAAAAAATATTAAAAACATGTTATACCTATGATTTATTCCAAATATACCAAAAAAATGGTGGCACCCCCTAAACCAAACGCATCAAAAAAGCGTGGGAGCACAACATTGGAACCTCCAGGGCCACCCTATCTCAGCTGAGACCCCCAATGCTGAGGAAACAACAGAATTTACACCCCATCGAATACCGAACGTGATTCAAAAATCAGAGAAAACTATGGTGAACTCAGAGGGGGAGAAAAAAAAAAAACAATTCTCTCCCAGGAATCTGGTGGAAAAACCCAAGTCTCCAGCAACTCTTCGGCCTTCTCCAGCTGCAGCAGCAGCTCGGTTCGCTCCACCCGGCGCCCCGCCGCCAGCCGCTGGCGCGCCGCCTTGGGCGTTTCGCCTTGGCAGCGCCAGCGCCGCACCTGGCGCCCGTAGGCGTCCAGCAGATCCACGTCGTGGTGCGTGGTAACGCCTCCGGGGGGGGTGGCTCAGCATTTGGGACATCGAAAGCTGTGATATTCTGAGATGTAATTCCTTGGAAGTTCACCTCGAAGTTTGGATGAAGTGGATCAAGTGGAAGAATTCTAGGTGATTAACAGGTGTTTTTTTAAGTGAGCAAATGATATTTTTTTTGGAAGCGAAGTGGAAGAAATGGATGTATGAAGTGAAACATGAGGGAATATGGCAAGGTTAGTGGCAAAAAATATGTGATTGAGACAACCTGAAGAGAACGGAAAAAACGGTACGGGGGTGAGAAATGAGATATTTATTTCACCTCTCAACAATATGTGTAAAAAGGATTGTAGCTTTCATCAACAAACACGCAAGTATGTGACTGGGTGTGGACGCAGGCGGGTGGTAACCGTGGTAATCAAATAACAATGGTGAATTGAAGCAACCTAGGCTGAGAAATCAATCGAAATCATACCAACCTTTGTATTCCTTGGGTATTATTTTAAAAGTGCTATGATTTCAGCGTTAGATGTGAATTTCAGGGTACTTTATTCCAGTGGAGTTCAGTGGGTTGCAACACCCCAGGTACAAAGGGAGATAAATTTGGTACACCTCAGGCAACCTTGTGGTAGACAACATATAGAGCTTCATTGGGATGGTGGCTCATGGGATTTAACGAAGATAAATCCCATAGGGATATTGAAGGGAAATTTCCTCCGGTGTCATCAAACATGGCCTGGAAAATCAGGTAGAGAAATAAATAAGCTACTCTAATCATCAATTTTTTCGAAGGAAAACATCAAACTAAATGGTGCATTTTCCGGCAAGCCATGTGTGATTACTAGAAAGTAAATCAGCATTTACCATCCCCATTCTTGTTGAATTCCTCTGAATCACCAGAACATCCCACAAAATCCCACTCAATCACCATTAAATCCCATTGATTCCCATAAAAATCACCATAAGATCACCATGAAGATCACAAAAACAACTCCCCACAGCATGCAACGCTTCCCTCTCCATGTCGGGAGGCAGAAGGACAGCGGCGCGAAGGTCTCTCGAAGCTGCTGTAAGGGAACGTGCACTGAGAGGCTGCCCTCGTCTTCCTGGGGAAGGGATGGCAGCTGATTCTACGGTTTTTTGGGGAGAAACAAAAAATCCATTTTGTGGAAGATGGTGATGCAAACGATGTGTCTGTTTTTTTTTGGGGGCTGGATTGGTTTCAAGTGGTTTTTTTTTCCACCGGTTAACGGTTTCCCCAGGCCCGTCCCTCCACACCCAGCGTTCCCCGCGGTCCGTATCGGTGTGCGCGTTCTGCGCTTCCGTCGCCGGGTCCACGGTGATGACCAAGGCGCTCTCCAGCACGAAGTCATCGCCCAAATACTCACAGAGAGGCTGCAGCAGGATGTTGGAGTCACCCAGCCTTAGTGTCATTCATTGGCTACTAGATGCTAACTAATATATATATATATATATTTATATTTATATTATCTGTATGTATGTGTATATGTATATCTCTCTCGCTATACTTATATATATATATTTATTTATTTATTTATTTATAATATATATAAGTGAGTTGGTGAACTATCCAGTTATAGTCGACTATATCACTTTACTTACCCTACGTCCTACGTATTTGTAACTGGGATGATTCAGCCAGACCCCCGGGGGTCGGTAATCTTTCACTGGAATGTTTGAAGAGAAAATCTGGATGGAAACTCATGGATTTTGACACGCAAATCTTGGGCTCAACTCAGTGAATTGGTGTTCGGATAAATCCACCAGTCTTGTTAGTTAAACCGGCTAAGTAAAGTGATATAGTCCAGCTATAACTGGATATAGTCCAAATATATGATATAGCTATGATCGCCATTATATAGGCTCCCATTAATCATCATCAAATCTTCATTCAATCCCATTGAATCACCCATTGTGTCCAACCGATCCTCAAGTCCCATTAAACCACCAACCATTCAAAAATTCCCATTCGACCAACATTAAATCAACATTAAATCATCTACTGGTTGGTGGTAAACCTACCCCTCTGAAAAATATGAGTTCGTCAGCTGGGATGATGACATTCCCAACTGAATGGAAAAATCAAAGTCATGTTCCAAACCACCAACCAGTGGTTGGTCGCGCCACAAGGGCAGCGTCGCGAAGGCTTCTCGGAACGGCAGGTGCACGGCCTTGCGCTGCGCCCGGAGCTCCCCGAACTCGAAGGTCTTTGCCTCGGAGAGCGGTGACGAAACCCCGGGGAAAACGTGGTGATTTAACGGTGATTTCACGGGAGATTTAACCTCCCAAACCATAAGAAAACCATCGACTTAACCAAGAAAAATTGTGATTTCATAGCGGTTGAATGGGAATTTAACGGTGATTTAATGCTGATTTAGGGGGGATTTCATGGGGCTTGAATGGTGATTTAATGGGATTTGATGGTGGTTGATAGGAATTACCCTCCGCTACACCAACAGTTTGCTATGGAAAATCACCAGTTGAATAGCAAAATCAACTATAAATGGACCATTTCCAATAGCTATGTAATAAATTACCGGAGGATATGTTCAACTTCCAATTCCTGGTTGGTTCATGTTGGTTCTTAAAGCTCCTTGAAGTGCCGATCTTTGGAAAACAATGATGAAACGATGATGATGATGATGATGATGATGACGATGATTGTTGACCCACATGTTTTCGGTGTTGAGAAGGGAAATGGACGAAAATTTGCGATATCACCATAAACTCCGATAAACATCAAGAATCCTGAAGTACAACCAGCTGGAAGAATTTGAAGGGTGTTTGTTTGTCTCAAATCTAAACTGGAGTAGCATCCTGGAAATGCTTGAAAAGCTCTGCAACAACACCTGGAACCCAACAACAGGCCAACGACCAAGTGTGGACCTTTCTTGGAGTCTGATGGTTTCATCCATGGGAAGCCACTTTGGCCATGCGGCTTCATCATCGGTGAGTGTTGTGAAGGCATTTCTGAGCTCTGTCAGGAGCTCTTCCGAAAAAACGCCTGATCTCCATGGCGAGGTTGCAGCAACTTCAGTAGCGACAGAGAAAATCATCCCAAAAAGCGGCGACAGATTCCATTGGAAAATGGTGAAGAAAAATTGACGAGTCGCTTGGCACTATTCATGAATGCTTCTATACCGCTAGTCTATGGGTTGAATCAACATCGCTATTACCCTTGTCTCCATGTACCCTTCATTACATCCCCTGTGGATAGTGAGACCCCCACCATGACGTGACCAGGTCTTTTCATGGCGACATGGCTCGTCCAACCTCGGAGGCTCGCCACTCCCAGGCTGTACAAAGTCTCATCGGCTCCTTCCTGGATGGTCTCCTCCTGCAACCAGGGCCTCAGCTTCCGCCAGATCTGCAGGAAACAAAAGGGTTGAAAAAAACCCATTTTAGTGTAGGGGAAACCGCCGAAAAGATGTTCCGAACGCCAATTTGGGGAACATACGCCCATCTGTACACACAAATCTGATCCAATATGATCCATTCGCATCCATTCTTTCGGACTAACAACTTTTTTCTTTCGTCTGGGAGATGCCAAATCAAGCTTACTAGTTGATGCTGCAGTGCCGCAGATGCACGGATCTTGAAAAATCTCTGGGAGTCTCACAACTCTAGGCCCCATGCCTTCCTCTACCTTCCTGTAATCATCTAAACCTGGTCCAAGTGTCACAGACAAGCTGCCTGCAGCTCTGCCCAGCCGGGCAGGGTGCGGCTGGCGCACCACTGGAAGGCATCGTGGGGTGATCCAGGAGGGACCAAGGCCCCACAAGAGACCAGCACTCAGCAGTAGGCGTGCCATGGCAAGGCCGGGCAGGGTGATCCAAAATAGATGCACGGGTTGAAAATGGTGATTTAAGCCACAAGAGTTGGGACTTAAGTGGCTATACTGTGGGTATTCGGTATTCAATGGGGATATCATGGGGTATGCCCCCCAAAAAAAAAACAGCCCGTTGCAACGTGGAAAATGATTATTCATCATGAGGGCTTTGGGCACCCTTTGCAGACAAACCCATTTGGGTTGAGGATAACCAGGTGAGGATGCTAATTTAATTGAGTCAAAGGTAGAGGGGGAGGGGGGAGAGAGATTTCTGACCGTTTGAAGCTGCTTGGATAGTGGTCGATGGCAGCGCCTCTCAGCAACACAAGCGCTGTTGAGGCCGTGGATGATTGGTTATTGGGGATAAACGCTTTTGGGTAGGAAGGTTCCGATTTGTTCAACACTTCTAGAAATCAAAGCGGCTCCAATCTACAAACCCTTCTTTTTTTATGCGTTTCACAGCACCTCTGCTCTAGTGTCTGGACCACCCCCAACATGGAGGGGTCTCTGACAAGCCATACACTGCTGGTGCCTGGCCAGGTCTGTCACCATAGTCCCCAAGTTCTTTGGTCAAGGGGTAGCCATTCCATGCCATTCCCACCTGCTGGGATTTATAACCAACAAGAACATCATGCCAACTCATGGTATACTAATGCGTGCATCTTATGAATCTTCTGCTTCGGTGGTGATTCTATGACCACCCATTCTATGGGTGGTCAAATCACCACCCCGCAACTAACATAGACCATCATAGACCCTGCCATCAGTTAGGCGTTGGAAGACTACTTTCCTCTAAAAATTGCGGATTCTCAGGGGGATGGTAAATCACATTGAATGGTTTTTTCAGGTTGGTTTAGTCCCTATGATGTTTGATCGATCCCCATTTTGATGGTTCAATCCCCATTTTTCATGGTGAAATCCCCGTCTTTGATAGTAAAATCAACCTGTTTCATGGTGAAATCACCCTGGTTTCCAAATCACCGATCTTTATGGTGAAAATTCCCATGGAAATTCCATATGTTTATGGTGAACATGGAAATTCTCGGCATCTCCCAGGTGATGGCCGCCCAACTCGGCCAGCGGGCCGGTGTGGCGTCGCGTAGTCCATGCTGGCGATGGCTTGCGCGTGCCCTTCGTCCGCAACGGCCAGGGCGTAGAAACCTGGATAAACATCAGCAGAGCCTCTCTGAGGAGCCAGCTTGTGGTGATTTAATGGTGATTTAATGGCAGTTTGATGATGATTTAGTGGGATTGACTGGTGATTTAGTGGGATTGAATGGTGATTTAGTGGGATTCTATGGCGATTTCATAGTGATATATACTGGGGTAAATGCGGATGAAACCAACGATCTGGAAATACAATGCGGATATATGTGTCTTGGTCCTTGGTCAATACATGGTAGATGGTTTATGGTCATAAATCCCTCTCATGGGCATATGAATCCTTATTAATGGATTGACAACCATTCCCCAACATGGATGATAATCCAACTGTTGACGCGGGGCTCGTGAGTCACGGAGACTGCACAATCTTCAATCCCAAGCACTGGTGGTGGGCAAAGAAGAGGAATGGACACAGCTAATTAAAACATGCACACACCTAATCATGGCACCTAAACTGTCAACCTGGATCCATAAACCCTAGTTGATGAATTCAGGGGTTTCCCTGAATAGTGAAAGTTTGCCCCCCAAATCAACAGCGCAGGGGGTGGGGTCTTAATCCAATCTTGACATTCACTTGTTTAACGGGTAAGCCTCTGCGATTTTGCCGATTGATCTGTGTCCACAGAGTTTCACCTGCTGGATCTTCAAAGTGAGGCCCTTCGGCTCGGCAGAAATTCCTCATCACCAACTTCTTCGGGTCCACCTTCAATTTCAAGGGTATCAAGTCCTTCACCAACTTGTCTTTCAGTCGTCGGCTTTATGAGTGTCCTATGATTCTTTTCAGATGTTTCTCTGTGTTTCCACGTGTTTTTTCCACATGAGCATCGTGTTCAAAAGCCTCTGTCGTCCCTAAAAATATTGGCTTGTCAAGAACATGCTTCCCAGCTGATAGATTGTGATTTTCCCCAAGATATTGGATAGTATAATTCCCAAACTAATTGTCAATGTGTCACCCAACATGTATATATTTATATCATATATCATATATCCCACCATAGAAATACATATGATATTATCATTCTATATTTGCATTTCTCTTGCAGTAATGGATTATAGAATCCATATGTTTCTATACCGTGGATGGTTGCGAAATCCTGCACCACCAAAAGGATTGTTGACATAAATAAGGGAATAAACCGCCTTTCAACTGCTGCAGCACTTCTTCCATCCACTGATGGTTAATGCCCATATCCCATCTTTTATGATATTTTATGTCATCAATATCTATGGATCACATTTACCATCATTTACCTTTAGCCGTTCTATACTGTACCATTCTATCTCCATTCCGAGCGTTTCTTGGTGAAGTTTCCGCCTCCCAAGTGGTGGCGCATTACCTGCCATGTCTGGGGATTTCAAAATGAAAACTCCGGGAGAACGTAGGGATCATGCAGGGATAAAATTAAGGATAAAATTAAGGATAAATGATAGATTTACCCTCTGGTAAACTAACATAGCTATGGAAAATCACCATTTTTCATGGGAAAATCCACTATTTCTATGGCCGTTTTCAATAGCTATTTTGACATAACCAGAGGGTATATAGATTTCACCATGCTAATGATGGATGACGTAGGGATCATATGTCTACAGGGCCGTTGGGCCGTTGAGACACATGACACAACTTGGTTATCGTTTGGGTTTCTGGGGATTCATAGGATTTTATAGGCCATAAGCCAACTTATAACTCAGGGGGGGGGCCTCACTTTGGGATTTCACTGGTTATACATGAGATGCATGGGGATTCAATGGGATTCAAGCCACAAACGTGGTGATTCAATGGAATATACCGTATTACGCAGATATAACAGGAACATAATGAGAATAAGATTTGGAGATAAAGGGGTACATGCCCAAGAAATACTAAGAAACTATTGTAAATTGTATTATATGATATGTGCGTGCGTCTGGAAATTGGTTGTTTACCCCATACAAAATGCTGCTGAGGGAAAACCCATGTTCCTAAACAGTCGATGGAATGGGATGGAAAATCCAGCACCAAATTCGGAACTTCCACGCCATATGCCAGAGACCCCATGTTTCTGGATAAAATTCATCCACAATTCATGAACCTGAAATGATTAAAGCTGTATTGGGAGAGTTATCCCTAACCATCAAACCAGTGAGAGAGAACAGTGGTCCTTCAAATTTTTTCAAACGTCCTAAGGGCCACCCCAACTTTGGCCGCTCAATGGTTTGGGGGTTGTCAAAAAAATGTGATCATCATTGCCCCGTTGGAGTTTGCTGGGGGTATTCCCCATGTGCCCACTCACAGAAAAAGATCACATCTTGTTGGTGGATGTTGGTGGTATATCCCATTATAACCCAATCTGGTTGGTGGTTTCAACCCCTCTGAAAAATGGACTTCGTCAGTTGGGATGATTATTCCATTCCCAAGACATGGAGAACAAAATAATCATCTTCCAAACCACCAACCAGCAATAACATCCCTATATGCAACGTAACCATCACCGTGGAAAATCCTCATTTTTCGGGGTGAAATCCGTGAGAGCCACGCCTTGCGGGTGGGATTCGTGGGGTCCTCTAGGCTAAAGGCGCTCCGAAGCACTTCGTGGCGTTCCAACTCGGATGCGGTGAAACGTTCTGCGAAAAGATTGGTGATGTTTTTCTGGATTTCACTATTTCACATCACAAAGGGGTGCAGATGGGGCTATTTTCATAACTTCCATAAGTTGGGATATTTATAGTTGGGATATCCATATAGTTGGATCACTTAGTGATCATATGGTGACTCCACTAGTTGTAAACCACTGCATATGGTTTTACTTTGATCCTTACAACTATAGTTATAAAACCATAAAAATCACCCACAAAAACTAGTGAAACTGCACCCCCAAGGGATCTGTCCACCCTGCATGTCCACAAACCCCTAGGCTATTTTTTATTAGGAGTCAGATTATTTGGGGAGCACCCTCTAGTTGATAAACCATGGTTTACTAATCCAGAGTTGACATTATATAATACATCAGTAGTGACATCGTGGAAGATCATGGGTGAGGACTTCCTAACTATCAACACATGGTGGATCAACCAAGTGACCGCAGGGTACCGGGTTTACCCTTGAGGTGTCATGCTGAGGTTCCCGTCGATGATGCGATGAGCAGTTTCGCACCTCGTGGCCCCATTGGGGGTACCCGGGTACCCATCATCCAGTCGTGACCATGACCTCCATGACTTAGGATTGACACAACCATGGCCTTCAAGTGGCCTTAAGAAAACCCCACATGTCCTTTCCCAACAACATCCCGCAGCCTTTTTCTATGCCGCTCTCTCACTGCAGTGGGATGCCCTGACGACAGGACCAGAATATACCCTGCTTCGATGCCACGAAAGTGGGCCGGCAGTTCGTTGAAGTGTCAACCAAATTGCAGCACTACACGAATGCTAATAATGCCTAAAAATATCAACTGGTTGCTGGTTTTTTGACTAACATCCCAAAAATCTGCTCGTCACCTCAACCAATCATCTCTTTTTTGGGGGGTGAAAGACAATAATAATATATAGTAAATCATTGAAACCCTCAACCAGTACTGTAAAAGCGAAAGAATTCTGTAGAGCTTCCCACGACTCGGCTGCGTTCCTTAGCACAGCCAGTGTGGTGCAAAAGACTGTAGGATGCCACGAAGCCAGTGCCATCCAGTTCCACAGCGCAGCCAGAGTACCCTCTGGTAATTTAACATGGTGATTTTCCCATTGAAAATGACCATTTATAGTGGATTTTCCCATTGAAAATGGTGATTTTCTATAGTTATGTTAGTTTACCAGAGGGTAACAGGTATACCCTGACCACAGGAGTCAAGTACTTTCTGGGCCAGGCTGCGCACTCTTATGGGAAGATGTCACAGACGTGCCCACTACTTCATTTCACTGGACAATGGAAAACTTCCTCCTTCAACAATTGAATAGCGTGCTGCAATGAGGACAAACATGCATGTACATTTCTCGTGGTTTTCCATTGCCATGACAGTTTGATGGAAAATGATGGAAAATACACACAATGCCTACAGCTAATTATCCCACAGGGTCATTGAGTCAACTTGATCGAAGAGAGACTCCAAATTGACCGAAAAGTCAGGAAGTGCGAGGTTCTCCGCTGTGCGGGGGTTGGTCTTCGCTCCGCTACCCCAGCTCTCGGTTGCATAGGGGGCAACTGAATCGTCCCGACACCAACCATTCCTGAACACATTTCCTATGAAAGCGATGGCCACAAGCTGTCTCTGCCAGTTCGTCGAAGCAATCCTTCCTGGCGGTTTGAACCCACCCAGGCGTAAAACTACCATGCGCCCTGCTATCGGATAGCGATAGCCAAATTATCCAAACTCCAGGTCGAAGAGTATGACCTTTTTTCACTTTTTTCAAGTCACATGGGTGAGCTCACAAGGGCGTTAATATGCGTTAATATCTCAAACACTACTAAGAGATACCGCACTAGTTTTTTAAGAGAGTGGCAGGCTGTGGGAGTGCGCTGTTTCATAAGTTTTGATCATCACACACACACCCCAAAAAAAAAGGAGGGGGGTGTTGTGAGCGCCATTTTTTCTTTCCAAACCCTGTCTTTCCAAAACGTGAGAACCATCAACAAATGATTCCTGATTGGGTTGAGCCTAGTCTTCCCAGCTATCCCCGTGCCAAGGTAACCCCCATCTTTCCAATCCCAATGGTTCCCAGTCCATCAGGTCTATGGTCCTGTTGGCCCTCACTTCTGACACACCTGCCTTCTGGAAGCCCAACCAGCCATGGACCCCCCATAGAAGTATCTATCTACAGATGATTTTCCATTGCCAGGTTTCTCTTCCAGAGGTGAGAGGCCCAAGTGTCCGAGTTGCCACTTCAACTCCCATTGTGCAATTTAAATTTCCATATTTGCCGGTTCAACATGCTTCAACACGGCTAAAGATATAGGAAAAAACCCGTCCATGGCCCCAAACCATCGCTATCGCCCAAGGCTCAACTCCATGGCCTCATAGCAGATGGAACAGTCCTCCGATTCCCCTGCGACGGCCATGGCTGGACGCAGAATGCCCTTGGCAAAGAGCGCCCGGCGATGCTTCAGTGTGGAGGTTTCGAAGATCATCTGCTGCTCGGGCGTCAGCTGCTGAGCAATGAGCACCTGCCCAAAAACCAGGCGCGCCAGGCGCGCCAGGGCGACCCGCGCCGGGACCAGGGGTTGAGATGGCGATAGGTAAAACATTGAACTGTAACCAAATGGATCATAGTTGTCATAGCTATGGAGGGTGATGGATTAAAAAAAACAACGAGATGAAACAAATTGGAAAAAAAAAACAGCAACAAAACGGAGATTCGCTGAAAGATCATCAGTGTCATATCAGTGTGGAATGGTGTGTCATGAATGAGACTCTTGGAATCCAGAATCAGGGATGGCCCAAAACGCATTTCTCAATCTCAAGCGTGCCTCGATCATCCTCAAGACACAAACAATGTAACCTTCACGTTCACGTTATCCACTCGCGCGGGGAGGACAATCCAAGATACCCAAGCTTACATCCCCAGCTTTGATAGATTCCCGCCGTTTCATAGTCAATATTTTGTTCACACAGAATTTTTGCTGACTAAAATCACTGTTTCTGATGTTTGCGCATTTACATTCCCGCTTTTTGGATGATTTGCTTACGTTCCTCCCGTTTTGAAAAAACCTCACCTCCACCCGCGAAGCATCTTTGAACTCCTGAAGCATGGCCATGGTTTCTGTGGTTCCGTTCACCTCCAAAATGGCTTGGCCTGGTCGAATCTGACCTCAGGACTCATGATTAAACCCGACTCAACCAGCTTTGGAAGTGTTTTTGCCATGTATAATATGACAGTTGTATTTGCATGGATGGTCTGTGGATGCATGGATGCATGGATGCATGGATGGTCTGTCTGTCTGTCTGTCTGTCTGTCTGTCTGTCTGTCTGTCTGTTGGTTGGCCGGTCTCTCTATCTAACGGATGTACATATGTATGTACATATGTATGTACATATGTATGTACATATGTATGTACATATGTATGTACATATGTATGTGTGCATTCACGTGTTTATGTACTGTGTGTAATTGTAGTGAGGTTGGGAACCAAAAGGAACAAGATTCACCAACATGAGGATGGAATCAACAAAAACAGAGATGTGACTAACACCCTTTGGGATGTAACTGAAGCAAAGAAAAACCACTGGTTGGTAGTTGAGGCACCTGAAAAACATGCTCGTCAACCTGAACGACCTTCATAGGTGTTTAAAGAATCGATAGTGCAAAGTACCTAACAAAAATCGAGGAGCCATCTGTAACCTGAATAGCCACAGAAGCTAAAAGACTACGGCACTTGAAAGCTAAGATGGGTATTCTTTAATGGTTTATCATTATTCTTTATTTTAATGACCATTTTCGGGGCACCTCCGATTTTCGGACCCATTCAAATCATTATTCTTGATGATATCCCCATCAAAAAATCCCCCATGACATGACCCCAAAAAAAAAACGCCATGGAAATCACCCTGGAAATCACCCTAACTCCACCATCTCAGCCTTGAACCGCTCTCCCCCCCAACCCATCCCTGTCCGACGTTGCGGTTGCGCACGGTTCCATTGCACCACTGGATGGCAGGACTTTACATCCACCAGGATCAGACCTTGCACTGCCTGGTGTCCACCAACCACCAAGCCGAAATTGGAGCCCTCCGACCTTGAAACTGGGCTGGATTTTAGGGGAAAGAAATGGTCAAACAAAACCTGAACCATTTTGAATGATTGTATTGAAACATTTTGAGGGTTGAACTGGTGGATTTGTTGGGACCCATGGCTGATGGGAGCCCTATTCCCACACTCCCATGCTACTCCCATAGAAATCTGCGCCTGCCAGGGCACTGTTCACAATCTGCCCTTATTATGCTTCCATCATTCCCAGACTTGGTTCTAGGGGAAATTCACCTGTATGTATGTAATGTAATGTAATGTAAATGTAAATGTAAATGTAAATGTAAATGTAAAGTAATGTAATGTAATGTAATGTAAATGTAAATGTAAATGTAAATGTAAAGTAATGTAATGTAATGTAATGTGATGTAATGTAATGTAATGTACTGTAATGTAATGTAATGTAGTGTAATGTAATGTAATGTAATGTAAATGTAAATGTAAATGTAAAGTAATATAATGTAATGTAATGTAATGTAGTGTAATGTAATGTAATGTAAATGTAAATGTAAATGTAAATTTAAAGTAATGTACGGTAATGTAATGTAATGTAGTGTAATGTAATGTAATGTAGTGTAATGTAATGTAATGTAAATGTAAATGTAAATGTAAATGTAAATGTAAATGTAAATGTAACTGCAAATGTAAATGTAAAGTAATGTAATGTAATGTAAATGTAAATGAAAATGTAAATGTAATGTAATGTAATGTAATGTGATGTAATGTAATGTAGTGTAATGTACTGTAATGTAATGTAATGTAGTGTAATGTAATGCAATGCAATGTAATGTAATGTAATGTAGTGTAATGTAATGTAATGTAGTGTAGTGTAATGTAATGTAATGTAGTGTAATGTAATGTAATGTATGGATGGGTGGATGGATGTATGCATGTATGCATGCATGCATGTATGTATCCATCTATCTATCTATCTATCTATCTATGGATCTATGGATCTGTGTATCTATGTATGCATGCATGCATGCATGAATGTGTGTATGTGTGTATGTGTGCATGTGTGTACTGTAATGTTATGTTATGTAATGTTATGTTATTTATGTTATGTAAGTAATGTAATGTTATGCAATGTTATGTAATGTTATGTAATGTTATGTGATGTTATGTGATGTTGTGTGATGTTATGTAGTGTCTGTCTGTATGTATGTATGCCCGTTTGCTGAGTGTGAACTCATGCTTTTCCGGCAAATTCTCCAAAACTTAACCAACTCCTGCCAAAATCATAGCCTGGCGACTCCAGTACCACCCAATGAAGCCCTCTGTGACGTTGCCTTCGTGGAATGAAGCAACTGAGACACGACATGGCCAACACTTTTTCCTTTTGTGGAGCCGACAAGGCGCCGTGTCAAGGTTGAACGCTCAATGTGGACATGGGGGCACTCAATCAACCATAGACAACCCAGTGGTCTTGGGCACCCAACCTTGGCCTTTGCCCAAATGTTGACTTGCTCCGCACACCCCAGATGCAAGGAAGGAAAATTGGCGAAGTACGGAGGTAAGCCACTGTCCCCTTTTGTGGTAAAAAATTCTGATCTACAACAGGTTGGAGCAAGCCGATGTTGATGGTTTTTATTAAAATTGAATGAGTGTTTTGAATGAACTGCCTGGTGCGGTCACGAGTCGGGCAGAAAGTCCTGGGAGGTCCGTCCTGGGCACCCCTGCTGCTCCACCGTCAAGGGCACCCGACTGCGCTGGGTGTTGGAGAGATTGTAGGCCTCAGATCCATCCCATCCACCCAGTGCTACGGCCGTGAATGATCAAATGGATGCCACGGCCTTTAAATGAAAATATGGGGAAAATATGGGAAAATCTAATTTATACTAGCGAAAATATGGGGAAAATCCCCTATTCTCATATCTGAAGGTCCTCCAACTGAACGGAACTCCAAACCAAACCACCATCCCATCCACGTGAAGAGTAGTCATTCACTACCGTCACTACCGCCGTGGGATCCCTAATGATCCAAGAACCATGGCCCAATGTCATAAACCACCACTCTTGGTGATGGTTTAGGGCATTGGTTTTACCTCTTTCTATGCCGTTAAGAGCCCATGGTGCCCATAATTCTTATTATATCTTATTATATCATTCCAATTCTGGATTCAAAACGCACCTTCATCTGGGAGTTTCTTAAAATCAAAGATCTATCCCCAAGTCACCATACGTTTCAATACGAAAATGGTCTAATGTGGGTAAAACAATAAAACACCACCCCATGTTTCATGATTTATACCATCCATAAGAATTGTGATTTTGGGGACGGTTTATGATTGTTTTAACCGCATTAATCATTTCAGATGATTTGGGGCCCCACAGGAAACCTCTCCCATCTCCAGGCTCTGGCCATGCTCCGCGGGTCTGTCACGAAGAGCCGAAGCATCTGCTCCTCGTTGAAGGTCAGGGGATGCGCCAAGCCTCGACAAAATGAGCCGAAACTTAGTAGTTCACCCATACAAGGTGGTGCCCCATAGTTAGCTAAGTTGGTTTATAACTCCAATAACTATGGTTTATGGTACTTATAACTATAGTTACTGGGGCTTATAAACCAACTTATAACTGGGGGGCACCACATTGTAGGTTTCATGCTGATTTAGTGGCAAAAACATAGGCTTTCCATCGGAGTTCACCCTGACTTCTTTGATAGGGAAATGATGGGAATTTCAAGGAGCAAACATTTTTCTAGTGGTGGCTTAATGGCGTTTTTCACGAGAAAAATTGATTTCTTTTCTTAATTGTCAGATTGATTATATTTCTATAGGATTGACAAATAGTTGAAATATGTTGAAATGGTTTGGAAATTCACCAACTATTAGAGTTATATAAGGGGGATTGAAATGATATGTAAACCAACTTCATTTGGATTGAAGATTAGGGACTTCACCGGCCAAACTTGGGAGACTTGGCCTTTTTTTCATGGTGATTTAATTGGAGTTCAATAGGTACTTGCAACTAAATGTAACTAAGTTAATAACCCTGGTTAGTAAGCCCCCTAAGTAGGTTATTCCATTTATAACCGAGTTATTGGGAGTTAAGCGTGGTTATATATCTCTCTGGTGATTTAATAAGAATCTAATGGGCTGGAGAAATAATGCAATTTGTTGAAGATTGGGTTTAGAGTCTAGAGTTCATAAATTAAGAAAATAGGTGCAGGTTTCAAGAATTGGGTTTCGAACAAGGGATTTGGAACACGTTATCTTGCTGGCTATTCAGAAACATAGGGGTCCCGCAAAAGATGCCGAAGAGTGTTTCCTTAGGCATCCTTCATATGTTCTAGGTGTCCAACTTCTATCTATTTTGGGGTTGTTATAACATAGCTCTGACAAGAATAGCATACTTGTTTAGGCCTTGGCCAAACATACCATATTATGCTGATCAACCAGAAAATACCCAGCCAAAAGTGGGAGTTTCATGGTCTTGACGATCAGGTTCCTCAAGATCAAATCCTAGGGCCCAAGGCTTCAGGCTTGATCTGATCGATACACCCAAGATTGCATCCATGTAGGTTGGAGGATCTATGTGATGAGTCCCCAAGATTGATATCACTGCCTAGGCATCCCATTTCTAGTGCCGGCAAACCCATCAGGATGTCCCACCTGGCATCAGCCGGATGGAGGGCACCGAGACAATGGTCTGCCTTGGGTCCTTTCGCTTGGACCTTTGGAGCCTTGCACGGCACCCGGAGATTTCACCAAAACTGGGAGAAATGACTGCTGGAGCTACACATCGGATATGATCTCAATTCGGATCATCCTGGGCTTGAAAATGGTTTAACCAAAACCACCGGCAGATAATTTTAAAATTAACTATGACTAAGTGGGTGGGCTTCCCACTTAATCAGAGAAGTTGGGAAGTAAAAACGCTCGCAAAAAAACAGGTCTGTTTGATGTCCATGGCGGCCATGGGTTTTCAGCGGTTTAACCAATGGAAAATCCATGGAAAATCCACCTGTGTCAGGAGGGCACTGGGCTCCTGGCTGGTGCTCATCTAAGTCATCGTCGCTAAAGAGTGAGGACACAGGGAGGATGGGCATGACCTCACCAATACGTACCGCTTGGTAAATGGGCATGGCATCACGAATTTTTGTTGATCACAACAACGTCAAAAAAAAAATCAACCAAACAACAATCAGAGTAGTATAACATAGTATTATATATATAATATATATAACCCCATTTATACACCAACAGTGCTGTTTTCAATGGCCCATTTCCCTCCCCAGGGGATGTTGTAAAACACAACGGAGACCGTGGCAGGGGCCCCGGACATCGAAGCTGCTCCGAGGAGGCTGATAGATGTAGGGACTCAGCGATGGGAGCATTTGTTTATAGGAAACCCATGGGAAAACATAGGAAAACCATGGGAAAAACTATGGGAAAACACATAGGCACATAGGAAAATGAAAAATGGAGCTGATGATGACAAACCCAAATGGTACCCCACTCTTTTGGGGGTAAAACCAGTTCAAAGTGCTAATCAGATTAGGGTTTGAAATGTGCAGTGCTGACCCAAATAAACAGGAACTTGAACCATCAAAATGAACATGCAGGTGCAAGAAATGAGGGTGTTGGAATCTGAAGTCTTCTCTTCCCCGCAATGTGAAACACAGAAATTGGGGTTTCGTAGAGAATTTACACATATTTGGGGCCACATACATTTTAAAAAAAAAAGTCGGGGGGTGGGACCACGGTGGGATGAATGATTATCTCACAACATCCAAGAATACCAGCGCCATATGGCAGTGTGTCAAAACCTTGTACCCCTGGTGAACATCAAAATAGCTGGTAAATGGATGTTCATCCCACTAAAAATTGTATTAATAGGTATTGATCCATACCCATATCAATTTAGCTTCCCAACATGGACTTCATGGCGGCGTTGTACAGGCTCTGCGGCACCGTCAAGGCATCTTCTTCTGGCCTCTGCTTGAAGCCACCAGGGTCCAGTAAGTTTGACACCGGGGGTGAGACCCAGAGTTCTTGGAGCTACCTGTTACACTGCAACTGAACTGAAACATCTGAAACCTCTTGGGGGCGCCCATGACGCAGGCCTCAACTCTTGACATTGTTCCGAATTCTGCTCGAATGAGCTGATTGACTAAGCTGAATCTCCATTTTTCCAATCTTCAGGTGGTGAAACCACTATTTTGGCTTGGTCAAGTTGGTCAAACCACCATTTTCTCGTGCTTTCACCCCTATCTTTGTTGGTTGCATCCTCAGTCTTCCGACATCTTTTTCCAGTTGTTTCCTCAATGTTCCGCATCTATAGTTCAATTCCTATAAAAATCACCATATACATCCAAAAAAAAACATGAACCCCCTAATAAATCACCATGAAGTAACAGTAAATCCCATGAAATCACCATGAAATCACCATGTTTCAACCGCTTTGAACCGGTGAAAGCACCCCCGGGCTTCCCGAACTCTTCTGTGAAGGCGCGGAGCACCAAACGCCGGACCTCGGCACCGAAGAAGCTCGCAGAGACCTCGGAGGGCCAAGGTCTCTAAGGGCCCGACAGGGAAAGTGGGGTGGTAGAAATCCTCCAGTATTTTTCAGCACTCAAAATGGGGATTTAACTGATTTAACCATCTAAAAACGGTGATTTCACCACTAAAATCGGTGATTTCACCACTAAAAACGGTGATTTCACCACTAAAATCGGTGATTTCACCACTAAAATCGGTGATTTCACCACTAAAAACGGTGATTTCACCACTAAAATCGGTGATTTAACGATCAACAAGTCAGAGGGTCACCATTGGAATTGACCATCCCCAGCAACAGTTTGACTTTGGAAATCACCCATGGAGCCAGTGAAAGTGATCTTCTCCAAGCACCCGCTGATGGCAGGTATACCCTCCGGTAATCTTAACATAGCCATGGAGAATCACCATTGGTCGGATGTAGTAGGTACACCCATACGCCAAAGTCCTTGCAATGTTCGCGTTTGACAGCTATTCCCAATCAAAGCGCTCGCCACGACCCCTGTCCCGGCACAGACCTTGCAAAACCCCTTTCCCCATTGGAAACGCTAGCTTTAACAAGCCTTGACCAAACTATCATGGTTCTA
>Ga0126342_10006574_pt1 | contig 20639 bp, 16 predicted proteins | sample Cyp1metagenome_FD_92528 | JGI IMG/M metagenome (GOLD analysis project Ga0126342, IMG submission 92528) | Coral microbial communities from Lord Howe Island, Old Settlement Bay, Australia - Cyphastrea 1 metagenome | ecosystem: Host-associated > Invertebrates > Cnidaria > Coral ...
ATGGCCATCACCTTAACTTTGGACCCAAAAGGTCCAAGTAATAGTAGGTCCTCATCAAGTAATAGTAGGTCCTTTTCAGCAAAGTTAAAAGGCCAAGTTTTACGAGGTCTTTGACCTGGAGGGTATGTATTGAAGTTGATTTCTAAATCTTGACTATATCATGAATAAACATATAAACACAATGAATCATCTTGATGTTCATTTTTAGATGTTCATGGTATTTACCGTGTGTAATGATATGTGTTTAGCTGAGATCTCCGTGCGCATGAAATCGGAGTCGCCATGCTGAGGCGAGCTGGGCAAGAGTTCCATCGCCATTCGCGGGGCGATGGTCGATGAGGTGAAGGCAGTGGATACCAAGGGGGTTGAGCTGAAGACCCTGGACACTTTGGCGATGTCATGGCTGAAGCGATGGGATAAATTGGGATTTCATATGGGGATATTTTTTGAGATATTTTTTGGGATGCAAGGTATACATATATGTATACATGTTGTTTTTGTTTAAAGAAACTAGTACTATTATCAACTAATGATTAGTGAGCAGTGGCTGCTAAAGCTTAGCAAATGTTGGTAAAGCAATAGGATCCACCATACCCAATGACTTGCCATAAAAACTTACCATTTTTATGGTTGTGAGTCCAACCATCAATTTATATGGGTGGTTTCTGACATTGCTTTACTAAGAATAATGGGATCTTGATGGCACTGAACCATCAAACATATATATATATATATATACAGTTGATATAGTTTGATATCGTTGGAAGCTTGAAGTGGTGATTGTGGTTGCTTAACCTCAGCTAATGAAATAATTTGGGGATAGAATTATATAATATTAATATATTATATATATATGTACATAATGATATATATATATATGAGTAAGTACAAGTATCAAGTAGTGTTCAAACACCCAGTCCATTTATTGCTTGAAAAAAGTGGCTATGGCTCGGTCTAAATAAATTTCAGTCCCAGAAAAACCATCTGACGGCCATCGAATGTTACTGGAGAATCATGGAGAATCCCAATGTTTGGAGGAAACTAATCGTCCAACCCCCATCTGCCAGGGTCTATGTTAATTTACTGGAGGGTATATGAGATTATACAGATTTTTTTGGTTGATGATTTTTTTGGGATGATACTATACTTATACAAATATATATATATATATGTTGGGGAGTATCCCAATCATTCAAGGGGAATCCTCATCAAGCAACCCGTAGGGACGACACAGGGTTTTGAAGAATACCAAGTTGTGACTGCGGCTGCGTCAGACGACCTACCCCTGTTGATTGATGATTAGTTGGGGGTTCAATGATGATGCATGGGGGGTGAAGTGGGTGAAGCATCAAATATATCGCGATATCGATGGATACAACTGATGAACCATTATTGTTTTGACTGTTGTTTTTTTCTTAATGTTTGGATGTTTGTGTTATTTGTTGGTGTTTTTTGTTTGTTTTCCGGTATTGATGAATGATGTTCAAAAAAGCTTTGTACTAATAGTGACAAGTGGATAATGATGAGTACCAGCAGTAATCACAACCATTATACATACACATATATTATACAAGCAAACATTTCTGTCAAAATCCTACATTACCCTGATGCTTACCTGATGTTTGCTTATGGTGAATGATAGTAGAATGATTGTAATTGACAATAATATCGTCATTGTAGGATGATAGAATTGTACAATATCTTGAAGTTGTATAATATAATGACAAAGTCACTTTATATTTATTGGGTGATAGTTATTTTGTATTAATGACAATATACGATGATTGTAATTCAATGATGATTAAATTATACGGAAACTTTGGTTAATGAGAATGTGAGAATATATTATGGAAATATGCTGTGATGGTATTTGACGGAGATATAATGAGGGATATTTATACGAAAAATGGGGCCATGATTGCAATTGTTATGATAGCAGAGAATCGGCATACGAGTGGAAACTCCAGTGAAAAATAACTGGTGATTGTGGGAGAAACTGTGTAATTGTTTCATAGGCAAGCATTTCATGGGGATGTTTATGATGAGGATGTTTTTTGCTAGGGATGTAAAATATACGTAGGGAATTTTTACTAGATGGTAGATTGATGTTAATAGTGCAATGGTTGGATAACACAAATGGGTGGGGCGGAAGTTTTGCTTTATATGTGAATACAATGTGGGGTCCTTGTTGGATAGCTAAGTTGGGGATGTATCTATACTTAGATGGGGTTATAAACCAGCTTATTGTAACGTGTGGGGGCCCACTATGTATAGATCTAGATACGTGTTAATTTGATTCGATATATATAATCTAAATTAGATCTAATCAAAGCAAACCTGTACATATTGTAACAAGTTGTAACATGAAAACCATGAATAGAATTATTGGGTCCGTCGTATGATGCAATCTCACTCTCTTGATTTGAACAAACATCTTGGAGAAATGATGGATGTTTGTGTGAGTACGTCATTCAAAATTCCTTGTGTCTTTGTGGGTGAACCGTGTATGATGTGAAAGCATTTGAAATCTCAATATCGGTGCTATGGATGATAGACTGATATCCCAGCTTTTGTGGGTGAAAGCACTATTTGCGGAGAACTGACTGATCGTTTGTGGAAAACAATACTTCTTCTGGGGTTTTGTCGATACCACCACCAGCAGAATTTGACCTGATATGAATAAGAAAATTAGGGGCCTCAATAGATGCAAATGCAGTCATTGCTGCACGTTATATAGTGCATAGCGCAAGGTGGCATTCAAATTGAATTACAGCTAAACACATGTAGATCCTCTTTTGGAACATGTAAACAAATGTGAAATTCAGAACAAACACTTCATTGGTGTGATTGACCCTCCCTTAATGTTCAACACTCCCCATTTTTTGACAGTTAAACATCCAATTGTTCTGGGGTTATCCTTTTCACCTGCAGTATCCCTATTTCAAAAATGACCAGTAACTATGATAATTTTGGGTCCCACATGTCATTTAAACACTCAAATTTGTTGTTTGATTTCTGCTTTTACCACAAGAAAATCATGCTGAACTCCTCAATACTGCTTATTTCCTTCTATTTTTGGGTCTTGTTGCTTCAAGAGCCCAACTTTCAGATGATATCCCAACTCCCATTCCAACCCGTTTATCCATATGCTGAGCCATGCGGGAGAAACTACGTTTTTCACGGTTAAAATTGGGTTAACCCATAGCTAACCCCCTTAAAAACCCACGGTTTCCACCGCCACCGTCCCTCAGGACGTGGCCAAGGACGCAGTGGACACCCTGGCGGCGACGCTCACGGGCACGGACGCGCTGATCATTGCCACGGGCTTCGTCCCGGGCAATCCCTTCGCGATGAATGCGGAGGCGCATGCGGTAGATAACCTGGGTACCTTGGCAATTTTTGTTGGGGAAATGCGGATGGAAACTGGGGAAAAATCCCGATTTGTTGGAAGAAGCTGGGTGGAAATGTGGATGGAAAATTGTAAGATGGTGGGAAGCTGGTGGACAATTCATTATCGGAAAATGGTGGAAACTGAATGGGACAATTGCGGAGAATCATGGGAAAATGGTGGAACATCAGTGGACATCTGTTCATCCAACAGCATGGGGAGATCAAAAGTCAAACCACACATTTATTTTTTAGATGGACAGGTTTATGAGATTTCTGGGGAAAAAAACATGAGAATATGAATTATAGCGACTATAGTGGGAACATGTGGGAACTACATTTGGAAAGACAAAACGTCTGGATTGACCAACCATGTTATGGGAATAGAGTGGGGATATACTATATATAGTGATAATGTTGTAACTGATATAACGGTGAGTTTGTTGTTTTATGAGTTTTATGTAATTTGTCCACATATTATATTCAGATTTGGCAAATGAACACCTTTTATATGGCAAGAAATTGGTGGAAAATCCTTATATTCACAAAAAAATATTAGTGACGTGACGTTGCCCATTCATTTCGCCATTTCCCTCGTGAAAACGCAGCAACATTGCATGGACATTGTCCGTTTATTGATTTGTTTTTTATTTAAGGTTACTGTAAACGAAAAGACGAACATAGTGTTCTCCTCCTAAGTGGCGTGGAAAAGAAAACAACCCTTTCCAAAAACATGCACTCCACTTGAGATTTTGCAGCAACCCCTCTAACGAGACCGTTCAAGAATCAATAAAGAGTAATATGTTCCCCTGTGTCTAAATAGTACGTTGAAGACATTTTTACACCTTTTGATGGCTGGAGTCTAGCGCAGTACCAAGCATCGGATAACCACCGAGGCACCAAAGCCTTGGTGGACGCGGCCAAGAAGTCGGGCGTCAGCAAAATTGTGGCCAAGCGGCGAGTGGCGAATGGGGCGAATGGGATTGGGTCGTCATTCTTCCATTACGGAACTAGCATTCGAAATTGGGGAAGATGTATACTGTGTATATATATATATATACGTATACATATACACATATATATATATATGTATATGTATAGCAACATATACCAAGCTATGATTGTGGTACTTGGTTGAAGAATGAAGGAGATATGTATGGATGTCTATAAATTCATGTTTCTTGCAAGGTGTTTGTCCTTTGAATTGTTGAATGATAATGGAGATGGTGCTGTGGTCACTGTGGTGGCTAGCCTGACCAGTCGGACGTGAAGAAAGTTAATTAATCTATGTAATGAGTAATACAGTAAATGTATTATATATATATACTATGTGTATATATATGTAAGTATATAATTGATATAATACAACATCTGCAATTTCTACTGGAACTATCCAGTGGTTTTATAGATGTTAGGAGGGGGCCTGGGGAGCTGTCGAGCTTTGCCCCCAAAAAACATGTGAAGCCCAGGAGTTCAACGTTTTGGTGGTGGCTGTGTTCCCCAATTTGTACCTGAAATGGGTCGAATACGGCACATTTACTTGGTAGTTTGAGAAAGACATACTGTAATAGATGTGGTTTCAAGATGTTTCAAGCGTGATTTGATTTCACCTGAAATGGCATGATATTCAAAAATGGGATGAAATTCCCTAAAACTGCTCTGGCGAATTCACATGGGTATGTAACACCCATCATGAAAGATTCTGAGATACCATAAGTATCAGTATCATAGTTATGGGCTGATATTGGACTCACAAGTAATGTTTTGGATACAAAAAAAGCAAAACAAAAACCTGATGTTCACATATTCTAACATATTTTTCTGCCATTTTTTAGACAATTTGTCACCATTCAATACGCATTTTGCCTGACTTCTCTTCTGATTTCACCTCGAGGTCCTGGTCTCGTCGATTTTGACCAACGGCCGCGGCTGGGGACAAGAGAACAGTCCTGGCTTCCAGGCCTTGTCGAAGGGCACCTGGCTTTTTGTTTAAGGCGTTAGAACATGTTAGAACCAGACACCAATGGGGAAACATAGATCATACATATATATGTATATATGTTATATATATATGTATACATTTGTTACTATACATTACTACATTACATACAAGACCTATAATATATATATATATATATATATACATACATATATATATATATAGTCCCGGTCTGCGGCCCGGTACACCCCGCCTGATGGTATGGTCCCCCACGCCGGCTACCCCCTGGCTACCCCCCGGATGGTGGTCCCCCCTCCCCGGTAGCCCAGCACCCTGTAACGTAGCATCAAGTGTTTGTGCAAGTACAAGGGAAGATCTTTTAACGTAGCACCAAGCCCAAGCGTCTGTGCAAGTGTGCAAGTACGAGAGAAGATCTTATAACCTCAAGTGTCTGCGCAAGAACAAGAGAAGGTCTATATAGCACCAAGTGTCTGTGCAAGTGCAAGAGAAGATCTTGTAACGTAACATCAAGCGTCTACGGAAGTAGGAGAGAAGATCTTTTAACTCTTATAACGTTGCATCAACTGTCTGTGCGTGTACAATTGAAGGTAAAGTAACGTAACATCAACTGTCTGTGCATGTACCAGAAAGAATCCTTTAACGTAGCAGCAAGGGTCTGCGCAAGTACGAGGGAGGTACCGCAATGAAGCATCCAACATCTGTGCATACACATACATACATACATGCATGCATACATACATACATACATGCATACATACATACATAAATACATACATTACTGCATTACTACATTACTACACTACTACATTACTACATTACTGCATTACTACATTACATAGATACATAGATACATAGATACATAGATACATAGAGACATACATGCATGCATGCATGCATACATACATAGATACACAGATACATAGATACATAGATACATAGATACATAGATACATAGATACATAGATACATAGATACATATATATATATAGATAGATAGATTGATTGATAGATTGATAGATAGATAGATTAGATAGATAGATAGATAGATAGAAAGATAGATAGATACATAGATACATAGATAGATACATAGATAGATAGATAGATATATATATAGATAGATAGATAGATAAATACATACATATATAGATAGATACATACATACATAGATAGATAGATACATACATAGATAGATAGATAGATACATACATAGACAGATCGATCGATCGATAGATAGATAGATACATACATAGATAGATATATAGATAGATACATACATAGATAGATAGATAGATAGATACATACATAGATAGATAGATAGATAGATAAATAGATAGATATATAGATACATACATACATAGATAAATAGATAGATAGTTAGATACATACAAAGATAGATATATAGACACATACATAGATAGATAGATAGATAGATAAATAGATAAATAGACACATACATAGATACATTCATAGATAGATAGATAGATAGATAGATAAATAGATAGATAGATAGATACATAGATAAATAGATAGATACATACATTAGATAGATAGATAGATAGTTAGATATATAGATAGATACATAGATAGATAGATAGATAGATAGATACATACATAGATAGATAGATAGATACATACATAGATAGATAGATAGATATATCGATAGATAGATAGATAGATAGATAGATAGATAGATACATACATAGATAGATAGATAGATACATACATAGATACATACATAGATAGATAGATAGAAACATACATAGATAGATAGATATATAGATAGATACATACATAGATAGATAGATACATACATAGATAGATAGATAGATAAACAAATAGATAGATAGATATATAGATAGATAGATACATACATAGATACATACATAGATAGATAGATAGATAGATACATACATAGATAGATAGATAGATAGATACATACATAGATAGATACATACATAGATAGATAGATAGATACATACTTAGATACATAGATAGATAGATAGATTAGATAGATAGATAGATAGATAGATAGATAGATATATAGATAGATAGATACAAACATAAATAGATAAATAGATAGATAGATAGATACATAGATAGATACATAGATAGATAAATAGATAGATAGATAGATAGATAGATAAATACATACATATATAGATAGATACATACATACATAGATAGATAGATAGATACATAGATAGATAGATAGATAGATAGATACATAGATAGATAGATACATAGATAGATAGATAGATAGATAGATATATATATATATATATAGATAGATAGATAGATAGGTAGATAGATAGTGATAGATACATAGATAGATAGATAGATAAATAGATAGATAGGTAGATAGATAGATACATACATACATAGATAGATAGGTAGATAGATAGATACATACATACATAGATAGATACATACATACATACACATACACCCGCATTCCCACAGGGGGGGGGGGGAAGGACCCTCCCCTTCCCACAGGGAGGGCGGGGAACCATGACCATGACGGGGGGGTGGGGGTTGCAGGCCTGTACCAGCCCATGGGATGGGCTCAAGCACCGCAGGTCACCAATGCTTTCGGCCAGGTGCTGGACGAGAGCCTTGGCTGGCAGCGAAAAAAAAACATTGATGGCCGCATTTTTGTCGGGGAATATGATGCACAAAATGATGAACAATCATCAGAATATGATGACAAGCCATGAAATTTACGGCCACGGCCACGTCTTGGGGCAGCCCAGTTTGAAATAATTAAACCCATATTGCAACACATGTTTGTTATACAAGAACTGAACTCATAATCATTGTTGTTTGTGTATTGACGTGTCGCATTGTATCATTAAACAGATGTTGTGATCTTGTCAGAACATAGCAATAAGCAAGAACACTCTTGGCATCGTACCATGAAACGTTGTTGGTTTCTTATAACAAGGTTGTGCCCCCCCAGTGATAAGTTGGTTTATAAACCCCATTAACTATAGATATATCTACCATAAACCATAGTTATTGAAGTTATAAACCAACTTAGCTATATAACTATAGGGCACCACATTGTATAGGGGATGATCTTGTTCCATCTCGGCGATCTTTTTCCAGGCCCTCCTTTTGTGATTGGTCAATCCTCGTGGTGGGATGCCTGGGACGCCTAAGGAAACTGGAAGCTGAAAAGTACCTGAGAGCTTCTGGCATTGACTACACCATCGTCAGGCTTTGTGTCACCCCACCATCCAAAACTATGAAAAAATGTTGGGACAACCATTTTGCTGGACACTTGTATAATATGTGTATGTGTTGTTTTCCATGTGTTAGTCTCTAAACTCCTAAACATGCTGGTGACAACCAGCAGAAAGAGGTGTTGAACATTATTCAACCATATTCAACCAATCAAACAAATGTGAAGAACCATGGTATTGGGAATTGATTCTTCCCAGAAAACTCCAAGGTTTGTCCAGAAAACCACTTGGAGACACGTCAACTCGCAGGCCCGGAGGGCTCAAGGCCAGTGCTCCTGCTGGAGGCTTAGTGGTGTCTAAAGAGGACACACTGAACAGTCGCTTGGCTCCGGAAGATGGTCGGTGTGTTTGGCTACGGGGGTGAAGCCTGGCTTATGATGTGGTTAGCCTCTGATAAACATAGAAAAAACAGTGGAACATCACCACTTTTAAATCAACTATTTCTATGATTTCTATGGGCCATGGCTTCAATATAGCTAAGAAATTACCAGTTGTCACAATCGCCGAGGTCCGTGACATTGGATCTACCTCTGTGGGATGATGTTTATGATTACCTCAAGAATGGTTGATTACTGGGATGGGGTTTGCCACATTGGGTTTACAAAAAGTATTGGTATCATGGGGATGATGGTTTAGTAATTGGTTTATGATAACTAATGATAACCCATTATTGGGTTTACTAAACCACATGAAAACCATGGGTTTATCATGAACGACATTAACGTTCATTATTGGGATGATGGTTCGTTATTGGGTTTACCACATTAACCTGGACACATTTTTTGGGTGAACTCGGCATGCTGCCACCAGATCATGTTAAACACGACTGGCGAAAAAAGGGGGGGTGGTAAATGTAGCCATGTGATCTATATTGGTTGGTACTATGATATTTTTTAAAAAAAATCCATTATCCATATATATATATATACGTCTATATCGGTCCAACAAGATCGATAGAGCAACCTCAATTTACCACTGAAGATTGGTACCCTCCAGTAAACTAGCTGAGGCAAATCTATCATGGGTACATCATTTCCTAGGAAAACCACGGATTTTCAATATCTTTGTGTATGCTTACTGGACGGTAGCGTTTGACTAACATCTATCCTTTTTTGGCAGATATGTATATGTATATATATATATATACATTTGATAAATAGATAAATAACCAAATAAATGAATCAATATATATATATATACATATATATATATATATTCCATGTATCTTCACCTATATCTCTGGCCCGTTGGGAGGCGGAGAGATCAGCCGAGACCTCGTGGCGGACGTCAGCATTGCGGCGGTCTTTGACTCAAAGGCGTCCAACAAGGCCCATCCAAGGTCCCAATCGAACGTAGGAACATGGACAACGCATGGAACATGCATGGAACATGGATGGAAATGGATGGACATATATGCATATATATATATATATATAGATATGAATATTATATATATACACATATCATCATATATATATACACATAAATATTATATATATATGATATGTATACATATACATCTATGGAAAGGATTCAACGAAAAGAAAGCTATTTATGGACAGAAAAATGGAACATGGGGTCTTCACCAGCCACTGGGAAGCACCTGGTGGGTGGAAAACGACCCAAGAAAAGAACTACATACACAGCAAGATGGGAGAATATATATATATATATTTATCTATATATATATATATTGGTTGGTGGTTTGGAACAGGAATTTTATGACTTTCCATAGATTGGGAATAATCATCATCCCAACTGACGAACTCATATTTTTCAGAGGGGTAGGTATACCACCAACCAGCATAATTATAAAACTATTATTATGTGTTTGTTTTTAGTTCTATGTTTTTCTTGTTTATGATATTTTTGTGTATTCTAAATCATCCGTATCAGTTGCACACATCCTCATGAGCATTATCGGGTCTGTTGACCATTAGCAAGCTGCAGGTCGTTGAGATTATCGAGGATGAGAACATTCAGCAGCCCTCAAAAGACAAATGGTTTGCGTCGATATAGTTTCGTTGTTTTCGAGATTTTCGTTGTTGTGTACAGGTCCAGAGAGTCCAGACTTGGTTTTGTGATCAATTCTGGGAACGCAAAATTTTCAAGCGTGGACGTGCGGCACGTGTGTCAACGTCCATGTCGAAAACGCAGACCCGGCGTGATGACTGGCGTGAAAATGATCCAGATTCACAGCAGGACTAGCAGTCAAAAACTCTCATTTTTAAGATCCTGAAACTCTGGTAATCCCTTCCTCCTGATATTAAAATATATATTTTTTACACCCCCAGAAACCATCGAATTTCGTGATTTAAGCGACGAATTGGGGCAGGGACCATCAGGCCATGGGGGTGCCATGGATCCCAACAAAATCCCCATGTTAGCATATAAATCTACCAGCACATATTCATGGATCCGTCATGGGATAGAAAATTTAAGTATTGATTCAGTTGATTTATCCATGGATCTATCACGAATTGGAAGCATTTAGGCTTCGCGGGAAGCCATGGGAAACCTGGAAATCCCGGAAACAGGATGCGCGAAAATGTAGAACTACCCGGCCTGGTAAACGTTGACAGAAAACCATGAAACATCACCATGCTATTAATAGGTAAATCATGGTAAATCAACTATTTCTATGGACCATTTTCAATAGCAAACTGTTAGTTTACCAAAGGGTACCCAGTGGTTTCAAATTGCCCAGTGGTTCAGATACTATACTGATAGACTGCTGCTTCAGGGAGAGTGGTTTGGAAATCCTGGGGCAATCTCCTAGCGACAGTGACTTCCACAAGCTGGTCACAATCTCAACCACCAACTCAGTCTTCACCAACCCAAAGAAGCCATAGATGTGACCGACTCCGTCATTCCTGCGATGTCCCTTTTACAAAGTTGGTTGATGAAGCAAGAGGGCCCCCACGCCATGTATCACAGCCTGGAATCAAGGTAGTCAAGTTCATCCCGAGTCGGCTCAATTCATTTTTTCCCAGAAGGGTCTCATTGTCACAACTGAGAATAGATCAAAGCTTAAATAATGCAGAGAATAGCACCTAAATTAAATGAGCTACTTCAAAAATAAAGTCTTTTGAGGTCCAGAGTGGTATACCATATCCCTGAGCAGTCATTTTCCACTTCTTTCGACCAGGGAATGGACACCTGATATCCTTTTATTTTTCCCCCAAGGGCAACTATTGGGAAAACCACAGCAACCTGTACATAGATGTAGCTTTGATAGACTTGATACTGTATGACTTTATTAAGTTTCACAAGATTGGACTAGATTAGATCAGATTAGACTAGGTGGATATAGATGTGAAACCCCAACGAGCAGAAATAAATCGTCCATTCGTTATAGTGGTCATGAGTTCCTTAGCAACTCATTGTCGTTCATCACTAGCATATCTTTGGTTTCTTGGGGTTCCAGGTATATATATATATATATATATCACATGCATAGATAGGATTAGATAGGTGTATACATATACATATATACACACATGTGCCTATACACATGTATATATATATATATATATTTACATAATTAGGTATTTTTTAACCCATAACATTATACATATATATATATACACGACAATGTATGTGTATATATATATTATACGCATACATTGCTTCTGTCTATATGTGTACACATCAACAAACATCATCCAGAACGGTTTTCGGTGGGACTGTCTGACGGGCCGGGCTAAAACTCTCCAATTGGCCATTTTCAACCACTGGATTTTGAGGTTTTCCCATGGTTTTCCCTACAGTTTTCTTTTCAGTCAAAGCCATTATGACATAGTCAAGCTTTAAATTTTTAACCTGGCAGTAGGTTGGCTCATCCCTTCAAAATCCTATCAAAAGCATCCATAAGGGTTATATAAATCATGTTTTTTTAAGAAGAAGACAATATGATTTTCAAAGAAAGCCAGATTTTTTCACGTTTTTTCCACGGTTTTCCACGGTTTTCCAAAATGTTTCTCCCTACATCGTCCATGGTTCCCCCCAAATTATCGAGTACAGTTATGGGCCTCAACACTTATAATTCAATGGGATGAAATAACTCCTGCAGCTATTTCAATAAGATGATTCAGCCAGTTATAACACTTAAAGCACTATAAAGGTGATTTCCCATGGCTTTTTCCATGGCTTTTCGCCAAAAATACAAAGTGTCCATGGCTCATCATGGCTCTACAGCGAAGGCTGCAGATCCAGCTGGAGCTCTTCGTCGACCTCGCCGGCAACGCCGGGTCCGGTTCCGGTTCCGGCGACGCGCAGCTGGTCTTCCAGGTGCAAGAGCTGCAGGTGCGGTGACGCCGGTGACGATTTCGGGACGGAGGGGTAGCCTTTGGTTATGTCCGTTATGGAGTTTCCAATGTTTTTTTTTACATTTCGAAAAACCATCACCCCAAAGAACCAGTCAACTAGCCTCTGGTTATGTCAAAATAGCATAAAATAGCTATTGAAAATGGCCATTTATAGTTGATGTTCTCATTGAACATGGTGATTTTTCATGATTTTTCATAGTTATGTAAACGTTTACCAGAGGGTAGGTGAACATCATGTGTTGATTCAACATATATTTTAGATGAAGCAGTGAACACAGCTATTGAAGATTAGTTCGCCACATAAACGATGAACATGTCCAAATTGAAAGTTGGGTAAACATGCGATCCCAGTCTTGTTGGCTAATTATTCAAGTCCCGTGGTTGATTGTCACGACCCACTCTTTTATTGTTTCACTCACCTCGATTTCGTGTTTTTTTCCCCGATGTAATTATCCCGCTCGATCAGGGTTTTCAAGTTGGTTCCACACATACATAATAGATAATATTACTTATATATATATATATGTTTCCCCCCCACCAGGACCTACCCATGTGTCTATTTCATTGACTGTTTCATTGCAAGGTCAACCATTTGCTATTTGCTATCTGAAAAAAAAACAACAAACACCAAAAAACAACAAAAAAACAATGCATTGGAGAGCCTTCTCCCCTCCCCCCATCCCAAAGTGTGTCACCCAAAACGTTTCTTTTTGTTCTTTGGTGGTTGTTTTTCTTATTTTTGTTGGGTTTGTTCAAGATTAATCCAAGCCAAATCTGATTCATTTGGCCTCTAAGGCATCATGTGTCTATCAAATGCATCCTTCACAAACCATAGTCAAAAAAGTATTGTATGCTAAACATGCGCATGTATTCCTTGGGGATGTGCAATTGTCCTTTTAGTCATGAGGCCTTTGGGAATGTACAATTCTTCTTGTGGTGAGTGAAGCCTTTCCTTCAAGTAAATGGTGTTCCTGTCCAAATAGAGGGCAGCTTGGTTTCTTTGAAAAGAGTGTTGCATATGTTCAAAGAAATGGTGTTACCTTCAAACATAAAGGACAGCTAAGCTTCTTTGAGAGGAGTACTACATCTTTAAAGGATACACTACATATTCTGAAACAATATCGTTTCTGTTGTTCAACAAGGTTGCAGCTTTAGGTTAAGTATTCAATCTTTGAAGAAAACAGGAACGCCGCACTTTGAAACACACTAATTACACTTTGTAGAGGACTAATCCTTTTTCAACAAAAGGATTCCAACCTTCATAAGGATATTTCTTCCTGAAAAAAAACTGTGCTAGCTCAAAGGCAACCACCAGCTTATAAATGACAACACCTTTTTTCGTTTGAAGGGGATGCTGCATATTTGCAATGAAGACTACACTTTTACAAATATAATTTCTTCAAAGCAGCATTGTTTGCTTGAAATGTAGCACAGGTGCGAACTTAATAAACTACATAATCCTCTTTGGGAAGTGAGAGCAACTGAAAGAAGAATTGCATTATTTGCAGTTTTGCCTTCAGCTCAACATGCTGCATTTTCTTTGACCAGCTACTGCGCTGTGTCGCTCAAAGAGTAAGTCTTGTTCATTCAACATTGTATGTATTTCCACCATTAACTAGAATATAACTTCAAGGGGAGCGATATTTTTGAGAATTTATGAGTGTTCTTCCTGTATCCTTTGGAAATTTAGCAGGGCTATTTGGTCATATTGTGATGTGATTCTGATGTGATGTTCACAAAGAGGAAACCTGATCCAGAGAAAAACAAAAAACACTTTCATGTGCAAAATGGATTAATTCATGACAATGGTCGATATAGGTTTCAAAATGTAGCCAAATCCAAGAAGAAAACACACCTTGGAAAGCAAAATGCATCCAGTAGAATGCTTCGACAGACAATGCAAGATTGCAGTGGAGAAGTTCAAGTCATGTAGTTCCCAGGCAGAATATTTATCATTTCTTTGTGTGGCAACATTAATTTACAACTTGAAATATATTGTGTTGAAGTCTGGGAAGACACTATTCTAGTGTTTCCATGTGATTGTGTGGCAGTACTACATCCCAATGAAAGAAGTGAAGTATTTTTCTTGAACAACATAGCCCTAATTCATCTACAAAGACTACTTTACTTTGAAGGGAAGGCAACCTCGCAGTCTTAGGATGTGGAGTAACGGTATAACCAGGTGGCAATTGAGGAACTGCAAGAAAACAAGAGTTAAACTGTACCGTACTTGTGTGGTAGTGTGTAAATCACACAAAAAGGTGGACAATAAAATAAATGTTTTTTCTGCTGCAAATACCACGAAAAAAGCTCAAGGTAGGCCCTGGTGAAGGAGTGACTATATATATATATACGATTTGTCTAGTTGGAAGTCAAGGCCACAGATTTCGTCTCTTCAACTACAGGGTCCTCCTTGAGGCCCAAAGCATGAAAGACTTGATGCTGCTGAACTCGATACCCATGGATGGAGAGACCATGGTCCCGAAACTGGGGCGGGGGCCGGGAAAAAACATGTGGCAACACATTTTTCAACATTCCGAGTTTGGATGCTTGTAGCTGCGTAGCTTTCCAGATGCTGTAGATTATTGTTGTGTTGTTGGGACAACATGGCTAAAAAACACGATTGAACTCCGATCCGGGCCACCAGTTAAGTTAACAACCAAGCCCAAGGGGCCAACAACATGCATTTTTGTTCATCGGAAACATGGTGATGGATACCCCATTTTCAGACAAGCCGGGAAATTTTGCAAAGCAGTATGGCCATGGAAGCTAACGAGCACAGGATCATGAGTTCCCTTGAAAGCGAATGGACGTGAAGGTCAACTCTGGATAAAGGATTCCTGGTTGATTAATTAGGGGGTTCCCCTGAATAGTGATAAATTAAACTCCTAATTAATCAATCAACCAGGAGTAGACAAAGTGTATCCCCTCCAAATTGGTATCCCGTATCCCCCTTAAAGGTTGTCACCATCACTAGAATTGGTACCCCTCTATCATCCTCTATTAATAAACCAAGTGTTTCTTGATCCGGGCTTGACATCAACTGCACTGGTTTTTGCAGGATAAACATAGCTGGTTGGTGGTTTGGAACATAGTATTTTGTCCCATCATATTGGGAATTTAATCTTCCCAACTGACTAAATCATATTTTTCAGAGGGGTAGGGCCCAACCACCAACCAGATAGTCTCAAGAATCCCAAGGGTGAAACTGGAAAAAAATCCGTAATGCCGCCTGGGTAGCACCATGTAGCACCAGTAGACCATCCCAGGTCAGGTGACCCCCCCTGTGCAACGTTTGTGATGATTGGGGATTGTTAACCACCAAGAAGCTAGCTTTATGAGGGTTTTATGTTGGGTGAATCTGAAAACCATCTATAAAACTAGAGGGCGAAGATGATGGGTGAATCTGAAAACCATAACCATCTATTTCTAACTAGCGCTTTGGTTGAATTTTCATGAGGATGCCTTTTTCCTCCACAAAGTACTCACAAACACCGAATCCCATCGTGGTGCAGTTAAGCAATAGGGATGATATGGGTATGGATCAATACCTATAGATACATTTTTAGGGGGATGAACATCCATTTACCAGCTATTTTGATGTTCACCAGGGGTACAAGGTTTTGACACACTGCCATATGAATTTATTGCTTGTTGATGGTTGTTGTGTCTTTTATCTTCAACCTTTTGTTACGCCTATGGGATGATGAAAACCTCAATCTTTTTGGGTGTAGGTACCAGCGACCAGCAGCTTACAACTGGTCTTCAATATGGACATTCAGGTGGGCCGCCGGCTGGGAGGAATCTGGATTTGGATAAATTACTAAGAAAAAACAACCCACAGCATCCCGCAGCCGGCAATTCATGGATCATGTTTTAGCTGTTTTAGCCTACGGCTCCAAATCCGTTTGTGCCTTTACGTGCCTTTTGCTGACGTTTTTGTTGGCATTGTGCACTAATTGTGCACCCCTCTTCTATAGATTCAAGAAAAAAACGCATCTTGGCAAAGCTACAGCGGCTACAGTAGGGGGTTGTCCCAGCTCTGATGCCCATCAAAACGGAACTTCGTGAAGAAAGACAATGACAAAGCAAAAAAAACGTATTGGAAAACGATCCAATGTATTCTCAATGTCTTGAATTCTGAAATGTAACGCTTGGCAGGTTTCAGAGCCGGTGGGATGTTTTAGGAGCTAGAAGCAGATTTTTATGTTCTTGGAGTGATCATTTTGACCCATATACATTCCACCGGTTGTCTGGCTCAACAGTTGGGTATTTCGGAGATGGTTGAAGACCCGGAAAGAACCAACATTTTTCTGGGCCCCTGAGGTCTTGAATGTTGAGCCAAGGTAACATGCTTTGGGCCCGTTGATTTCCCAGTGGTGGTTCTGGCATTTGACCCAAGCTCCAGGAAATTGTGCATGTCAAAAAACATAATGAGTCATAACAACCCAGCTATACATTATATTATATATCACTATATATTATATAGTTAAAATCAATTATATTCCCAATTATGTGTAGGTGTTTATCCTAGTTTGTTATTTCTAGCACATCCAAGAAAAAGTGGTTACAGTAGTTTTCATTGATGCGACATTAGCCAAGAAGCGAGGGATGGCAAGAACCCCTTACTAACCCTAGTAAATGGACAACAGATCCAATTGCAAAGTCCCCAAAAAAACATGCCACAAGCTTCGGTTGAAAGCTTGTTGTGTCAGGCGTTGCCTCACTCTGAACTGACATATCTGACATTGGACTTTGAGAAGAAGAGTAACCCTGGTCCTCCACATTTTCCATTCCGGTATATATAGAGAATATTTTGGGGTATATTTAAAGACTCCATTTGAAACTGAATTCGAGTTATACCAGTCGCTTCTCTCAATGCATGTGCTTCTCAGACGTTCGGGCTCCAACACAACTTATTCAACAGACTTGGTTGCTGGAAGATATTCCAAAACTTGAAATAGAGGAATCTATTAGACCGAGAGTAACCTATTCTATGATAGTAATACTTTAGTCACTAGATGAAGGAATGCAGGCCTATCCCATCACAATTCAAGGAAACAGAAGGAAACCTATGAGCTATCGGTGGTATTGGAGCGTTGGCTCCAACATAGTTTTCATGGCCATGTGTAACCCCCGTGGGTAAACCTTTACATAGATGTGGAAAGCCAATGGTGTTCCCAGGGAAAATGATTTACACATCTACAAATGGTAGGTTTTCCAAATCTATGTAAACGTTTATATACAGGAGGGTATCTCACAGTAGGTCTTATCAAACATTGCAGAACGAGTTGCGATCTCATCTACCAGATAACCTGCGCCCCCTTGGAGTATCCTTTGATGTCCCATTTTTCACAGTTCATTTACCCGTGAACTCAGCAGACAAATTGGTTCAATTTATTGAGGAAATCATCGCCAATTGTTTGTTCTTTCAAAACACGGAGATCCAAAACGAGTTGCCAATGATGTTGATGGTTAATGATGATTAATGATTGTTCATGATGGTTAATGATGGTTAATGATGGTTAATGATGGTTGATTCATTTCAGATGTTGATTCATCCCCACGTGGTGTCTGCTTCAAGGCGGGAGACGGTGACATTCTTCTGCTTCCAGAGGTGATTTTTCTTCACGTTCACCTTGAGGGGATGGGACCGGCGGGTAAAATGGTGGTTTTTCCATGGGTTTTTCATCGTTTTACCATAGTTTTATCATAGAAAAACATAGAAACACATATCACAACAACTGGTTTTCTATGTTTTTGTTGTTGATTTGGAAGATGACTGGTTGCACTGGTTGTACCAAAAACGCTGATAAAAAAATGATGGTTGTGTTGTGTGGCATCCTCTAAAAAGAGGGCTAGCAGGATGACCCTAGGGGAAAGGATGATCAAGGACTTGCAGGGCTTTGTTTTGGGTTTTGTGAACTTCAAGTGGTTCACCTTTCAGATTTGGCTCAAGCACCAAAGCCAGGCCATTCAACGAACGGTTCCAAGTGTTGATCAACTGATTCCATGTGTGACTGGGTTATGGCGGTTATGGGTTTGGTGGCAGTTATCATAGCTATTGACATAGGTGACATAGATTGACATTTTTGACATGGCCACCCTAGGGCATACCATAGCATACCTACCAGCACTCTTTAACACTTTTTACAGATTGTCGATATGGCTGTTTCCCAAAATTGGGATGCCCCGGCCCTCAAACCATGGGTTTCCGGTTTCCCCATGTTGAATGAGCATCACCAAGAAATTGAACGATTTTGGAGTCCAACATGTTGTGAATCCCAGTTTTTTGTCAGCCTTGCTACCTTTGCTGCTTTACTGTCGCTGCTGACCCTCCTGCGATGGAATGTTGAGACTGCGCCTGACCTGCCTTTCATTGCTTTGCTTCAGATGTTGCTGCATGCCGCTGGAGGGATCTGCGCAATGTCCATGCACCTACGGGGGCATTCAGTGATTCATGACCGTCGCAAGTAACCCCGGTTGGTCGATAATTAGTTCGGGGTTAGTTCGGTGTTCTATTGGGCATTCTCATCATCCGTTATCGGAATCTCTATTAAGCAGCTAGTATGATGGAATGACAAAGACGGTTGAACACTGCACAAATACGACTTACAGTATTTACCAAAGCCAGATAAAATCGCTTCCATGTCAATGTGAGATTTCAGGGATCCATCAACTGGAACCAGTAGCCATGATTGCTTAAACTCGGACCATTCTGGAACTATTTCCTTCAGCCATGGGAATCGGACAATCCCAACTGTTGCTGAGCGTAGCTCTTGGGCAGCCAAGAGGGTTTCCCCATGTTTCCCCTTTTTTCCCACCCCCGAAAAAAGCTAAGGCAGTCTTACACTTCTGAAATCTTCTAAAGCCTTTGCTTGGGACATGAAGGGGCAAAGAGAGAGAGAGAGAGACATGTCCCACGAGTTTTGTACCACAAAAAACATGTCGGGATTTGCGTTTTTTTTCCAGCTCCGAAACTGATTGGATGGTCTCTGTCAAGGCTGAATTCACACGTGTTGCGTCCAGGTATCAATGTGACCGAAGCTTCATATGGTTTTGGCTGCCGTGATCACGATTCGGATGGCATGGTAAATAGTGAGTGCAATAGCACCTCTGCCCCTGGCTGGTGCTTTGGTTTGCAAGTCTCATGACATTTTTGAGATCTCCAGCTCCACAAATGGGGGACTGCTTGCCCCCGGGGCCCCTGTTGGTCATTGAGTGCAAGACCCTGGAAGGATGCCAGCGAGGGATTTGGGGACACAGGGGACACCGGTCATTCTTGAGCAACTTAAATGAGATATGGATATGGCTCAGAATCTCAACAGGTGATACACCGGTCATATCTTCATCTCAGATTTCTTTCAAGTTATATACTTGAAAACATGGAACACCTTCACTCCAGATGCTGACCATCGGATGACTATGGGATGACCTTACGTGGCATCAGGTAGTCGTTTGTTGGCCCCGCTTAATCGCAGTTTCTTGCTTGAGTTTGTGTGTTTCATTGATAGTTGATTTTGTACATGATCTAAAATATATCAAAAAAACATTGTGTGTATATAATTATATATACAATACTATATATATATATATGTAATATGATCTCATGACCAACCTACCGACTCCAGCATTCATGTTCAAGTGGATCAGGTCATTGATAGGTTGTCGTTGCCGCCATAGGGACAGTGGTGGCCTGGAAGAGCCCGAACCGGAAGGTGC
>Ga0126342_10006575_pt1 | contig 20639 bp, 21 predicted proteins | sample Cyp1metagenome_FD_92528 | JGI IMG/M metagenome (GOLD analysis project Ga0126342, IMG submission 92528) | Coral microbial communities from Lord Howe Island, Old Settlement Bay, Australia - Cyphastrea 1 metagenome | ecosystem: Host-associated > Invertebrates > Cnidaria > Coral ...
ACATTTTGACTTCAAAATGTGCTTCGCGCCACAACGGCGTGCACTTTTTCGACATCTCAACTTCCAAAAGTGGTCCGATCCTCTAGTGTTTTGTCCATTTTGACTTGGAAATGTGCTTCGCGCAACAACGGCGTGCACTTTTTCATGTCTCATCTGGCCAGCTACTTTTCGACCCTCCGGAGCCACAAATCATTGGAAAAACACAGTGAATCGCGACTTTCCTACCTTTTCGCGCATCTGCATCTTCTTTCTTCTGATCTTTTCTCTTCTGACTCTTTTCACTTCTGCTTTTCAACTGTCCATATTGTCGGAAGTTTCACTTCTAAACTTCCTTCGATAATATATATATATATATAATATTGTAATACAATTTATCATGTTTGCCAAATAATGGCAAATGCTACCGCAAACCACCTGAATCCATACATCCGTGCTACTAGTAGGCAAACCCGGGCAAGTGTCTACAAGTTGTTTGAACGAATGACAATAAATGCAAAGAGCAATGTTAATCTTCGGCTTCGTTTGTTGAGGCGTGCGCAAAAAAGAAGGACAATAGCAAATTACAGTGTTTTCCACCATCTGTAAAATTATTAAAATGAGATGTCTCAACAGGAACTGGCTTCAAAACCTTCTGTCCCAGCGCCCTCAACCTTCACATCAACTCATCATCACGTCTTGCGCTCAGCCTGCTATGACTCCCAGGCTCTCCCACATCTCCCACATGGAAAACGCCGAGCATCTTTTCTGCCAGCAATTCTGCGTATTTGGCCGGGTGCCATACCATAAATGGTGCACCGAAGCATGCTGAGAATGTGGCAGTGGGCTCTGTCACACCAACCTGCCAAGGCAGTTGTCATCCACTCTCGCTGATGATTTGCATTCCTGCCATATGTTTGAAGACTGACTTGGAAAATTCCGTGAAGATTCAAACAATCCAAAGCACCAACCAGAATCACCTGAACAGCTACAAGGCCTTTCACATTCAAGAGGACGTCACTCGAACACTGAACATGACATGGTATATCATTTCTAAAAGAGTTCCAAACAGACCTTGATGGCCACTTCAGAATCGGGTTATCCAACCTCTGTACCAGCCACCTTTGCTGTGTAGCCGGAAATGAAGTGGTACCTTGCTGGCCAGGAAAAACAGCTGATACCCCAACATCACACTTGGTTTCAAAATCCGAATCAACATGTTGTCTGGCAAGGGAACGCCTCCTGATTGTTATCCCTGGCAGCACAATGACAGCAAACTTTCTGTTGGATGTACCCAGGGTGTAGGAGTGTAGGACACTTACTGTATATAACAATAACACTACATTTGGATTGTATTTATATATAATTATTTATACTATGTCAGGTAATTCCATGTCTATATAGTTCAAAGGACACCCAAGCTTCGATCAGCCATGCGGCATGGCTTGGGAAGGTGTCAGCTTGGAGACCGGTGGCAGCACGCCGAATGCATCGCATGTGAGCCTGGCATTGACGACCAGCTGCTGGCATGGTACTATCTGCAATGTACGTGTCTTGAGGGTCGGTTGTGTACAGCAAACTAATTTCAACCAGAACCACTTGAGAGATCTTGAGAGGGGGAACACGAAAGGTAGATAATCAAGAAGGGGAAGCAAAGTCTCTCCGTGTAAAAGCTGGCTGTGTGGAAAAGTGTGCTGTGTGCAGAAGTTTCTGTGTGTAAAAGTTTTTCTGTGTAAAGGCATCTGTGGGTAAAAGGGCCTGTGTAAAACCTGCTGTGCATACAGACTTCTGTGCCTAAAGGCTTCTGTGCGGAAAAGTTTCTGTGTATAAAAGCTGCTCTGGGTGTATAAAGTTTCTGCGTGTAAAAGTTTCGGTGTGTAGATATTTCTTTGTGCAGTCTGTGTGGACATTTTTTCTGTGTTAAAGCTTTCTGTGTAATACAAGTTTCTTTGTGTAAAAGCTGTTCTGTGCAAAGGTTATGTGTAAAAGGTTCTGTGTGTAAAAGCGCCTGTGTGCCTGTATTTATGCGTGTAAATGCATCTTTGCGCAAAGCATCGGTGTATAAACATTTCTGTGTGTAAAGCTTCTTTGCGTAAAAACCTCTGTGTAAAGGCGTCTGCATGTAAAAGTTTATCTGTGCACAAACCCCTGTGTAAGAGTATCTGCACATAAAAGCTGCTCTGTGTAAAGGTTTCTGTACGTAACGTTGTCTGCTTGTAGAAGCGTATCGGTGCAAAATGCGTCACCACAGCAAAATCAAAAAAAATGAAACAAAAGAATCCAAACTCAAATGCTTGCTGTCGTTGCGTTGTTGATGATGTTGGTGATGCGCGCAGAGCCCCACAAGGGGTCATTTTGGCTGTGTTAGGCCAACTTTTCAAAAGCCATCGGGACAAAAAACATTGCTAATTTCCATGTTTGTGCTTTAGCGCCTCACAGGCCAAAAACAACTTGTTGTTGTTGTTGTTGCTGGTGGTTGTCGTTGTCGTTGTCGTTGTCGTCGTCGTCGTCGTCGTTGTTACCCCTGCAGTTTTTTCTGAGTCTCGTAGTGGCTGAAAATCGTCAAATAGGTGGCGTTTTCGCGTTTTTTTTGATACTCTCGGAGCAAAAAACACCGTAAATACATGTAAATACCGATGTTTTTTTGCGCCGCGGAAGCCCAAAAACAACGGTATTTGTGATGTGTTTTGCCTCTGGTAGCAAAAACCACGGTATTTACAATGTTTGTTGACACCACCTAGCAAAAACACTGGTATTTACGCAGTTTTCGGCATGTTGCAAGAACTACTTGTTCCATGCCAAAGGCACAAAAACACTGTAAATTACAGTGTTTTGGATCTTCTTTGCTTAAGGGGTTGCCAGGGGGGGGGAACTGTATCTAAAATGAACAGCAATCGCCTGAATAATCAGGTAACTGGGCTGGCCAGCCTCCCCTTTATTTCGTAAAGCTAAGCTCAAGGTAGCACCACTGGAGCTACCTTTCGTGATTAGTTCGAACAAATACTAAACATGAAACAGCACTCCCATGGTAGAGCGGCAACATCTTGTGGGATTGATGCAGTGCTGGAGGCATAGAGTCACAGGCTTAGTTGTTTCACGGCAGGGGATTTGTCTTTCAAGGGTTTGATGCAGTAGTCCAAAAATAAATGTCCCTCGAAGACACTGGATCAACCTTGAACTAGTCCATGAGTGCCTGCATTAAAATAACACAGGATCCAGTGTTCTGATTGCTTCGAATCCCATTCATAAGTGGACGCTGGCGCTGAAGTATGAAACGAGGCACATGATAATATTTTTTGGGTGTCCACCAACCGCCGGGAGCTTCGCATTGGGAATGTACTCCAAGGGATACCTTGGCTCGGACCTCCATCATTTGGAAGGTAGGTCGACCACAAAAGCTATATAACATCAAATTAAACCGTGTGTGACAGCCACATATACTTTGTGTAAAAGGCTCCAGAATAATCTATCTGACAAGTTCTGTCCAACTCTTGCTGCAACAAAGCAAACTCAAATGCGTCTGCAAATGTCTGCCGTGCAAACATGGTTTTCACGTACACCACACACAATAAGCTGGTATAAGCATCTTCGCTTTTCTGCATATACAATCATATGCATAAAGCGGAACCAAATATAGATATAGTATGATATAATATAAATATTAATAAATACAATATAATATATAGTATAGTGTATAATATATATATATATCAAGTATATATCATATTATATTAAATAAAAAATATTTTATAATTTCCTTGCAGTTTCCGGTGCGCTAGCAGGTCAAAGTTGCACGGTGTGCCTTCAATTACTGCCTTTGTCTATTGCACACGCATGTTCATCCCTCCATTCCGATGATCCCACAGGCATATCTGGCATTTCACGTCCGTGTCAGGGGAAAAGCAACGTTTTTTCATCGGAATTGCTCCAACTCTATTTGGATAGCCAGGGAGGAAAAGGCCAGCATCGGATGACATAATATGACATAATAGCGGTACAAGTAGCGACAACTAAAGTGAAGGCCAACCTAACACCGTCCTCTGCCGCCACGTGGTTCGCAAGGAAAACTCAGGGTGCGATCCAGGAGACGACACTCGTGTGTTCTCAGTAATGCTGCCGTCGTCATAGTCAACCTGGCCTGTGCGCTGGTCAAAGACCACCTGGGCAATTGGCAACTTAGTAAATTAGAGTCATGCAGCGCGATCACGACTAGCACGCGAAGTCGAAGTCGTGATGAAAGTTGGTGCAAAGCAGAAGTGTTTATGATGTGCGGGTTTGGCATACAGTCAGCATTGGAGTTCGGTCATGATTCCACTACCAAGGATCCACTGCCATTGCAGTCAGGAATCGTTCTCTAGCAAGGAGCCGAAGCGAATGGCATCCCAAATTTCAGGCTCCTTCCTTGGAAGAGTGACCAGCGGCTGGTCAACAACAACCTGACCTAGTCCAAGTGTCGGTACAGTCAGTGTTTCGTGCAGCTGAGCAAACACAACGTGCAGGAGACAAACAATGCCAAATTAGAATACCCACAGACTGGCAGGTGCCGAAATATAATTTTCATTGCTTTGTGGATGTGGTTCAGTTGAGCGATTCAATGAGGATACGGGTCAATTCGCATTAATGTCTGCTGAGCTGCTCCCGAGTGAGGCCAATGGCCTTGGCATAGCATCCGCCCTCGATGTTGAAGATGCCCTGTTGGATCTTGTTGGATCTCTTGGGATGCTGCGCTGCAGTGAATCACCACCCTCTGTCTACTGTCTACTTCGTCCAAGTTCAACAGGTCAACCAAAAAAACACATCAACAGCTCTGAATATCGCTGAATCAGAGTCAAACCCCTGTGGGTTTTAGAAAATGTTGCTCTTTAGCTTAGAGTTTATGGAGATCAAGCACCATGTTGTTGATAAAGTTTCCAAAATGGCCGTGCCATTTTGGCTCAAGCTTGTGGTACCACTACGTTCCTTTGATTTGGAAACTCGGACGCTAAGAAAAATCGCTATTATTTTAACATAGTTTAACAAAGCAAAGGCAATAACTCATCAGCTGCGAAAAGGTTTATGTTTTTGCACGTTACCTCTTGAACTCACTCTAAATCCCTCAGCTCTGAGGTGACACGTGCATGAGAATGTCCGAAGCCGGCGCATCGGCCTTGCTGGTCCAGGCATGCTCATCATCACCGATGAGCATCCGGTTCTCGTCGGCTGAGAGCGTCGTCTTCCCGGTGCCGCTCAGGCCAAAGAAAATGGTGACATCACCATCCTCCAGGGTGCAAACTGGAAAACATGATGACCAAATGGACCAAATACCAAGTTATTTCAATTAGAGTCACCTAAGTTACTAGCAAGATTAGCAACTTAGAGCCCCTTGCCCTCACTTGACTTGATGATCCGGCCATACCCTTGAAGATTCAGAAGTGACAGCAGTCTAGATTTTTTTGACAGACAGTTGACTGCTGGGTCCTTGCCCTCGTTGGCGCTGGCATGCATGCTGAGAATACCCCTCTTGGGCAAGAGGTAGTTCATGATGGTGAACACACCTGCCCGAAGCATCATCTACAATGATCCGCACCGTTCCGCACCAAGGGCCATCAGTCTTCATGATCTAAGTTATAGATGGAGTGTGCGATGGTCACGAATTGAATTAGTTCATGGACGTTAGCCAAAATGCGTCAACATGCATCAAAATGCTGCACCAATGGCCAAGTAAACGCCCCCAACTGACGGGCCAACCGCCCCGGCCACCAATGGCCATACCGGTGCACCAGGCCTTTCTTCATTTCCCCAGCGTACTGCGTTCCGAGAATCACCACCTCCCTGGAAGCAAAGTTCAGAGACACCGAGGTGCCGGAGCCCATGCCTTCAGTGGCCCGGTTGCAAGGGAAAGCGCCTGCGTTGTAAATCGTATAGTCCTCAGCCAATCTCAGCCCCCGGCCATGCCCGGCCATTCCCATGTCTTGTGGACCCTGATGGATGCTGGACTGCTAGGTTCACCATAGGTTCACCAGGGTTCAGCTCTGATTGCGACTCACACGAAGTGCGAGAGTGTGATATACTTGTGGGGGAATTACATCATTACATGCAGGCAGGTTGCACCCGAAGCCCACTGACTAGAAAGCCAGTCACAAAGTTGCTGAAGCAAATCAAGGAAGCTGGGGTGCCAAAGTTGGCAAGTTCTTCTGCAGTAGGGCGAATCAGCATGTTGTGCATGAAGAGGGCGTGATAGGCACGGCTGGTAATAATTCTAATCCTTGCGGATGACCGCATCGGACACATGTCTGTGCCAGGAAACGGCAAGGAACACACAGAAAACTATTCATTTCCAAAACACTCCCTCTCCACACCAGCAGCTGTTTGAAGAATGTGCTGCTGGAGGTGTGCTAGCTTAGACATTGCTTGATTCATGTTCGGAAGCATGTTCCTCCCAAGGGCCCCTACTTCTACCACCTTTTTTTGATTTTCTCTCTCTCTCTCTCTCTCTCCCCCTCTCTCGCTGTGGGCTTAGAACGCTTCCTGATTGAGGCGACCTTGATCGTTGCAAGCGCGGACTAGGAAACAAATGGACACAATAAAATTGCAGCAGTGTTTGTATGATTTTGTATGTGCAGACATCCGCAGCCGCGGGAATACATATTCCCTCTATTTCCCTCTGCTGTCCAAGTCTCTTGTAGCGAAACTCCGGGTCCCACCCGGCAAAACCATCAAGGACATACAATCTGGGGCGAGTGTTCAAGTAGTCGATTGCTCGCTCTCCTGAGATCTGTAGGGACAAATGATCAACAAAAAAGGACCAACGAGACAAACACGCCAAAGCAAACATTTACCAACGCTCAAATCTTACATCAAAACAATTGCGTTTGTCACCAGAGGATGAAGGAAAACACTGGCTACACGCAGTGATTTTGACTTTATTCTTCTAAGAATTAGGGTCTAGGGTTTTAGGAGTCTAGGGTTTTAGGTTTTAGGTTTTAGGGTTGCCTGATTTGCAGCGAAAATGTCACAACTTAAATTGATGCAAGTGATGCATGCACCCTCCTTCCACCTCGAGAATAGGGGCTGCTGTCGGCTTCCTAACACTATATTGTCTTAGTTTGCTACCTGTCCCATTTGCATCATTGATTGATTTAAGAAGAAACTAGAGTAGCAACAAACCATAAAAGAACCTGAGTACTCTGAAAGACAATTCTTCCAAAAAAAATATGGACAAAAAATTCATTGAAACCATTGGGCCATGACAAAGACAATCAGCCAACGGGATCCAATACTACGGGCTTAGCCTCCTGACGGAGATTCATCATGATCCGTTGGTGGTTGGAATTCGAGACATCGAGTTTGAATGCCAAGTATCGATTGATCTTGAAGCTGTTCTCACTCAGGGGCAAGTTCACTGTTCCCCACCAAACATCGTCCTTCGTGGTTGGCTCCTGGTAGGCGGCCGGGAGCAACCGATGCCTCAACAACTCGATCCGATCCCAAATCAGATGCGAAACTGTTGGTGCTTTACGCCTGTCCAACCTGACAGCCTGCTTGTCTAATTACCTGGCCCATTTACGTCCAACTTAGCTTATAGATCCTATAGTTGGGAACAAAAGGTTCGCCACATCCCAAGCCCCGCGAATTTCGCTCCATGACCACACGTTTGTCCAAGGGGGAGCGCCCTGTCTTGGCACCCGAAAAGGCGGCCAGCGCGCCCGTGGACAAAATGGCGGAACCTTTCTCATAGCGCAGAGCCTGAAAGCCAGCGGCTAAAGATAACTACTTCGCTGCACTACCACCACCAGCGGCAGCAACAGCAACGTCAGGGTGTCGACGCACACCCTAGATCAGTGGGGTTTGAAGGTTAAAAAACGTGAAATCACATGAAAATAAGGCAACAAACTATAGACACATTGATCCATGCTATGATTCTTGTTCGGCCTGATCCAGAATTTTCCCAAAAATTAGTTAAAGTACACTTTTTTCCTCAAAAGTTAGCCAAAAATATATCAGTTTCTGTTATTGTTTGTTCGCTTTTTATGATTATGTTTTCTCAAGACTATGTTTTGGGGAACTGTTTCTTCAAAAAGAATGTGTCCCTTTGCTTTCGTTTTTCCATGTGTGTTTCATTCCGTTCATGTTCTTTACTTTTTTGTTAGGAAAAGCTCGGACTGTTGCGTGTTTCTTGTGCTCTGCTTTCGCTGATTGATTTGTATCACCTGCCCATGCCAATGTTTGGTTGAAGGGGTTCAATCTGAAAGGCACTTGATCTACCTGTCCCAAACTTTCTCATGGTTCATTTAATAATTGTTCACAAGATATACCGTTTTCTGACTCTTGGGTCGAATACTTTACCGAATGAATAGTATCTTGTACCTGTACCATCCTGTATCTATTTATAAAAAATGAGGGAAAAACAAAACCATACTTACAGTAACTAAACCCTCCTGATCTGCAGTGTGTCTTCGCACTCCTGACAACAGAAGAAGCAGCAGCAGCAGGAGCAGCAGCAGGAGCGAGAGGAAGAGCAACATCAATGAGAACAACAAGAACAACAACACAACAGAAAGAATGACAAGCAGGGCAGCACGCAAGACTGAGTGCCATTGAGTGCCAATAAACATGACAAACCCGAGAAACAAAAAGATCAATCAGCAAGACTTCCTAAATTCTGAACATCCGTGTTTCCAGGTTTCTTTGGACACAAATGGGTTTGAACGCATGCCCTGAGAAACCGCATGCTGTGGCACCTCATCGTACAAGGTCCCAGGGCGGGCATTATGGTGGACGGCTTCCGTCTCGATGCCAAGGTTGTGCAGAATGGCCATGTCTGCATCCGCGTGGTGCCTGTGAGAGTCGGAGGAGGTGTTCATGCGCCATCCAAATCCTTAAAAAATAAAGATACTGTTTTGCAAAAATACATGTGTTGCAAACAGTCTGACTTTGTTGTTCCAATTCCAAGTTCCAGCACCCAAGCACCGTTAGTCCCGTTAAGTCTGCGTAATCGAAAGTCTTCCGGTGGGAAACCCGCCGGCAGTGGCAGCCCTAAATCCTCCAGGACATCTTTTTCATCAGTATTATGATCCAAAATGCATAAAATTTGCAAACAGGAAATGCATATAATTTGGAGGTACCAAGGGAGATGAGAAAACATACATAGGGTCATGCATGTGCTTGAAGCCAACCAGAAGAAAATGCATAGGGTCATGCAGCATGCATATGTATGCATATGTAGCTGCTACATGCCGATGCTGATATCGTTGATATCATTCAATATCCCCAGGGCATTCCTGGGAATCCCCATTCTATAGTTCTCCGAGTCGCGGAAGGTTCTTTGGCAACTTCCCGGATACCGTGGAGGATGTGACCTTGAGGGCCTCTGCGACTGGCGAGCGGATCTTCATCTGATCGGTTCTGAGCCTTGTAGCGAAGGCAGAAAGCCACAAGACACAAAACATCTTTAACACAAGTATGCATAAGGGCTGAGAAAATCTGAGAAACACGGATGCAACTTCATGATACTTCATGTTGATGTCATTGTCATTCTATGTCATTCAATGACTTCAATGCCTTTCATAGTGAAGAGAGAAAGGGCAAAACGAGCTTCACTCTGTGCCGGCAAGGAGCAAGCGACTTGAGTGAATCTGCCTCGCCAAGCGGCAGGCTCTCGCCAAGGACCTGCCAGGTCATCCATATTTGGGTTGCCAGGAATGAATCTAAATATGAATTAACAGCAACATTCATAGAGCTCAACATGTGTGTTGTTTCTTTACTAGTTGTGAACTTCAACAATCTTCAGGATGAACCTGTGAAAGGAATCTAATTATCCAAAGGACTGGCTAAGGACATGTTGGTACCATGCTGTAGCTTAGCATTGACAAGCATGCTCTTGACTACGGACAATGGTGGCGGACCACAATTGAGTCTGAATGCCTCGCATATGCGGCCAACTTTCAGGGCAAATCAAATTTTCCGAGTCATTGAAAGGCATTGTGAAGTATAGAAGCCCTTGTGTTGGGGCTGGATCTGGATCATGGCTCATCATGGCCCGTCAAAGACCAGCCCTTTCATTCTTGGTGCCTCATAGCTGGGGCACGAGAAGCCATGATGCTGTTTGGAGTCGGGGATCACAATGTGCGACGGCTTAAAATGCTGCGGAGGCCAAATCTGGAGGACATGTCAATGTGGAACAAGCATACTGGAACGGCAGGTTTACCCTGCGCTCAGTAGTCCGATTCAAGGCAGCAGTTTGGGTAAACTTTGGGTAAACATTGAACAGCTCCCAACTTGATATGCACTCATTTCATTTGGCAAGTTGATATATTTCCGAAAGCTCAGGAAGGAACACAGCAGGTGCGTGCAGTGCGTGCCACACGAATTTCATCGCCGGTGCCTCATCCATGGAGGCAGATGCCCAAAGCGCTACCAGGGTCATCCCCAAGCTGAAGACATCAGCTGGAAATCCTTGGATCCAAAATCCCAAAGAGACAAGCTCCGCCAAAGTCTAAAGACTACCTACCCTTTACATATCTTTACATGCTTTACACTTTGACCATTTTGACCTCCAAGTTTTAAACATATTTCAAATATGATGTGAGCACATGGCTGTCCCAACCAAACCTTGATAACCTTGGAATTGACGTCAACATTTGTCTGGACTGGCGAGAAGTTCAAACTTTAAACCTGAGCGCTGCCCAACGCTCCGTGCGGCAATTGATGTGGTGAGCCTGCGCCTTCCCAGAGGTCACCAACGCTCGACTCAAAGCCACATCTCTGAACCGGATCCGACATTGGGAGAGGGCGCGTTCATGATGTTCATGTCAAATCAACATAAATCATCATGAATCAACCCACAACTGCCCCCGTCGGGCCGACCATTCTGAGCTTGCAGTTTAGCAGCCATATCTCTTGCCCAACTCGGGGGCGGAGTACAGGGATCCCACAGCTGAGTCATCCAAAGCAGCGACACCATCGCTAGTTGCCTTGTGCGGCAGCGCGAGTCAGCACGCTCACTGAGATCGTCTTACATCGTCTTACGTGGCATAATGTTAATATATATATATACACATATCCGTGTACCGGTAACCGTGTGTATACACAGTATGTGGAATTTAAGTGGACTACTTTAGCCATAGGTTTACTTTGGAGGGTGTTCACCAGGACAACGTTGGGATTTTGCCGGGTCATGTGCCCAACACCTATCTCACTGTGTTACCTAGGAGCTTCTTGGTGGCTTTGGGGCACCCAGCAATCACCTTCCAACCCTTGGAGCACCGAAATCATTGGCCAAACTGGCTGTCAAGTGCTGTCAACTCCTAGTGGCCCCCAGCTGCCCCAGCCTCAGTCCCTTGAAGTTCCTCTCCTTGTAGTTCCACTGCCAAGCCGAAGTCACCCAGGCGAGGGGACCAAATTCCACTCTCCTCGGACTCTTCTTTTGGCAAAGAAAACATGTGAACAACACAAACAGCTAAACATGATAAGTTCCAAACATCAAACAACACCAGCGCAGCAGCAGCAACAACAACAACAACAACAACAACAGAAACAGAAAAACAAGAACATCAAAAGCACAGCGAAGTCTCTTTGACGAGGAGTACGTTCCATGGATTGATGTCCTTGCAACGGAGTAGTGTACAATCGTGCCGCAGGGAATGGAGGGTGGTGAGCCAATACTGGAAGACAACCGCAATCAATCAAACATGTAGTGCATGCGCACAGATTCCGACATCATCAATTCATGAAGAAACTCTGAATCTAGTTGAGCACTCAAAATTGCGAAGCGCATATTGGTGCTGTTTCATGAATTGTCAACATGCATGCCAATCCAAACCCTCAAGAGAGAACCATTCATCCTCATACAGCTAACAGGAATGAATAAATCTTGAGCCCTCCAAATCTTGCCGGTAATGCCGGCATATAATCATACCTGGAATCATACACCATACACACCATACAGAACCTGGGTCTAATCCTTTGCCTCCTTGCCGGCAGCAAGCATTTGGGATAGTGCGAGGGAATTGCTGCTTCGCCATTCCCTGTCCCCTGCCACCCCAAAAGTCCCGGTGAAGTATTCGCAGGCTATGACAGTGGCAGACTGCTGAGCAAAGCCCAGCGCTCCAGCAACGCCTTGTGGCTAAAAAATGACAGCATCTGACAACAGTTGGATCATGTTGGATCAGTGCCAGTTCCTTTGCTCAAAATGACTCTAGCAAGAACATGCTGATGAGATATTATCTGAACTATGAGGCTGAGTTGGGACAGGCCACGTTGCCTTATATGATGTGCCACAAAACTCTCACAGTCTGCATCATGCATAGTGTGAAAGAAGCATATTGACAAAGGTTCAATACAACATGTGCCTATCATCATGTGAAAAGTTCGATTTGTATGCACTAAAGTCACTCAAGTAATTTATACACATGTGATCACATGTGTATACTGTATGCATAAACGATCTGAGTGCATCTCTGCAACAAGATGTAAGTGCGTGAAATCCGGTCAGAACCACAACTCTGATCATTCTGATCACCCTTGCATAAGTTTTGCACCCTTGTGCCTCTCAATGAGGCCAGTCGATGCTAGGGATTGGTCCTGCCACTCCTTCGCGTGGACCAAGGCATCCCAAAGGGGCAAGTCGCAAGCCTAGCACGGGCAGGGCATGGCATGGGCATGGCGGAGAGGAGGGACGCTCTGATGTTGGCGATCTCTCAATGTGCAACCCAGTTGTTCGATGTTGTTCACCCAATGATTTTCTGTGGGAAGTCAAGAACGCAGCTGCTGTTCTCTTCGATCTCTACAACTTTTAGATCGTTTTGGTGTCAAACTACACAGGAGTGTCCCATTGTGTCCCCACCAATATTGATCGACATAGGCCAACAGGTGAGGCCTCTGTAATCACCAGGAGCTCTGTGGGGGTTTCAAAGGCAAAGGCAAAGCGCAGGACATAGGGACACTGACAGGGCGAGGCGATGAGGGACCCAGGGCGAATGCAGGGGAGCTCACTGAGCTCGCTTTCCATGAGTGGCACAGTGCAGGAGAGATATGGAGAGATATGATTCTATATTCTATGATGAACCTTGACTTTTGCTTCCGCGCCCCAGGCCGGAAGCTCCCAATCCCAAAACGCTAAAAACGTCTGCCTCGGCAGATGCCAACTTCAGCAATCGCACCTCTTCGGTAACCACCTGACACGACAGGTGGGCCAAAAAGAAACGGAATGCCTCCAGTGAATCATCCGCATGAATATCATATGAATATAATAAAATACGATGAATAACATTCAATAACTATCATAAATACATATGATGAATATAAATATGCATAACTCGGATAGTCCACGGAATGAGTTGGAGCACAATGGAATGCAACCGAATACAATGATAATAACAATAAATATGATGGAACACAGGCTGTGGCAAATACACAGAAGCTTACAGGATGTTGCAGCGATGTTACTGGAGTCTCCAGTCTCAAGGCTACCTTGTGGTATCTTGTGGTCTTGCCATTGCGGTGATTTGTGATGTACTGTGCTTTTCCACCCTTTCCAAGGCCTGCTTATCCTCGGACTTCTTGATTCGTTTCACAACGAAGCGACCGAAGGTGTCTTGTGCCAACGGTTGCACTGTACCACTTGTGCCTGATTGGGGTCACGCGGCCATGTTGCAATGGGCTCCTGCTCTTATTGGTGTTTCATAACCAGTGTTGTTAGGGGAATGTGATGCAACAATACCTAGCACTCCATGGCCAGCCTCTACTGGTATATGACCCATTAATACTCGGCGTGTAATGCCACTAATTAATTGATATTAATTGATACAATTTGCAGGGGAAGGAGGCATGAACACCCATGCGACAAAGAAAATAAAGAAATCAGGGAGCTTTATTGCAAGCACTACCAGATGTACCAGTACTTTCACACTAATCGAGAGCAACTAAGTAAATTCAAACAGACTGACCCCGCGGAATCCCCCAGAATCGAGGTCCAGTCATATCACATCCGAATCCGGGGGCCTCCTGCTACCTCCTGCTCTTGTGCTACTATGAAAAGTCCCACGGCAGCTGCACCTTCGCCCAAAATGGGGCCCAAAGGCACTTCCAAACTAAGGACGTCCATAAGTGCAGGGCCTGCTGAGAGGCACAATTTCACCACAAGGGGCAAATGTGAGCAGCTTTGCTTGGATTGTCCAGGGATACAAACTTTAGCCCACACAGTGAATGATTTGCACAAACAAACAGTCAGTCTTATAACATCTTGTTACCTCGCAGGCATGGATCCTGTCCCCAAGGGGGACGAACTTTAGAAGATAACACGTGGACATGAACAAATCCGGGATATGAAACAGCAAAGAAGACGCACGTGCTTGACAGTGCTTGACAAGTGGCACACACTTTATGGCACGCCCGGCTGACTTGATTTAAGACATTGCAGCGGCAAGCCAACACATGTCATCTTTCGCAGATCCCATGGAAATGCAACTGCTAACGCATGATGCAAAACCATGCCAAGCAAAGTATGCAAAACAAAACACAAATATAATAAGAAAACATGTTGACAGATTCCTAGGTTTTCCTGGTCTGGTCGAATTCTTCAAACCCTCAAATTGGGACAGGCCTCTGTCCCAGCTATCATATCTTTGTCAAATAGCCAGAGCCAACCAAGGTCGAGAAACCTTCAAAGTTGGAGGGCTGATGCCGCTGATGCTTACAAAATATTCGCTCGACCAGGACCCATTATTGCTTTCCATAGCTGCTGGTTGACGCTTGCACCATGGAACAAATCCACGCAGAAAGTGAACATGCTAAAGAGTTTGTCCCCCAACCTCAGGTCTTTAATCATGGGGCACAAGGCTTCTATTTGCTGTTCTGGTGAGACAAGGCTGGTGGGCACAACTAGCCCAAACCATCAAGTGAAACTGTGAACATTTCTTCAGGCGCATGTCTGAGTTGAACTATGCACCTTGACCTCAAAACTACAGCCACGAGAAACAAAAACGCAGAACCTCACAACATAAAATCTGCCATTGGTATAGCGTGGCGACTCCGGCGGTTCCGGCCAAGAAAATGAGTCTGCTGCATTGAAAAATGTTGACATTCATTTATATAAATTCTATATGCTCTGAACATCTTTGAACTCTGAACTGTATCAAGCTGACCTTGGCAAGTATCAAGTTCTTGTCTTGTTCCTCTCACATGTAGTGTTACCCTTTGGGTGGTACAGGAGGAATCTACAAGGTTTCTGTACCACCAGCGATGACTCATCAGCCTCTCGCAAGAAAGCGGTTGAGCATTGACAACCAATATTGCAAATCGTAGAGTAGCTTGTCCGAGTTGCAAAACAGAGAATCCAAGCATCAGAAACGGTGCTACAGAATGTTAAGCTGATTTAAAAGCACGGGGTTACGGCGCCCATATGCTATCATACACCTCACCACACACCACAGCTGATTTAACTGTAAAAACATGTCTCTTGTGCAACATCTGCCCAAATCGGCAATGACACACCCGGGTCGAAGCTCAAAAGGGTTAAGGCACGGGGCACATGCATGGAAATGGTGGGAAGGAGGTCAGAGCCAATCAGCATATTGAATTACAACATTACATTACATCATATCATCATCATATATCATGTCATGTGTAATGAAGAGGTCCCGCATGGTTTATAGACAATTATATGACAAAATTATATATATATATATATGATTATATGTATCATTATGTATCTGTATTTGTCAATATTTATCAACATGCAGCAATCATCAGCAATCATTTTATCCATGCCTCAGCTCAATCCGTGGAGCTCGCAGACCTCGCGCGACTGCTTGGTTTCATTGCCACTGATTCCAAAGAAAACCATGGGAAAATCCATGAAGATCATGAAAATATATGAAACTCATTGAAGATCCATAAGGCAAACTGGGTACCTGGTAGGTAGAAATGATGATGTCTGTGACAGCTGACGGTCACCCTTTCATGAATACTGCATGTGGATGCATGTGGTTGATACTTAATTGTTTCAAATGAATCATTTTGGAATGAGTATGGCCCCAGGCGGGTCGTGCGGTTGACCAAAGGGCACCATCATGCGGAAGTCGTCAAGCCCAATCCTGAAGCTGCTGCAACGGCACAGCTAAATCGAAGCTTCACGATCTCAAAGTTGCCCAATCTATGCCATTCCAATCCAATCTGCCATTCATCAATGTTCCATGTTCGCAGCCCTGAGCGTGACATTCTTGTTTCATCTTGCTTTCAAACTTTCAGCAACATTAGAAACTTGCATGGGCGATATGTCATCGTCGTCATCTGATTAGTGAATTCAGGGCACCCGAGCCTTTGGTCCTTGTCGCCGTCGGCAGTCTCAAGGATGATTTTGGCATCCTGGCTACGGCTCTCTGAGATGATTCTGATCATGATGATGATGACGATGAGGATGATGATGATGATGCTCGAGACTTCAGGAAGCTGCAAGCCCCATTGGTTCTGTACTTGCACGAATGAGGAATCTCCAGCAGGTTTTCACTTCGAAAGGCCTCGAGATGTAGGCTGCTTCTGAACACAATCCGTCTTCCAAATCGCTCCAAGGGAAACTGTGCTCTAGCCCCACTATGCCCACTATGCCCACTATGCCGCACTACTCAAGATTGCGATTCCTCATCCGAAATATCTCCATAGCCCAGCTCCTGACCATGGGAAGGATAAGTGAATCCAACTACGGATGACAGAGCTATCAATAGACATAACACATCAAAGTATAACACACGCTGTGTATGAAGCAATGATAGACCATGATTGAAACTATATCTGCCCGAAATTCTACATATCTCAGGCGGGCCTCAGGTGGCACTGGAGAAAACACTTCAGTTTGCAAGGCATTCTCCTACGGCAACCTTTGCAACTGTCATCAACTGTCCAAGAATCAGATTTCCTCCGTGACTCTATGACACAACTCTGGCAAAAAAGGCGGCGCCCTGAGTCTTAAGCGTGTCTTGACATCCTACAAATGAAGTAAGAAGCTTTAAGAAGCCTTGAAACCGGAAAGCGGTAAATCAAACTTCTTCATGCTTATTCTGCCATAAGATCACAAAGCAGGTGATCCAAATGCTCCACCTTGCTCCACATCTGATGCCTTGAAGAAGGTCTTGACGATGTCCATGTCAACGAAGCCAGTATTGTTCGGGTCGTAGACCTGCTTTACCATGGGCTAGACAGATTGGCTACAGTAGATGAGATCTTGATGGTACAAATTACCAACAGGGGAAATACACAATAATGATCAATAATAATGCAGAATGACAACTGTATAATTTTTGCTGGACTGTCTGACAATCCTCCCACAAACTTTGATCTAATCAGGGGCACGAACAAAGGTTCAAAAGAAATGAGTTTCCCTTTAATTGAGAACCGCATGCCAGAATAGAACCTCCTGCCTGCTCTACCAAACTTTCTGACAGCTGCAAGCTAGTGTAACTTCCATTAAATTCTAAATATATATATATATATATTATGTCACATAATTATGTCCATCACATTTCTATCCGTTTCGCTTCAGGACCCTTTCCCTGTCGAAAACGCAAACCGCAAAAAGCAGACGGCTCCTTTTCTCATGTATATAACTCTCCCGCAACAGCAAGTTTGTCTGTGCTGGAGGCCTTTCCCGTTCTGCCGAGATATCGCGAGCAGCGTCAGGAAGGATGCAAAAAGCTGCCAATTTTGCCTCACAGATTTAATACACATTGGTGGGAAAATGTGCGAAATCAATCATGGTACTTTGCCCCGGCTTTTTGGCAAGGAAAATGCCAACATCTTTCAAGGCTGTAGGTACGAGTAGCTTCAGAGTAAGCGATGCATGGCCGGCTTGGCAGTATGTAGACTTCATCAGGAGTCTGTAGCGCCAAGTTATCAAACATAACTCAGCAACTACATCTTTGACACGATTGACGCTGCTGTCTACAGCAATGCTCCTGATGATCCTGGGCAGAAGCACGCTCTGAGAAGATTTTGAGGGATTCTGAGAATCTGTTTGCAGCTCAAATTGGATTGTGGCTCAGCAGGACTGGTGCTTCTGTCCAAGGTGGAAAAAGTCATTACGGTTTAAAACATGAACGAAGCTTCCCCTGAGAGGAAGAGAACCCCAGTACCGGGTAAAATGCAGGTAAATATGGAAACATCCCTGACAGAATCTTTGGTTTGCATCTGTGATAGTCACTACCATGCTTGATTTCCCTTGCTTGCCCATCATGAGGGATACCTATGGACCAACACTTTCGGTTTTTTGCATGCATTCCCGATCCTTTGTTCCTGTTGTCTACTACATTGTGAATTGCACCAAAGTCAGATGGATATTACTAGCCTTGTGTGCACCGGCACCCCATGCAGCGGTGCAAGGAAAGACCATTTCAAGGGCAAAAAAATACCCCAAATGGACAACCTAGACGGGGTCTGTGTTAACTCCTTCAAATCTGCTAGAGTGGCTACAACAATGGAAAAAAACAATTGTGGCTGCAAAGGCATATTCCAAATAAGGCCAGTTGACGAAAACATCAGGTATATAATCTATGCAACTCCATGCAATTCAAATGATGGTGGCGAAGTGAAGAACTAGATAAAACTAGCCATGCTGCTTCAAAATCAAAGGCAAGCTCTCTCCTCCACTTGGGGTCGTCTGTCGATTCGATAATCAAGTTGGGTCGGAATGTCTTCAGCGTCTCTGCTCCGCAAGAGACGCCGCAGTTGTGCTGTTCTTCATTAACAGGGCGCGCTAACATGTGGTCCCCCAACAAGAGAGATAGCCACCATCTCAATGATATCAAAACCGTATCTAATTGATGATATCTGATAAATAATATGCGTTGCTTTGCTGGCTGGACAGCCATTACATTCATCATCCTATACTAAAATCACGTTTGATATTTATATGGCACTGCATATCCAACTACTAGAGGGATCTAGATGGTGCTTGTGGCTTTTCTGCGACTTTCAAGCGCTCTCTCACATGCCAGCATTTTTTCAAACTGATGCCCCCATGGCCGCTCTCAGGGCATCTTCTTGAGGAGCATCTGGGGCAGGTCGCCTGGCAGGGCCAGCCACCGGCTGTGCCCACGGTGCAAAGCCAACAAATTCATCATATTGATGGCAGAAAAGTACAAGTCATACTACATCCTTCATACAGTGAGTCCAAAAAGGGCCATGCGTCAACAGAACACTGTTGCATACTGTTGCCATCCAGGTACTCTCTGTCGGAGCTGTACTTGTCGGGGTCAACAGTGCTGCCTGCAATTGGCCGGGTAGAATGATACCATTTGCAGTGCGTATGTATAAATATGTATATTTACATTATAAAAGATAGCACCTGTCTCTCACATCTCTTCAACGAGGTCTTTAGGAGTGAACGCTGGAAAAAACATTCTGTTTGGAAGAATTAGTATGAAACAACACATCCCATAATAGGTATGTTGTATGTCACTTTGCAAAAACATGCAAAAACCACGGTCACAGTTGAAATCATCGCGGAGTCAGTTGAAGGGCATGCCAAACATTGTTGGACATAAATTAGCCAGTTGCTGCAAGTTTTGAATTGCAGGACAATAGTCAAGTAGCATACCTGAAAATCAAATCAACGTGCCCATGAGTTGGACAAATAATGACAAATCCACAGAGTAATTAAATAAATCACCTTTAGACGATCAAATGCAATGCAGCACTATATACAATTGCACACACACAATAACACGCACTTACATACACTCACGCAAACAATCACATAAACCAATTCACGCACGCATATATATATACATACATACATACTTACATTACATACATACATACATACATACATACATACCATACATTACATTAAATTACATTACATTACATTACATTACATTACATTACATACATACATACATATTATTATGCGATCATGGATGTGCATGTGAAATTACTTTTCAAAAATAATACTAATTTTAAAACAATGCTGTCAATTAGTCTATGTATGCAATATATACGATCTTTTTGCATACCAGTAGTACCGCACAAGGCGGTGGCGGAAGTTTGAAAAAATAGGAAACCTATAGGAGAGGTTGGTTGTTGTGAATCAGGGATGGCAAAGCGAATCCACTGATGGACCCAAAGTCTCCTCTCTGTCTCTCTCTTTCTCTGACTATCTACTCACCTACCAGCCTATCTTCTATGTATCTATCTATCGATCTATCTATCTCTCTCTTTCTCTCTTTCATCTAATTACCTAATTACCTATCTACCTATCTACCTATCTATCTATCTCTCCCTCTCTCTTTCATCTGTCTATCTGTCTAGCTGTCTACCTGTCTATCTATCTATCTATCTGTCTATCTGTGGTGCACTGTCATTCAGTGTATTGTAGTGTAGTGTAATGTAGTGTAGTGTAGTGGAGTGTAGTGGAATGTAGTGTAGTGTAGTGTAATGTAGTGTAGTGTACTTTCGTGTAGTGGAGTGTAGTTGTGTAGTCGTAGTTGTAGTTGTAGTGTAGTGGAGTGTAGTGTAGTGTAATGTAGTGAAGTGTAGTGGAAGGTAGTGTAGTGTAATGTATTGTAATGAGTGTAGTGTAGTGGAGTGTAGTGTAGTGTAATGTAGTGTAGTGTAGTGTAATTTAGTGTAGTGGAGTGTAGTGGAGTGTATTGTAGTGGAGTGTAGTTGTGTAGTTGTAGTTGTAGTTGTAG
>Ga0126342_10006576_pt1 | contig 20639 bp, 21 predicted proteins | sample Cyp1metagenome_FD_92528 | JGI IMG/M metagenome (GOLD analysis project Ga0126342, IMG submission 92528) | Coral microbial communities from Lord Howe Island, Old Settlement Bay, Australia - Cyphastrea 1 metagenome | ecosystem: Host-associated > Invertebrates > Cnidaria > Coral ...
TACTACTCTTCTCGTCTGCCTATAATACATCTTTATCATATTATCTTGTAATATAGTGTCTCCATACTAACAACAGAAGACTCTGCTCCTCTACGCTCTCGGGCCATCCGTCGTCTAGTATGAAGTTTTTTTTTTTTGGCAGAGTCCTGCTTTATTTGATGGACAGCAAGTGAAGCAAGCGTTTTTTTGCTTGGCGAAAAAAGAACATGACATCGGTTAAACTCCCAGGACCCGACTTGAAATACCATGGGGTGTCCCCCATTTTTTCGCACCACATCTTCCATGATATCCCCATCAAATGGTTGGTTTGACATCCCAAAGGGTTTGACATCCCCATTGAACAAAAAGGTCGACACCATCGCGCCAAGGTCATAGGTCACTACCATCTGGTTATGACGTTTACAGTTCGCCATGGAAAATCAACACCATGCTATTAAGAACGGTAAACCATCTATTTCTATGGGCCATGGCTTAACCATGGCGAACTGTTAGTCATAACCAGAGGGTATCTGCTGTTCAAAAAATGTCAAGTTTTCGATGCAAAAATCACAACTCTTGGATGGTCATCGCTTCATTTCCAGTGGTTTTTTGCTTCCGCCTGCACCATTTCTGGTGGGCGTCAGTGAAGATCATCATCCCACCATTTCGGGTTTACGCCAACATGATCTGAAGCCAACATCCTAGTCATTGGGAACAATCTTTCAAGACATTGATGGAGTCAATCTATATAGAATATAATGGGATAAATATATATATATATATATAACAGGATATATAACCAATCATGATATATCCCATGATATCCCCGCCAGGTTCTTGAAAATGACCCCTTTGAGGTGGTATAAACATCCAATTTGCGACCTCGATTCATGGTTGCAAAAGGTCACAGCTAGAGGAACCATGTATGAAATCTCCCAATTTTAGACTGGTTGGTGGTTGAGCCTACCCCTCTGAAAAATGATGGACTTCGTCAGTTGGGATGATGAAATTCCCAACTGAATGGGAAAATAAAGAATGTTCCCAACCACCAACCAGTAATCCAACCATCCACGCGATGTGACTCGATGCAAAGGCATCTTCTCCAAGTGACTTCTGTCCTTTTGAGGCCGAGTCCTTCAAGGTATTCTCCACCTAAACTTCAGGACTCAACGGGCAAACATATGGAATTTCATGGGATTTCGCATGGGATTATATGGGATTATATGGGATTATATGGGATTATATGGATTTTTCACCAGTTTTTAAGATTGAAAGTAGGATTTCGCCACAGATTTAATAAGATTTAACCAGTGAAAATGCGGATTGAACCAGTATCCCGAGATCTATGTGACCTTACGTATGATGATTTAATCACTATGTCTTTGGGGACAATTAATCAGCGGGAAAAATCACCCATCCAGCAATGAAATCCCCAAAGACATAGTTTTATGTTTGGGGATTTCATTGCTGGATGGGTGATTGTTCCCGCTGATATTGGTCGAGGATCATCTCAGGACTCGTTGGACGATTGAGATTCACTCCCATTTTCCAGGTTTTTGAGGGTCGAAGCAACATCACGATGCTTGGCGAAACCAAATGGGTTGAACCATGAGGATCTGAGATGCTTGGCAAAAACCAACAAACTGCCGCAATTCAACTAGCATGGCCCATTCTGTGGCTTTGGGGGTCGCACAATTTCACCTGAATTTTCAATGGATTTGCCCCAAAAGCCCCAGTCATAAGTTGGTTTATGACATCGTCCAACAGCCTAGTTATAACCTAAGTTAGCTAACGTTCGGAGTCCCTTTCCTGCACTTGAAAACCACAGCATGTCCATTTCTGGCTAACCATGGTGTTCCAACACCTTCGGCTATTCCATGCTATTCCTAAACCGGAGTTTGGCATGAGGAAAACCTCACGGTTTAGCTTGTCCCAATGGCCATCGCACCTCTTCGAATTCTTCGTCCTTGTCCTCTTCTCCCCTTGCTCCCACGTACATCAACCGCAAGCCGAAGAAGGTGTAGAGGACAGTGGCGCACTGAGTCACTCGTTCCTGCGAAAGACGGTAGCCATGTAAAAAGCAATTTCCATCAATAACAGCCATTTTTTACATATCACTAAACAAAGAATAAGTCCAAACATCATCATATTTTTCTTCGGCAACAAAACACTTATCATTTGTTCTGCATTTCAATGGGTCTAGTCTAAGGCCCGTATGTGGGAGCAACCCCTACCCTAACAAAACACCGGTCCGGGTCAGCTGTTTTTTGGTTCCTGGGAGATCAGATTTGGAAGAACAACCCCCAAGAAGGCGCTCAAGACGGTCATGAAGTACAGGGCGCCCAGTGCGCCCGACAGCCTGAACGCGAGTGAGACGCATAGATCTTGGTCTGTTCAAACATCAAAATCTGGTAAGCTTATCTGGTTGGTGGTTGACCTACCCCTCTGAAAAATATGCGTTCGTCAGTTGGGATGATGACATTCCCAACTGAATGGAAAGTCTAATCAAATTCCATGGTTCCAAACCACCAACCAGATATATATATAGATACCCCATGTACTGTTGCCCATTTTATGTGCCCCTCCCAAACCACCAACCAGTTATAGTAACCAACCACCATTTCTAGGTGTTTGGATCCAAAGATGGACGGTTGATGTTCACTCCCATGAAGTGTGACTCGACCGGCCCCAAGACTCTTAACCTCAATCAAAGATGGCGTGCTAGAAAATCCACCATGTGTAGATGATTTTCCCATGAAAATCTCAATTACCCTCTGGTAAACATACAAAAAACTATGGAAAATCACAATCTTTAATAGGTAAATCAACTATAAATGTGCCATGTTCAATAGCAAACTGTTAGTTTACCAGAGGGTAGATGTTTTTTCCATGAAAATTGCCATGTTTGATTCCCAGAAAGGTAACCCCAGATAACTTTAGCTTTGGCTCGGTCAAAATATCTGCGAAAAAACATGGGGCCCACCTCTCTAGTCGAACCGCAGTTTGGGGTATCAAATCTCACATATCTCACATTTCTTTTGATCTGAGGGGCTTAATATTACCATATTCATCCATATTCCAGACACCCCACGAAGGGATCAAGTGAGGAGGTGCTATGAATGGGGGATGGGAGCGATTTGCTCATGACTTACCCTCTGGTAAACTAACATAACTATGGACAATCACCATTTTTGATAGGTAAATCAACTATTTCTATGGGCCATTTTCAATAGCAAACTGTGAGTTTACCAGGCCGGGTACTTTTTCATCCAAGACTCTGAACCTCAGTTACCCCCTGATCATCAGCCCCATGGCTTGCTGCAAAACTCACCATTTCTGGTGGATATTTGGGGAAACACATGCCAAAATTAGCAATATCCATTAGCTACGTAATCGCTATAATATAAATTACATATATTACATAATATAATATATATATATATATATGTATCATTATTTAATAGCTGATTAGCGAAAATCTCTGTGGGGGGATTTTCTTGGGATGACTTTCACCCAACCATTTCAGTCATCGCCGAGTTACACCACAAACTTTGGATGTCTCATCGACATCACCGCTGCAATGATGAAGGTTTCCTTGGTGGAAAGATCTCCGGTTTTTTAAGAACTGGTTCACACCTTAAATCGTAGGCCTTATATAGGCCTTTAAAAAAGGCCTTATATATGGTAGGTACCTCCAATCATTTTAGGATCCTGAAGATCTCCCATTGATTAAATCGTGGCTTTCACTAAAATGGATGATTTGGGATAATAATGGGATAATAATGGGATAATATGGGATAATAATGGGATAATAATGGGATAATAATGGGATAATAATGGGATAATAATCGGATTATGAACCATATATTAATAATTAATATTGGGATAATAATGGGATTAATAATGTGAATATTGGGATTACCCACTGGCAATGACTGTTACATAGCTATTGAATAGCTGGCCATTGAAATAGTGAGTTTTCCCATTAATAGCATGGTTATTTTCCATAGTTTGTTGTATGTTTACCAGAGGGTAAATCGTGGGTTTCACTTTAGTAAAGCCTTTTCAGTTGGTTTACCCTCTGGTAAACGTTTACAGAAAGCTATGGAACATCACCATCTTTCAGAACGGTAAATCAACTATAACTAAATGTGCCAGCTATTCAATAGCTATTTTTTACAGTCATTACCAGAGAGTAAGATACTTTACCTTCAACAGTGTTATTTCTTGGTGATCCAAATCCATCCAACTCCAACCCCCCAAAAAATGGCCCAGAAATCCAGCTGTGGCTAGACCTTAGTCACTTAGTCCAGATACATCTCCAAGTTCCGTGGCCAAAATCATGAAGAAGGACGAGGTCAATCCTGCAGGGACTCCATTTTTTCAAGCCTGGTAGAATGAAACGAAGTTCCCCTGGTAAAACAAGAACTGGCACTGGCGCGTTTTACGTTGGTTGAATGCCATATGAATGAGATGATTTGAACCATATGGATCCATATGGATTGGGTCATGGACTCCTATTCCCTACGTTCTGCTAAAAAGTAAGTCTCGTAGCTGTTCAGTTTGAATCTACCCTTCAACTGGCCATTTCCCCCACTCTTTTCGCGATCTAACATGAAAATTCCGCTGAATCATCGATCAATCCCCCATGACATTCCCATTTTTCATCACTTTTCATCATTGTTCCATCATTTTTCCATTTTTCATCATTGTTCCATCATTTTTCCATCATTTTTCCATTGTTGTTCATCCTTTTTCCATCATTAAAATCCGCTGTTTTTGGTCGGCCCAGTGCATGGTCCTTCCCAGGGATTCTTGGTCAAGTGCCAATCAAAGGACCAAGCGCTCGCAGCTGCCACATCATTGGCGAGGCTGCTCTGGGACATGCCTGGGATGGAGATCGATACCGTTAACCAAAACAGGAGCAACTTCACTGGCCGATGTTTCAGGGCTATTTTTTAGGGAAGATCCCATTGGTGTGCTTGTAAATGGTGTAAAACTGTTAAGGTAATACGAAATCCCATTGGAAATCATGGAAATCTATGGTTGACATGGTAATTTATGGTACTTTCTGAGGAATTGATGGGAAGTTTTATGGGAAAAGTCAATGGCCATTTCAGGATCCGATTGATTGGAGGTACCTACCATATATAAGGCCTATATAAGGGCTATTTGTTAGGGAAGATCCCCACCAAATATGGCCAAAGATATGGTACGTACTACAGTACCTCCATTTTTGGATCCTGAAGATCTCCCATTGACAATTATAGTAACCTCCAAAAAGATAGAAAAGTGACACCAGACTAACATCACGTGGTAAATTACCTTTATGAATATTGTGACATTCATTTAGCCAATGAGCCTTAGGCCCCCAAAACTATGTTGTCCCTCATGTGAAAAAACTATGTTCACATTGTGTCTTTTAGTGACTTGTTTGGGAGGCACCTGCTTTCTACCATGTCATTAGATAGAATCTATCAGTTTCTTGGGTTACCATAGGTATGTGAATGTTTTATGTTCATTTGAATATATCTGGGCACATTATAATATTTCACTAACCTGAATTAAGGCTACACACTTCCGTTCGGTCATGCCAGCCCGGCCATTTGCGGATCATTTCCCTTATTAACCATGATTCCAGGGTTCGGGAGAACAGGGTTCGGTCGTGATTTTCCATTTACCCAGAATCATATATGAATTATATGAATCCAAAATGCTCTGAATCAGCAGCATGTTGGATCTTCATAGCTTCCGAACATGACGCCCATATTTTGGGATCACCTGAGGTGTCCCTATATACAGTGGGATGTGGAGGTGTCCTATATAACAAGTGGGGCATCCCCATGCGAGACGCCAGGATGGTTTTCATGGAAAATCCGACAGCTATAAATGGATGAGAACTGGGGGTATCCCCACGGATTGGAAACCTCCATGTAGAAATTTTAAACTGCAAACGAATAGAATGGTTGATTGTTGATTGGATAAGTTTTGATCCATAGGTGAATTCTGCGGTTAAAAACAAAACATGTGTGGCATTTCAGCATGTTCGCAACATGGGGATGGAGATACATGAAAATACGGGGATCAAGACCATGTTTTTTTTTGAGCCGATGAAGGCCCATAAATCCCAGCCGTTTTGATGTGAACTACAGGGGTAGCACCAGTTTTGACCCATAACAAAAAATCTGGTTGGTGGTTTTTCGCCTACCCCTCTGAAAAATGATGGAGTTAGTTCGTCAGTTGGGATGATGAAATTCCCAACTTTTTATGGAAAGTCTAATCAAATTCCATGGTTCCAAACCACCAACCAGATGAGATATGTTTCCTAACCATAGATCACCTAGCCAAGGAACCCACCATGACGAGGATCAATTTGGGTGTGACAAAAACTCAGTACCCTGGGGAAGCCTAAAATCCTTGGTAAATGGATGTCCAGCCCGTTAAATTCTGTATTTAATCCTAGGTTTTGACCCATCACCATTTTGAGGCTTAAGCATCAAACATATTCATTGAGAATAGGCAAAAATTGATAGAATGGAGGGTAATTATTCACCTCACCAAAACGGCATTGTTTTACAACCACTTAACTAGGCAACTCCATTCCTTTGTCCATCCAAGAGACTCTCCACGCTGAAACCACTGCTGTTGCTCATGGACAAAAAGTCCCCCGGTGCCATCTTTTTACAAACACTTGCGCGGTGACACAATCTGTCGACCACAAATCAGATCTAAATGAGCTGCGAGCGGCAGTTCAAGCAGTTCAATGCCAATGTTTTCTTAGTATCGTGCTAAAGTCATCAAATTGGGGCCCCATTTTTGAGGTTCCATGTTAGAACTGGGGGTTATATAATGAGTATACAGTATATATATATATAGTATATATAGGGGTTTCCGAAAATGGGGGTACTCCTAAATCATCCATTTGATGTCTCGGATTGTCCGAGTGGTTTTACCATCCTAAGCGAGCTTGGGGATCCATTTGTGGAACTCCCCATATGTTACATATCTGGTTGGTGGTTGATCCTACCCCTCTGAAAAATATGAGCTCGTCAGTTGGGATGATAAAATTCCCAATATATATGGAAAGTCATAAAATTCATGTTCCAAACCACCAACCAGATATAAATTGGTGTATATTGGCGCCTATGTTTTTATTGAGTGCTAATCTCTTCACAAGATCTGGTCAGACAGGCTATTTCTGCCAGTTAATATCACCAACGATCAACATTTCTCCTTCTGAAATCGCTATTTCTGCTAGATAAACAGAGCTCATCCACCATTTCTGCTGGTTAAATCATGTGAAGATAGCATTTCTTCTGGTGAAGTCCACTGTTTCTCTTCGCGGTTCCAGGTGTCCCAGGTGTCCGGACGTCTGGTGCCACAAATCCCGTGCTTGCCGAAGCGAAGTTAATGCTGTGCCGTTGTAGCCTAGAGCGGTGGACCCCTGTGGAAGTCACTGAAACCATCTAAAAATGGCCGAAAAATGATTCGTATGCTACCCTTCACCAGAGGCTTTACCTTGATGCTTCCAAATCCCCCAATCGGTTTATCCAACATTTTGATGGTAGCACTCAGTATACCTTTGCTTTACCTTCTCCAAATTCTTGGAGGTTTGTATCTACCCTCTGGTAAACATAATTACAAAAAACTCTGGAACATCATGGAACATCAGCATTTTTGATGGCTAAATCAACTACCAAAATAAGATTTTTAAATAGGAAACTGTCAATTACCAGTGGATAATCCCAATATTCACATTGTTACCCCATTATTATCCCAATATTAATATGGTTCATAATCCCATGATTGTCCCATTATTATCCCAAACCAATTGCGAAAACCCAGCGCCGGAGCACAATGAAGCTCCACAACGTCCACTGAGCATCCCCACTCTCCACTACCCTCCAGCCACGGTTGTAACCTCTGGGAACCACGAACCGGTCTCCAGTCGAATCCTCATGTCATTCTCCCTTTGTTGGTTGGATATATCCAATTGAAAATTGATGATATATCCCATGGAAATTTCAATTGAATCCACATTATGTATGATTTTTTGTCATTATAACTATTATGTCATTATTAGCTAAATATGTTTTTTTGTCATTATAACTACTATAACTATTAATCCCCATTATATGTCGTTATAATTATTGGCTATGTTGGTGAATCCCATTGAAATCTCCCTTTTGTTTCGATCCGTTTCCATTTCGCCCATCGAAATCTCGGCGAACCGAAGGTGAGTTCGTGCGCGAAGACCGTCACCAAAAGGACGAGCTGCTCCTGGAAATTGGGGCTCCCTGACTATCACAAACAAGCGGTTTTTGTTGGGGATGTAATGGGAATAATGACTATAATATTATGGAAATGGGAATATTATTGTGGAATATTGTGGATATAACAGGGGTGTGGTGCAAGATAGGCCTTGGACTTGGTTACCAGCTCTAGACAAGGATTGAAGTACTGATAAGTGGAGTGAAATACGAGTTTTTTCATGGCTATGGTTCAAAATGGGTGGTACCAAATGAACGCAAATTTTCATGTCATGTTTGTACGTTACATGTTCTTCTCACACATCATTTCTGGCGTACTATTCTTTTGAGCAATTCCCTAGGTCCATGATGCTCATGCTGACTCAAAACTCATACCTCACGTCATACCTGCTGCGAATCCCTTATATACTTTGGAGAAAGTGGAGAAAGCAGCTTGCTATGAGTGGAGTGCGCGAGTCGCTTCACTTACCCATGAGCTCCCTCCATCTCACCCACCAAGTTACCCTCTGGTTATTTGTTACATAACTATGGAACATCACCATTGAAATAGTGGATTTTCCCATGAAAAATGGTGGATCTTTCCATAGTTTTTTGTATGTTTACCAGAGGGTATCTCACTGTGAGATCAACAGCAGTTCTTTTTGGTGCTGCACAGCGATCGTCAACTTGACTTGCTGTCCACAATTTTCACAGTATCAAAGTCCGCAGAAACAAAATACGTATTGTCATCATACATGGAGGTTTCCTAAAATAGGGGTACCTCCAAATCATCCAATTTTAGTAGGATATTCTATTGTAAACCAACCAGCTATTGGGGATCCCCCATCTATGGAAGATTCCAAATCATACCAGAAGTCGCAACAGGCGCTCAATGACCGGCTGTCCGCTTGCCAAATTCACTGCTGTGGAATCAATGTCACCTCCAGCCGCGAGCAACTTCCAAGTGGCCATTCCTCAAATTTGCGGAGTTCGAAAAGAAAGCACACATATTCCCTACAGGATAGGGCCCCCAAGATAGCTAAGTTGAGATATAAGTGGTTTGACTCTGGTTTATGGTAGATAAAACTATAGTTAATGGGGTTTATAAACCAACTTATAACTGGGGGGGCACCATCCTGTATAGATTCCGGATTTCCCATTGAGAAAACAAAACATCACCTTAAACCCAGGCTTCTGAAATACGAGTACCTGTCGCAACAGGCGCTTAATGTGCGGCTCCGGCTGTCCATTTGCCAAATTCACTGCTGTGGGGTCAATGTCAACGCCGGCCACGAGCAACATGCGCACAATTTCCAAGTGACCATTCGCCACAGCAAAGTGCAAAGCGGTTTCACAATCTGCTTGATCATCCGTCCTGGCGTTCGTGTCAGCGCCAGCAGTGAGCAACAAGCGGACTAATTCGACATGTCCATCCCGTGCGGCGCGGTGCAAAGATGTGAGCCCATATAAATTCTTGATGTCTATATCCACACCAGTCAAGAGCAACAAGCGCACTACTTCTAAATGGCCCCGGTCGCAAGCAAAATGCAAAGGTGTGGAACCATCTGCTGTTGCACTGTTCTTCTCGGAACCAGCATCTAACAGCCACTAGGTCGGAGTGGCCGTAGTAGCATGCACGGTGCAGAGGTGTATTACCATGTGTGCTTGCACTGTTCTTCTCGGCACCAGCATCTAGGAGCAACCGCACTATTTCCAAGTTGCCCTGGGCTGCTGCATGATGCAATACTGTTATTTCCTGTTCCATTTTACTGTTTCTCTCAGCACCTGCAGCCAACAGCAATTCCACAACTTCTGGATGGCCATGGAAGGCTGCGCAATGCAAAGCTGTTGAGCCATCCTCTGTTGCTCTAATCTCAAGATCAGCAAGAGACTCAAGCAACAGTTCCATGCAGCTTGCGTTGCCCGCCTGTGCCGCAAAGTGTAATGCTGGCCAGCCATCGCGATCTCTCGTGTCAGGGTTCTGCGGTCGATGAAGCATCTCCTCAACTGTGTGAACCTCATTGTGCTCGCACGCAGAAATTAATTTGGCATCTTCAAGTACCTCTGATGGCCAAAAATCCAGAATCACAAGTTGCAAATCCACTGGGGGACATATCTCCTGATCATCACCAAGCTCAACAGGGCTTCCGTTCAGAATTCGTTGTCTGAATCTAGAGCAACCAACTTGATGTGACAAATACCTTTTCAGTCCAACAACGGACCTACAGTGTGGCATCTCATCCAACTTCTCCGCATCAAGAACGGCTATTTCTGCCCCCGATGCGGCTAAAGACACCCGTAACATAGTTGTTGGTTTGGGCACGAACTTGAGCCAGGAGATGGCAATCTGGTGACTTAACCAGCCAGTCAGAATCGGGTTGATATCTAAGATTAGCCATGATTAGCCGTGACCATCTTGATAGACTATGTCATGAACAATAGCCAGCAGCAATCTTGATATCAATCTTAGAATAGGGTTGTTAGATTTTGTTAGGGGATTTATATCCCCCAACTTCAGACCTTATTTGAAGTGGACCTTGCTTGCTGATCCGTTCCCCAATCTCTCAACGTTGATTGGTCGAATCACCATTGCCCGTGCCTTTTACGAATCAAATTTAAATTTGGGCAATGCCCTGTTTGTAGATCATTTAGCTATTGAAAATGGTTGCTTTCCACTAGCAGCATATTATCTATTATGCCTATGATCTGCTAGTTAGCCATTCTCCACTTTTGCTCTCCATGTTATTGGTGATTTGTCTGGCCAAAGCCATGACGGTGAGGGATGACCATTCGAAGGGTTTGATATTCTCTTGACACTTCTAGGGGGATATTATATATCTGGTTGGTGGTGCAATAACCATCTTGAAAAATGATGGACTTCGTCAATGGGGTTGGGATGACATCCCATATATGAAATGGAAGTCATAAAATTCCATGGTTCCAAAGCACCAACCAGATATGTAATGTATACACATTGCCATCATACAAAAACCAAGGGGACCAGTGGGACCAATTCTGGTATCTCAGATTCGCCATTTTTTTCCCCCATCCGAAGGTCGGGTTAGGGTTGAACGCGGCTTGGATCTGTTTCCTGTGGGCCAAAGCCTTCATAGGTTACCATCTGGTTATGACTAACAGTTCGCCATGGAAAATCCCCAAAATAAATGGAGGTTTCTATCTGGGAAAATCATCTATTTCTATGGGCTATGGCTTCCATGGCTATGTTAAATAACCAGAAGTTAACTTGGAATTGCTGAAACATTGGTTCAAAACACAGCACAGATTCCCCATAGATTCCCCAAATGGTGGATTCACAAGTAGGAAATCCACAATCGTTAAGTCGGAATCAGTCATCTTTTCCTTACAGCTGCTTAGTGGCTCATCCATAGTAAATGGGATCCATGGTGCTGCTATATATGGTAACATGGATCCCATGAATATACCGTTAGCATTTTTTCTACCAGCACCATGGATCCGTCATGGGATAGTAAATAGGTTATAACCGTTTTCCATTAAAAATCCCATGGTTATAACCTATTTAAAACCTATAGTTCACCTATAATAGTAAATAGTGCATAGGCCAAGTAGAATTTCTTCATTAAAAAAATCACAGTTTTCCTGGTTCAGTCCATGAAATCACCATGGAAATCCCCATGGGAATCCCAGACCCGGTCCCTGCCATCTCGATCGCCGGGCCATCGCTTGTTCCAGCGATCAATGGTGGCTTTCAATTCCACGGGACACTCCTGGAAAACCATAGGAAAACCATGGGAAAACCATCGGAAAATGCTGATTGAACCAAGAAACATGGGGGATTTCCACTGGATTTATAGAGCTGATTTAATGTGATAGCTAAGTTGACGCACAGAACTGCCTTGGTGAACTCGGATGTGTGGGGAATACAAGTATAGTGGTCGGAGAAGGAAATCATGAGGATCTAATGGGGATATCATGGGATTTGAATGGGATTTAATCGGATTTCCATGGAGATTTTAATGGGAATTACCATCTGGTTATGACTAACAGTTCGCCATGGAAAATCACCATGCTATTAATAGGTAAACCCAGGTAAACCATCTATCAATGGGCCATTTTCCATGGCTATGTTAAATAACCAGAGGGTAACTTATAACTGGGGGGCGCTGGTACAGGAATTGCTTCAAAAGCCAATATTGGTTTACTTAGGATATCATGGACTTCATGACCATATTGGGATCATTCCCCGAATCCTAACCATGATTCCAGGGTTCGGGAGAACAGGGTTCGGTCGGAACAGTGAGGTCGTGATTAAATTTACCCTATATACATACATATATATACACATCATATTTACCCATATATATATAATATACATCATATATCATAATATGATCTCTTCATTATCAGTTGGTGATGAATAGCAGCACTGCTATTGGCTTCTTCAACAAAGAGAGACCAAAGGCTACGCAGAAATCTGGGGGCTAAGCACTGTGATGCTGGAAAACAGTTGATGCTTCATGTTCACCACGACATCTTTCAGATAGTTCCATGTCCAAAGCCACACCTGCAATTTATACTGGTTGGTGGTGCAATAACCATTTTGAAAAATGATGGAGTTCGTCAATGGGGTTGGGATGACATCCCATATATGAAATGGAAGTCTAATCAAATTCCATGGTTCCAAACCACCAACCAGTATAAAGCGTCAGTTTTATTGGTGGAGCAAGTGCGAATCGATTTCCACATGCCACGTGCCGCGCATGGAATTCCACGAACTGCACCGAACTGCAGTTGGCAATGATCCTCCCATCGAGAAACAGGATGAGTTTGGGCTCTTTTTGTTATCTAGCAGCCTGATCCCCATAACAACCGTTTGATTGTAATGGGCTTATTAAGATCGATCTATGGGTATATTATAGTAGGGAGAATTCATGACTGCAATGCTTCGTCTATAGATGAACCGTTTGTACAAGGTGGTGCCCCCTCAATTATAAGTTGGTTTATAAACCATATTAAGCATAGATATATCACCATATATCACCTATAAACCATAGTGAAATTGGAGTTGTGTTCACCAACTGAACGCGATTTCGTTCGGGGGCACCACCAACTGTAGCTGGGAATGCTTTCGACAAAGCAGATATACTTTCTGGGGTTATGATCATCCCTTACCGATCCAAGAAATCTATGACTGGTTGGTGGTTTTTCGCCTACCCCGCTGAAAAATCATGGGCGAATCGTCAGTTGGGATGATGACATTCCATTCCCAACTGTTTCTGGAAAGTCATAAAATGTATAAAACTGTTCCAAACCACCAACCAGAAACAGCCATGGCAGAATTATTGACACCTCGAACCAACTAAAAAAATATATTTAAAAAAACTATCTCTAAAGCAAAAATGGTCATCGCAAAGATACGGTGATCTTGGGCTATCGGGAAAATAGGAACCGATCATCTGGAAGTTTTGGATTCAACGATCAGAAAGATGGAGACTTCAACCGATGAAGAATGGAAATTCTGTGTGTCCAGAAATGGGTATACCGGTATACCCCAAAATTGCCAGTTTCATGAGGAAACTATAGGGATATTTCATAACTTTTGAAGGACCCGAAATAGCAAGTGAATATCACTTACCATCTGGTTATGACTAACAGTTCGCCATGGAAAGATCCACCATTTTTAATAGGTAAACCATCTATAAATGGGCGATTTTCCATGGCTATGTTAAATAACCAGAGGGTAATTGTGGCTGTATATAGTTCTATACCTCCATCGTTTTTCATGGTGGCGTCTGCGCCTTGTACCAATGGTGGCCTTGCGCTAAGGGCACCAAAGCCAGAGCACCCAAGATGACGTACCTCAGCCGTGGGAAGATAGGATAGATTAGACATGATCCAAGAAACACTTAAATGCATGTCCACTACAACCTAATGGTTAATGATGGTTAATGGTGATTAATAATGGTTAATTATGGTTATTATATGGTTAATAATGATTAATAAAATCTGGTTGGTGGTTTTTCGCCTAGCCCTCTGAAAAATGATGGACGAATCGTCAGTTGGGATGATGATTATTCCCAACTGAATGGAAAAAATAATCATGGCTGATTGTGGACCCTGCCAAAAAGAACCTGAATGATCCATCTTATTGTGTATCCCACAATGAACATTTTGCAGCAATTGATAGGGTATTCCTATGTGAACGAGCAGCTAGTGTTGTATGGCCCTCTAGCTGTGACAACTGTTGGAAACGCGACTCCGGTAGCCCAAAAACGCTGCATACTCACTGTCTTCTATGCAGATTCATCGGGGATCTATACAGATGTCATGTAACCATGAATGATACAATTGTATTTATATACACATAATTTATACATCTTGTATCTATACAGAATAACATTATACACCTAGCAATTAAAACGATAATGATATATATATATATATATACTGTATAATACGAGTATATATATATATATAGCTAATACACCATTGAAACCTAGTAAATAAATATATTTGAACATGGATCCAGCACATTTTCCTTCGTGCAATTCATGGGTGTCCCGACTCGGGCAGATAATCCACATCTGGCCATCGCGGGCAGATGGGCGGCAGGTCCTTCAATTCCACCGGTGGACACTCCACCTGTTTCAACCAACGCCAACGGGCAAAATGGCGAAACTTCAAAAAGGCCCCAAAAATGGAGAAACACATACAGTAGTTTTTTTGGGGGGATTTTCTTGGGTGATCTATGGTGATCTATGGTGATCTATGTTTTTTGTGAATTTATAATTTTTGGTGGTTTTGAGGTCGAAGATGGACTTTGCAACTTGGAGGTGATTTTAAGCAGCCCTTAAAACAACGACACTTTTCTGGGGATCCAATGTGACGTTCCGGCGCAAGGCTTCGCCATGTTGGAGCTGCGGATGGGATTGTAATGGGATTGATGAACGGTACAATGGCTATGGATAAGATTCTAATAGGATTATAGGTAGTGGAATTCATGATGCGATTATGGGTTATACCCTCTGGTTATGTCAAAATAGCTATTGAAAATGACCACATTGAAATAGTGGATTTTCCCATTAAACATGGTGGATCTTTCCATCGTTTTTTGTATGTTTACCAGGCCGGGTAGATGGGTTATAGTAATCGTGTCCTTCCAGGAAAATTTAGAGGGGGCATACCATGTACTGTATCACTTGACGGTCGCTTGTTGTTGGAAAGGGCCTCGACTTTTTCATGGAAAAGGACACCAAAATCATCCAAAATCTCCAAAATGGAAATCTACATCAATGATCATCAATGATCATCAATGTACAATGAAAAGAGAAACTTGCAACCATTGTGTTTCTACATTTCAGATTGCGTAGCTCAATTTTTTTCGTGATTTCACAACCCCTAAGAAATCAACCACCACCATTTATACCCGGCCTGGTTGATTTTCCCTATGGAAAATGGAGAAAATGGTGATTTTCCCTAGGGACAATGACATGTATGGGATTGGCTAAAAGTACCCGGCCTGGTAAACATACATAGATAGCTATTGAATAGCTGGCCCAGTGGAAATAGTTGATTTACCCATTAATAGCATGGTTATTTTTCATCGTTTTTTGTATGTTTACCAGAGGGTAGCTACTATCGGCTCTATAAAAGTTTACTAAAACTTCCATAAATGATGGTTAAGTCCACCATTTCCAGATTCCAGACTTCCAGAATCTAGAAATCCGAGAAATCTAGGGATTTCGATCTATTCCAGATTATGATGGGAAATCTTTGTAGATGGGAATTTCCAGAGGATAATCTTATTATATGTTATTCCCATCGTGTTTTCGCAGCCGCAGCCACCCATGCCACATTTGGAGGATCGTTCCGCGAATCCTAAGTGGTAGCCTGGTAGCCCTGGTGGTCGTAAGTCCCCAAAGCAGGTTATCACATCTATAAATGGGTGAGCTAACTATGGTTACTAACTACTTAATTACCAAGAAAACCACTATGTTGGTTGGTGAAATTCCATGATAGTCCAGTACATCACCGTTTTGGGTAGTTCTAACTTATGATCTAAGCTAATTATCGCTTACTATGATAGTTATCCATCATAACTATGGTAATGAGCTTAGCCCACCAAAACTAAAATTATCACCTAAAAAGATTGAAAAGCACATCCATTCATGCAGCTGTATTGCCTATTATTACAATAACCATCAAACTTTGGTAATGATCTATAACTACTTCTGGTACTGATCTGTTATATCGTGATTATTTTTAATCTATTAATAACTAAAGATAAAGTAACTATTGACTGCTAACTATTCACCAATCATTTATGGGGAATCATGACCATCTATTATATCAATAAACTATGGTCATCACTAACTCAATATATCAGCTATATCAATAAACCCTACGTTGGTAATCAATAAACACCATTAACTATGGTGATAATGTTGGTAAAACAATAATAAACGTACCCAATTTCACCATGAATAGATAAATAGGTGGTATAAACCATTCCCAAATGGGTGGTTCATGATTGTTTTATCCACATTAAACACCATATCAATAAACATATCAATAAACATATCAATAAACATATCAATAAACATCAACATAACTATATCCATTATATCGGTAAACACCAATCAATAACACTTACGGAGTTATTACATGTTATTACTATCTATTGTATATATCAGTCAATCATTACCTATATAGATCATATACCAGTTACTTATATTACACTACACATACATTACCTGTTATCCAATACGGATTGTATTAGTATCAACTATATACGCATTGTCTATAAATGACACTTATGGAGTTATTGCCATCTATTATATATATATCAGTCAATCATGACATCCATTAACATAACTATATGCATCATATCTGTTATATACAACGCATTACCCATAATTATAAATTATATCAGTCAATCATTACCATATATATATATATATATATTGGTATAATCTTTACTATTGATGGTGATTGAAATAGATTTATATAATACAATCATTGCGAGTCAATCCATTAACACAACTACCCTCTGGTTATTTAACATAGCTATGGAAAATGACCCATAGACATATGATGTACCTATTGAAAGTGATGATTTTCCATGGCTATGTTAGTCATAACCAAAGGGTATACCAACCAAAGGGTATACCCTCTGGTAAACATACAAAAAACTATGGAAAAATCCACCCATTTTCAATGGGTAAATCCACTATAAATCACCATTTTCAATAGCTATGTAACAAATTCCCAAAGGGTATGCTTTGTTGATCAGATGAGCGCTCCGATCCTGAACACGGCCCCACCTGTTGGCCATCGCGAAAGACCACAAAGGTGGTCTTGTCACCGATGCCCTTGTTGCGCAGGAGATACCTGGCGGCGTGGCGAAATCTGGCTACGTCACTCAGAACGCTGGCTGGTTAATCTGGCTACGTCCTCTGGTAATTTAACATAGCTATGGAAAATCACCATTTTTAATGAGAAAATCAACTATAAATCACCATTTTCAATAGCTATGTTAGTTTACCGGAGGGTAAACAAACTGTGGATGGGCCGGTGCGAAATCCGTTCATCACCAGTTGAAAACGGTGATTTTTACATCCCATGATTTTGGATGGGTTTCAACATGTTTCAACCATCCGTTTGGTGATGCAGGATTTCGCAATCATCCACCGTATGGGTTGTGAAATGTATTCTTTTTTTCCATAAATGAGGGTATCCCGAAATCATCCATTTTGTTGTGGATTTTCCATAAACCATCGAGCTATTCGGGCACCCCCATGACTTAGGAAACCTCCGATTACGGATGAATGGGATTAGCTAATTGTTACCAGATTAATGATTAGATGGGATCAATGATTCACTAACCATGGCTAGTAACCATAGTTTGATCCTTGTTTCGTATATTTTCTGGTTGGTGGTATACCTACCCCCTCTGAAAAATATGAAAGTCAGTTGGGATTACTATTTCCATCTGAATGGAAAAATAATCTAAATGTTCCAAACCACCAACCATATATATAATATATAACCATTATTAACCTTAATTATACCCTTATTCACCATTCTTAGCCATGAGTATCACCATCATTTGATCCGTGTTTCCTATATTTTACTTATCAGCAATTATATTACTTGCAAATCTATGATTATGAAAATCATATCAAATCTATATGACCATAGTTTGCCAAATAATGGGAGTGGCTAATAATGTCAACGCCGGATTCATAAACCATGGTTTATCAATTAGGCGGGGTACTCCTCCAATAGTCATTTCATCTAATACTTAAATGGTACCCTCCCAATTAAACAGCCGTAAACGGGGTTTATTAGTCCAGTTTGGTATACCATCTATCATCATTTACTTGTTGTTAAAGGGGTAAACCTTCAAACCCCTCTATTAATCAACCAACCAATGGGAATTTGGGACACCGAGTAATGGGTTGACATTAATGGGATTGGCTAATATTACCCTCTGGTAAACTAACAGTTTGCGAACTTGAAAATGGCCATAGAAATAGTGGATTTACCCATTAAAAATGGGTGGATTTTCCATAGTTTTTTTGTAGGTTTACCAGCGGGTATACCCTTTGGTTATTTCACAGTTCGCCATGGAAAATCATCACTTTCAATAGGCACCTCATCTGTTTCTATGGGTCATTTCCCAATTAAACAGCCCAGGGGTTTATTAATCTATTCCCACCATCTATTCACTCACATATCTTATCAGATATTTCCATTACCTCCCATCATGTATATATATATATAATATCTTATATTATCCTTTTATTAATCCATGATTGGCTAGTAATAACCGAAGTTTTACTTCTTCCCCACTGACCGACCGTCCAACGGCTTTGCCGAACGGTGCCTGTGCTGGATGAGTTCGTGGCCTCGCAGCTCAATCTGCCCGTCGTCGGAAATCTTGCGCCCGTCGATCTTCAGCAAAACCTTAGGCAACCATAGGAAAACCATAGGAAACCATAGGAAAATGCTGATTTAACCAAGAAACATGGGGATTTAATGGAATTTTAAAACTGATTGATTGATAGCTAAGTTGACTTATAACTTGGTTAACTAGGGTCTATGGGGGATATATGATATAACATGATAAAACTGTAGTTAATGGCTGTATAAACCAACTTACAACTGGGCCTCACCTCATAGCAAGCCATGAGAGACCATGGTTAGTATATGTATACATGGATGTATACATATATATTATATCAGCCACAGGTTTTCCCTAAACAAATGTGAAGCTGGTCTAGACACAATGATATTGGATACTTAGCGACAACGTTCACAAATAATTGATCAAATAACCAAACTACATCTTTATCTTTCTAATTTATTATATGTCAATATGTTTATTCAACCTGCTTTTAATGACAAACTAGGGGTCGTCTATCTTATATTGAACCACCATAGCATTCAGTGAAGTCAGGGACGGCTCGTCACTTTTTTAATCAAGGACACCCAATCATACAGGTCGGCATATTAAACCGTCACCACCTGAAATTTAAAGACCCTCTGGTATTTAACATAGCTATGGAAAATGGCCATTTATAGTTGGTTTACCCATTAAAAAGGATGATTTTCCATAGTTTTTTAGATGTTTACCAGCGGGTATTTTGAACACGGTAGAAATCTTGGAGAATATGGTGGAAATATTGCTACATCTGTATCCATATTTAGAGAGGGATATAGCAACCATTTTTTCATTTGAATAAGGGATGAACTACCATATATATATATATGTGTCAACTACATATCAATATAGTATACATATATATATATACATAAAATATAATATCATATCATATATATATAATATAATTATCATATCATATCATATCATATATATATATATATATGTATGCATGGCGGACGAAATTGCTTGTTCGTTTTCATGCCATACCCCCAACTTCGGGTCGTTTTTTTCGGTCCGATGTTGGTGAGGGAAGTAAGGCGTTCCCTTTCCGCACGGTTTCTTTCACCCGACTAAGGCAAAGCCAGACTAAAATTTGGTTGTTCAATAATTTTGTTTGTTACTCTATGTATAATATATATATATATATATTTATGTCTCCGTTTTACAGACGTGCTACAGGATCTATTCAAGCCAAGCAAAAACGTAATTTAAATCTCCCAACAATTGGCTGGTGAATTGCATTAAATCCCTTTTTCAAAGAAGCTCAAGTCACATGAACATTGGATATAAATATAATATAATATAATATAATATAATATAGTATAATATAATATAATATATATATATATAATATATATATAATAAATAATATATATAATATATATAATATATATAATATATATAATATATATAATATATATAATATATATAATATATATAATATATATAATATAATATATATAATATATATAATATATATAATA